>Ga0105358_10001921_pt1 | contig 11089 bp, 6 predicted proteins | sample GOMGulsemesocosm_5_FD_83509 | JGI IMG/M metagenome (GOLD analysis project Ga0105358, IMG submission 83509) | Methane-oxidizing microbial communities from mesocosms in the Gulf of Mexico - GOM15C Gulf of Mexico | ecosystem: Environmental > Aquatic > Marine > Cold seeps | place: Gulf of Mexico...
GATGATATTAAAGGTTTAAATTCAAAAATAACTCATTGGTTAAATGAGTGGGGACACATTGAAGTATATCAAACCAATAATCAATATCATTTTGAGCTTGCAATGGCTTACTTAGTCAAAGGTTTTAGTTGTAAATGTATTTCTTTATTTGATGAGGGTAAAAAATCTTTATTCAGTGCATTAGAACATTTTAAAAGTGCAGAAAGTCATTTTGGTGTTGGTTGGACTACCGCTATCTTGTCTGTTCTATATGCTAAGCAAGGTTTTCACCATGAAGCTTTTCAAGAAGCGACCGATAGCTTAAAAGAAGTAATTAATAAACTTGGTAAACAATCACATCTCGGTTATATGTTGTCAACGTTGATTGCTGCTATGTACTATGAATTTGGTAAACTAGAACTTGCAGAAAAATATATAGAAAACTGTGAGCCGTATATAAAAGAACAAGCATCAACTGATATATTGATAGCACTATTTCAAACAGAGTATAAAATTTTTGTAGCAAAAGGACAGATTAATGAAGGTCTTAGTGTATTAAAAAATGCTATTAAATGGGCTGAAAACAAGCAATACTTTAGGCTTAAATTAACCTTGGTTGATGATTTAATAACGTTACTTTTACTTAATAATAGAATTAAAGAAGCAGATAATTATGCACAAGCGTATCAAGTTCAGTATATAGAAATTAATGAATATCATATCGGTAGTAACAAAGACAAAATCATCAGTAAGTCTTTAATTCACCAGTTAATCATTAATAAAGAATATCAACAAGTTATTGAATTGCTACATCAATTAATTGATAAAAGTCAACAAAACCTTCATATGAGGCAATTATCTTATTGGTTGTTATTAATGGGGATAACATATTTTGCCATGGAAGATAAAAAAAATGCATTAGCTTTTTTTATCAATTCAATCGAAATATCAAGAACTAGAAAATATCTTCGTATGTATGTAGATGAGGGGAAATTAGTTTACGAATTATTAATGTTTGCAGTGAATGAAGAACTAACTAAAGAGCAGCACAGTTTTGTTTGCGCATTATTAAAGCAGTGTCCTGATATTGGTTATAAAAAGAAAACTTTGATTGAACCTCTTACTGCTAAAGAGCAAGAAATTGTATTACAGCTTGGTGGAGGATCACCTAATAAAAAAGTAGCCAATGAGTTGAATATCTCTGAAGGTACATTAAAGTGGCACCTGCATAATATTTACTTGAAGCTCAATGTTAAAAATAGAACGCAGGCACTTATTGCCGCTAAAGAGCATGGATATTTATATTCACTGAACAGCTCTGAATAGCTAAAAGTAAAATAAGTGAACTTCTATTTATTTAAATAAAGATCCGCATACGTTTCACGAAGTGGAGCTTTTAGAAATTTACCCGTTGCTGTTTTAGTAATATCGTCTACAAATATAATTCGCTTAGGTACTTCATAACCGGCTAATTCGTCTTTACAAAGCTGTATCAATTCATCCTCGTTTACATCTGTATTTTCTTTTGGAATAACAATAGCCGTTACCGCTTCTGTCCAGTGGGGGTGTGGTAAGCCAATAACGGTAACACCAGCTACGCCATCATGCCCCATAATAATTTGCTCAACTTTAACAGAAGGCACATTTTCACCGCCTGTTTTAATCATATCTTTCTTTCTATCAACAAACATTAATTGATGATCTTTATCAAAATATCCTAAATCCCCAGAATGGTGCCAGCCAAATGTTGATGCATCTGCGGTCGCTTCAGGATCTTTATAATAACCGTTCATAGCAGAAGGAGAACGCCAAACAATTTCACCAATTACACCATCATCTAACAAATTTCCGTTATCATCCATTATTGCTTGGTCTGTTGTTACTATAGCTTCACCCCAATAATTTCCATTTTTATAAGACCATTTATCATGAAAAACGGTGGTAATAGGTGTCATTTCTGTTTGCCCTGAGCCCAGTATAAAAGGACATTTAAATAGCGCTTTTAAACGTAATAAGCTTGGTTTGTCAAAAGGTGCCATGGCGTACATGCATGTTTTTAATGCACTAAAGTCATATTTTTCTATATTAGGTACATCAAGAAGTGCTTTCCACATTAAAGGTAAAAGGAAAACAAAGTTTATTTTTTCTTTTTCAATGGTTTTTGCAAAGGCTTCAGGTTCAAAACCTCTAAAAATAAGGATTGCACCGCTCATGTGTAGCAAAGAAGTAGAAATAAGATGTTGAGCGCAATGAAACATCGGCATTACGCTTGTACCAGTACTTTCTTTTTGAATACCTAAATCAATAGCGGCTGATAATGTATTAATAAACAAAGCAAGGTGTGAGGTTTCAACGCCTTTAGGTTTAGAGGTTGTGCCACTGGTATAAAGTATTTGTAATGGGTCTCGATCATTTATAATCGTGTCATTATTTTCTGTATCACAGGAATTTGCAAGTAATAGGCTAAAGCAAAGGCAATATTTTGGTACTGAGTTACCTGTCACGGGAATTGAAATCCAATGCTTAATTTCGGTTAATTCATTTTTACACTGTTCAAATTTTTCAATTAATGAATCTTCAATAAATAGAGCTTTTGCTTCACAATGATTAAGAGTAAAAATGATATCTGAATGCCCTTGCAAATAGTTTAGTGGCACAATAACAACACCTGCCTTCATGCAGCCATAAGTAATAAGTGCAAACTCAATTGAGTTAGGGCTTGCTAAAGCAACTTTATCACCTGGTTTGATATCTAGTGATCTTAATATATTATCTACTTTGTTAAGGGCATTATTTAGTTCTTGGTGAGTATATGAAAGTCTTATGCCGTCTCGGTATTCAACAAGCGCATCTAAATTTGGTGTGACTGCTGCTTTTCGTCTAAACACATCACCCATTGCAACGCGGTTGATTAAATTTCTTTCGATACTCATAATATTTCTCAACTTGTTTCTTGATTATTTAAACTAAAATAGCTGATTCACAGTAATGTGTTTCATCAACGACCACTTGTTTTATCGCTTTTTTGACCATATCAAAGTTGGGTGTATCGACTTCAGATGTTTGTTTAAAAGCATTTGAAAGTTCATACCAACTCTGTGCACTTTTTTGCATTTTTTCTTCTAAATTTAATGTTTTTATTGAACCAAGGTACTGGCTTGCTTCACTAAGAAATCGTGCGTACATTTTTCGAAAACCACTACCACCTGTGCCACGTTTTTCAATAGTTTGATAGGCAAAACGGCAATTCCACTGCCAATCTTGAGAGTGCTCCCACTCACTAAAATCATTTATTAATGTCTGTAATGCAGAAAACCCTGTTGTAGAGTCTGTTGAATGAAGTAATCGTAATGCATTTTCTTTAATTGCTTGCTGACATAAACTTTTTAAATCGATAGGTTTATTTAATTGCTGTGGCGCATAAAAGTCACCGTTACATATAAAAGGGATCATTTGTGATACCCGCGCTTTTTTCATTTTTTCAAATGATACCGTTTCTAAGTTTTCTCTTTCAGTATCGGTTACATGAAAAAATTGCTCATCTTTATTGTAGCCCCATGCCATTACACCGTGTCCCGGAAAATGGCTAGATGAATTAAAATAATGTAAATAATAAATATCTGTAAGTAGTAATGCCGGACGATTTTCATCTAATGCGGTAATAAGTTGTTGCTCACTTTCTTCTGCTGTTTTAGCACTTAGCCATGAAAAATCATCAATACCAATAGCATTGAAAAAACGTTTTTCATAACCTAAAGAACGAGTATGCAGTAAGCGAGTGGGGGATGCTTTTGGAGTTTTCAGATAAGTGATGCCTAAACCACCGCCTATGCCAAAGCAAAAATCTTCACTCCAATCGAAACCATGAAAGCGAACTAAATCAGCTATTGCTGTACTAGAACAGTGCACTCCTGACACATGAGTATTCTTAATCAACGTCATTTTACTGCCTTTATATTTATTTGAAATGTATGCACACTACTTAGTATCTTTATTATTTTTTCCTACACCTAATAGCCAAGCTAAACTTGGTATTAATGTTAATGCTCCAATCATATTAAAAACAAACATAAAGGTTAGTAACAACCCCATGTCAGCTTGAAATTTAATAGGAGAAAGTACCCAAGTGGCAACACAAATAGCAAGAGTGACCCCAGTAAAACCAACGGCTTTACCTGTTTGGTTTAGCGTATATAGGTAAGATAAGTAGAGGGACTTTTTCATTGCAAGTCCTTCATTTATTTTACTGAAGATATAAATACCATAATCAACCCCAATACCTACACCAAGTGCAATAACAGGCAAGGTTGCTACTTTTACGCCTATGCCTAAAAATGCCATCAAAGCTTGACTTAACACAGAGGTAATAATCAAAGGAACTATTATACAAATCACAACAGGTATTGATCTAAAAGTAATTAAGCAAATGATAATAACAACAGAATATACCCAAATAAGCATTTCAATTTGTGCTTCTTCAATCACTATATTTGTAGCCGCTTCAACACCTGCATTCCCTGCTGCTAACAAAAAGTTAATACCTTCTTGTGGGTTTTCTTGTTTAAAATCAGCTACTTTTTTAACTACTCGTTTTAATGTGTCTGCTTTATGGTCATTTAGAAATACAATAATGGGTGCCATAGAACAATCACTATTAAGAAAGCCTGATGGCACTTGTGACAATGTTGCGTTAGTGACAAATTCGTTTCGATTTAGGTTAGCCCATTTTAGTGAACCTTCATTCATGCCAAACATGCCTAGCTTTGAAATATCGCTTATTGAAATAACATTTTGGACACCACTGGTATTCTTTAATTTCCATTGAAGTTGATCCATCAACACTAAATTGTCGTATTTACTACATTGGTCTGCTGCTGTTTCAACTATAATGACAAACACATCGGTACTGGCGGTATAGTTTTTGACGATAAAAGCATTATCAAGATTATACCTAGAGTCAGCTCTTAATTCAGGCGCACCAGCATCTAAATCACCAACCTTCATGAACTGTGAAAAATATAAGCCACCACAAAATAAGCATAGCGACAAAGTAATCATTAATATAGCAACTTTAGGCTTAGTAAAGCCTGCAAATAGTTTTTCTACTAAGCTAATTTTATGAGTGTTTTTTCTTGAGTGCTCTATTGCTTTAGGTGAAATACCGATAAAGCTTAATATAATAGGTAAAGCTACTAAGTTGGTGACAATAATAATAGCCACACCGATACTTGCTGCAATAGCAAGTTCTTGAATAACGCCTATGTCAATAACCATTAAGGTTGTAAAACCAATAGCATCGCTTATTAAGGCGGTAATCCCTGCTAAATATAGAGATTTAAATGCTAGGCTAGCAGCTTCTAATTTATTTGCTCCAGTTTCTGCATGGTGAATAATAGAGTTAACAATTTGCACACCATGGCTTACCCCAATAGCAAACACTAAAAAGGGTACTAACATTGAATAAGGATTAATACCGTAACCCATAATATTGAGCGTTCCTAACTGAGCAAATACGGCTAAAATAGAACAAATAACAACAACAAAGGTACTACGTAAACAACGTGAATAAAGCCAGAGTAAAAAAATAACAATTAATACCGCTAGCATGAAAAATAAAATAACCTGCATTGCGCCGTCAATTAAATCACCAACAACTTTCGCAAAGCCAACTATTCTAATATTGATATTGTCAGAGGAATATTTTTCTCTTATTTCACGTTCAAGTGTTTGAGAAAGATCGTGATAATCTATCGGCAAACCCGTTTCAGGGTTAATATCCTGCAGTGGCGCTAAAACAATACTTGATTTAAAGTCATTACTAACGAGACTACCAATTTGACCCGACTTGAAGATGTTAGAACGAATTGTATCAAGGCTTTTTTCCGAGCCATCATATCCATCGGGAATAATGCTACCACCAATAAAGCCTTCTTCAGTTACTTCTTGCCAACGAACATTTGGTGTCCAAAGAGACTTTAAACCATCACGATTAACACCTGATATGAAAAACACATCATCAGTAACATTTTTTAACACCTCTTGGTATTCGGCATTAAAAACATCACCATTTTTACTTTCTACAACGACCCTAACAACATTACCTAAATTTGAGAGTTCTTTTTTGTATGATAGAAAGTTTTTAATGAACTGATGATTAGTCGGTAGCATTTTTACAAAACTGGCTTCAGGTTTTACTTGCACGGCTTGAAAAGTTAAAGCAGCACACAATAAAATCAGTGATGATAAAATGATCAATCGATTGGAAAAAATAATTTTTTCAGCAAATGCGACGAACTTATTTGAATTAGACATTATTGAGAAACTCCTTTGTCATCTACAGAGTTATCAAATGGATTCTCTATTGAGTTGTCTAGTGAAAATATACCGAATTGACCACCCAATATAAGTTGGTCGTTCATTACGGTAACCGCTGAAAATGCAGAGCCAGAGGGATGTTTCATTAAGCTTGTTCTATTCGGTGTATTAATGTTTAGCTTGAGAATTGTACCGCCATGGCCAACCAAAATAACATCACCATTTTCTTTGATATGGCCACCAAGTAATGTTGCACGGTTTTTTGAGGTAAAATGCTCCCAATGCTCACCTTGATCATTAGAGATAAAATAATTACCTTTTAAGCCAAAGGCTATTAGCTTTGTTGAATTTTTTTGTGAAAGTATACCAAACAAACTGCCGTTATATGGTGTGTTAATTGACTGCCAAGAGTTGCCATTGTCTTGAGATGTATAAGCAATACCTTGCTCACCAACAATGTACGTTCTATTATTATCACTAGTAATACTATTTAAATGATACTTATCAGGGTTATTTAAAAAATCATCTGATAATTGCCATGTTTTTCCTAAATCGGTACTGATCAGTAAAGTGCCATAAGCACCTGTTACTATAATAGATCTATTTTTAGTTTGGGTTACTGATAGTAAGGGCAGGTTAGGACCAGTATTTTCTGTATTTTGAGCATCTTCTAAAGCGAATTCTAAATCTTCTAAAGCAAAACTAGCGTCTTCTATTTCATCCTCATCACTCAGACTCTCGATATTTTTCTTTGCTAATACTATTTGTTTTTCTAATAAAGCTATTTTTAGTTTAATTAGCTTAAATCCGTCAAACAACTTATACCAAGTGTTTGTGTTTTTTTGCGAAGAAATAATTGCACCGTCATGACCTATGGCTAATTTAACTCCGTTAGATAAAATTATAACATCTGTTAGTAGTAATGATACTGGAGATACTTCTTGATTGTGTTGGTTTTGAGATTGCCAATTGAGTATGTGCCCTCGCTCACCAACTGCTAATACACTCTCATCAGTACTTTTCGTTAAGGAAGTGATTATATTTTTTGAAACTAAACTACTTTGTATTGATGCAGTCTCTAAAAGCTCTATTTTTGCTTGACAAGCAATACCATAAAACAAAAAAAAGGCACTGAAAATAAAAGGCGTAGGGGTATGAAATCTCATGTTATTCTCTGAGGGTTGGTAAAAAGCAAATAAAATAGAAAAAATCTATTAGTTCATTAAAATATGGTTAATCAATGGTGTTTAAGGGATGAAATAAACATCTCGTATTTGTACTTATTGTTATGTAAAACAGTTATAACCAATGAATAATGTTAGCTATAACTGTTTTATACTCGTTAGTTAACTACTTTAACTAACGTCCCATTCTACGTAGTGCAGAGGTGCTAAAGTGTTTACGCTTAGCCTTAATTCCCCATTCCATAAACTTCGGTTCTTCATTGCTTAAACCGGTTACTAAATATCGACCTGAGTTTAAATCATGCAGTGTTTCAGCAACAAGCCACGGTGTGTTTACATCATAGAACTGTACATTATGACCTTCAGATAATTTCCAAAGTTTACCTCTGCCATCATATTGATCTACAACTGATGCACCCCATGAATCTTCATCAATAAAAAATGTTCTTTTTGCATAAATATGACGAGCTTTATCTTTAAGTGTGGCTTCTACTTGCCATACTCTATGTAACTCATAACGTAAAAACTCTGCATTAAGATGACCCTTATTTATGATTGATTCATATTTAGCAGTAGTATCAAGTAATTTATAAGAATTATAAGGAATATAAAGCTCTTTTTTACCAATTAACTTCCAGTTGTAACGATCAGGAGAACCATTGTACATATCGTAATTATCTGATGCTCTTAAGCCATCTGTACCTGCTCCAGGACTATCATAAGCAACATTAGGCGCTCTTCTTACACGGCGTTGCCCTGCATTATATACCCAAGCGCGACGCGCCTCTTTTACTTGGTCAAGTGTTTCATGTACTAACAAAGATGTACCCGTTAAACGCGCAGGGGCAGTAATTGTTTGTAGATAATAAAATAAAACATTATCATCTTTTTTTGCATCTCTACCTGAAACTAAAAAATCAGGCCAAACTAGTTGGTCATTCATATTTACAGCAGTAAATGAACCATCTTTTTGAACAGGTGCTGCAACTAAATAACGTTTGGCTGCCCCGCCTCGATAACGTGTTAAATGATTCCATATAACCTCAGAACCATTTTTAGGGATAGGAAATGGAGTTGTAATACTAAAGTTTTTTAAACCATTACCACCATCAACAAGTTCAGCAGACGTAGCATTGTTTTGTATCGTTTTATATAAATTTTCAGGATAAGCCGCTGTTCTTTTTGTTTCGTACACTGGCATTTTATAGTCAGGATATTTATTAAACATGGCAACTTGGCCATCACTTAAATTACTTTTATACTCACTTAAATTTGCATTAGTAATAACAAATAAAGCTTTTTCATTAGGAAAAGGGTTCGCAGGGCGACCACTGTCTTTACTTTTTTTGGTGTTCTTACTATTTAAACCACCTTTCCACTCTGGAATAGTACCCGCTTTATTTCCAGAAATTTCAGCACCAACTGGCGTTAATGACACGCCAAGTTGAGCTGCTTCTGACGAAGTTACTTTAGCTAAGGTGGCGTTTGATGTAAGGCCTAATGATACAACCAGTACACTAAGTGTTGTTTTAAATTTATTCATTTGTCTATCTCCAATTAATATGACAAGGCAAAGCTTACTGCTAGGAAATCTTTATCAGTGATAGAATTGAACTCACCACCACCAAAATTGGTATAAGAAACAGTTACAGAGTATTTTTGTTGATATAACGCTTCTATTGAAACTGCAGCAACAGTACTACCTTCATTAAATTGGTCACTGTAACCATCAACATCGTGATACCAAGATACAATAGGTTTTAATGCAACACCTGCAAACAAGTCAGGGTAATTAAATTCAACACGTGTTCTGTATCCCCATGCTGAATCAGTTTTAAAACCACCTTCTCCTGGAGCAAAAGTAGGAGCGCCAAAAATAGTATCTCTTCCATACTGGTAGCCTTGTGCTGCCATATCTTCAATACCATCGGTTAAGGTTAAACCAATCTCGCCAATAAAGGTGACTCTTGAAGCACCTAACACTTGGTCGAAAAACTGTATAGCAGTTATTTGAAGCTGTGTAACATCAAACTCATCCCAAGCTCGCACATAACTATCGCCAACAACACCTTCAGCTTGTAACCTTTGCGAAAAAGGTAATAGAGGGTTTTCTGATAGTGCTGCACCTACTGCATGGTTGCCGTTGATTTGCGTTGGCGTGTCAGGTTTATATGAAATTTCACCGGATAAAGCGATACCACTAACATTAGTTGCAAAACTTAAGCCGTAAACTTTAAGATCTTCAGGAAACTCAACAAGGTAATTGGCATTTAATGAATCAATATTATCTTTTGATAAATCGGTAATACCATAGGCGTTTAATAAACCAGCTGTTGCAGGATCTGCTGTTGCAGCCCAAGGAATGAATGGACCAGTTATATCTACTAAGTTAATAGGTGGAGTTACAGCTGTTGGGCCATAATCGGTAAACTCTGAGCGATAAACACTCGCAATAGGCAAACGCGCATGAATGTTCATATAATATAAGCCAAACTCAGTGTCATTTAAGGCTTCTGAATAATAACGAACAGCTAGACCATACTGACCACCGTCATCTGGTTCAATATCTGCTTTTCTTTTAGAATAGAGACCACCAGCTACTGCCTGTGCATCGCTTCCTGCTGCTGTAATAAAATTACAGCCATCAGCAGCATAATCAACAGTAGCAAAGAAAGTACCACAGCCATCAATTTGTGTTTTTTCCCATTCATATTGATAAAATGCTTCAACACTTAAGTTTTCACTTAAGCCTGCATTAGCAAACAGCATTCCAACAGGTAATAAGCCTTCTTTAAGTGTTGCACCTGGGCGACGTAAGGCACTTACATCTAATGGGTTAATGGCATTAATTCCGCCTTGAATAAAGGTACTTTCTCCCCAACTAACTACTTGGCGACCTAATCGAACATCTAAAGGTGTGTCACCTAAATCAAAGCTGCCATAAAGATAAGCATCTAAAATTTGAACACCTGAAAACTTAGAGGTATCACTAAAACCTTCATCGCTCAATGGCGTACCTGCAGTATAGCCATTAGGGCCATTGCCGTGTGGACGGTCGCCATCTTTTAGTTCAATATCATACCAATACTTAATGCGAACAAATGCTCCAAACCCATCTTTTTCTAACTGAAGATCATTAATTCCTTTAACTATGGTCGTAAATGCATCATGTTTGCCAAAGTTTAGTGTGTCATCATCGGTGGTAGAAGATAAACCAGTGCCAGGAACGCCATCAATGATATTATTTGATGAGTAAAATTTAGGATCTCTATCTGTCATGCGCCAGCTAGAGCCAACCGATAACTGAGAGTTTATTGATAGTTGTATTTCATTATCTTCACCAAAATAAAAATCAGCACCTTGGGCTACAGGAGCACTAAGAGCTAAAATTATAGCGGTTTTCAATGAATTCTTTATAATGTATTTATTTTTCATTGTTATTCACTCATATTGTATTAAATAAGGTAGTGTTGTAATAATTATTTTTGTAACGCTCATTTTTTATGCTTAATTAAAATGTAATAAAACACTTGTTTTAAATAGCGCATTTTGCGTCAATTTGTATTTTATATGTCATTTTTTGTCACGCGTTCAATTTTTACAGTTCAAGA
>Ga0105358_10001923_pt1 | contig 11083 bp, 10 predicted proteins | sample GOMGulsemesocosm_5_FD_83509 | JGI IMG/M metagenome (GOLD analysis project Ga0105358, IMG submission 83509) | Methane-oxidizing microbial communities from mesocosms in the Gulf of Mexico - GOM15C Gulf of Mexico | ecosystem: Environmental > Aquatic > Marine > Cold seeps | place: Gulf of Mexico...
ATGTTTTGAATTTTTTACATTTTTTATGTAAATACGTAACGAACCTCCATGTATAGATAATTCCTTAACATCAAAAATTTCTAATGCAAATGTGGATAGAATTTTTTGTACAGATAATAAAGAAAAATATGAAAAATGTTCGTGATAAATGGTATCAAATTGATTGTTTTCAATAAGTTGAAGTAAGTGAGGGAACTCTAGTGTAATGGTTCCTTGTGGTGCTAAAGCTTGCTTAAGCCCTTTAATGAAATCTTTTATATCTGGCACATGAGCTAAAACATTGTTACCAACAATTAGATCCGCTCTAGGGTAAGTTTTTAACAACTTCCTAGCTGTTTGTTCGGTAAAAAAGGCATTAATCACTGGGATATTTAAAGATTTAGCAACTTTGGATGTCTCAATAGTTGGCTCTACCCCTAAACATGGAATACCAGCCTCAACAAAGTTTTTTAGTAAATAGCCATCATTTGAGGCAATTTCCATCACAAACGATTTTTCTGACAGTTGTAAGCGCTTGCAGATCATCGTTACATAGCTTTTTGCATGTTCCAACCAACCTTTCGAGATTGATGAAAAGTAAGCATAATTTTCAGAAAATAGCTTATCGGCATCTACAAAGTCTTGTGTTTGAACTAACCAACACTGCTGGCAAACAAATACTCTTAAAGGGTATTTCGCTTCTTGTTTATTGATATCTTGTGGTGATACATAAGCATTTGAAGGCGGAGCAATCGCTAAATCAACGAAGACATGCTTAAGCTGATGTGAACAATAGCGGCATTTCATAATAAAATCCCCTTATAATCCTTATCTATTCGCTTAAGGTTGAGATCCCTGTTGGAAATGTGAGAACAGGTTAGTGGCCAATCAATACCTACAGCAGGGTCATCAAACAATATGCCTCCCTCATGTTCAGGGGAATAAAATTCAGTATGGAAATAGAGCATTTCACTATCATTTTCAAGTGTTTGAAATCCATGTGCACAACCTTCAGGAATGACCAACATCTTTCTATTTTCTTCTGATAATTCAAACCCAATCCATTGTAAAAAGGTTTCAGAGCTTGCTCTTAAATCAACTACAACATCGAAAACCTTGCCTTTAATGCATCGAACAAACTTAGTTTCAAGTGCAGGGGAATTTTGAAAATGCAAACCTCTAATAGTGCCAGTTTTTTTAGTGATAGAGCTATTTATCTGGGTAATTCGCTTGTCTTTTAATGGTAAAGAAAAACTATTTAAGCAAAATAATCGAGCGAACGAGCCACGTTCATCTTGTAAAGTGTTGGTATCAACGATAAGTAAATCCTTGATTTTGGTTAATTCAACATCCATTACAATGCTTCCTGCTTTAAACAATATTCTTCAATTTGCTGTAAACAAAAGTTTTTAGTGTGCATTGCACTTTTAAAGTCTTGATTAGCCCAAGAGATCAGTTGATCTAAGGTTTCAGTAATATTCCAAACGGGATACCAATCAAGTTGCAGGTTAGCTTTTTGGCAATTAAGTTTTAAGCAAGACGTTTCATGTGGCTGATTAACATTATGAATGGCTAGAGTTGAACTTGTCGTAATATGATCTAATAGATATTGTGTAATCCATTTTACTTGCTTATTTGACGTTTCATTCGGTCCGAAATTCCATGCTTGAGCATACACATCACCTTGTTGATATAGCTTTTCAGCTAATAATAAGTACCCAGATAGTGGTTCTAATACATGTTGCCAAGGCCTTATAGCATTGGGGTAACGCAAAACAACAGGCTGATGGCTTTTAATTGCGGTTAATATATCAGGAATTAGCCGATCTACCGCCCAATCACCACCACCAATAACATTACCAGCTCTCGCTGTAGCAATAGCAACAGGCTTAGATTCGTCATTAAAATAAGATTTTCGATAACTATCAACTAATAACTCTAAACAGGCTTTACTACTACTATAGGGGTCAAAACCACCTAAACGGTCACTCTCTTTGTAACCATTATCGGTTTCAATATTTTCATAACATTTATCGGTTGAAACCATAACAACAGCTTTAATACTTCGGCTTTTACGAACAGCTTCGAGGAGATTCAATGAACCAATAACATTTGTCGAGTAAGTATTCATCGGATCTTGGTATGACTCTCTTACTAACGATTGTGCCGCTAAATGAAAAACAATCTCCGGTTGGTGCTTATCAATAAAACTCGTTAAATTTTCTGCGTTTCGAATATCCCCGATTTCACTACTCATCCCTTTCACAACACAAGCTTGTTCAAAAAGACTTGGTGAAGTAGGTGGTGCTAAAGAATAACCACTAACAGTTGCCCCCATCTTTTGTAGCCACAAAGCAAGCCAGCTCCCTTTAAAACCAGTATGTCCTGTGACAAGTACTTTTTTTTGATGCCAAAAGTTTTGATTCATTACCAGGTTTTCCAAGGTGCATTACCTGTTTGCCAAAGCTTTTCCAGTTGATTTTTATCCCTTAGAGTATCCATTGGTAACCAAAACCCCTCATGTTTAAAACAAGATAACTCACCACTTTCTGCTAATCGCTGTAAGGGTGCTTGTTCCCACATAGTGGTATAATCATCGATATAATCAAAAATACCTTTTGATAACACAAAATACCCACCATTAATCCAAGTATCATCGCCCGGTGGCTTTTCTTGAAAGTGATTGATTTTATCTCCTTCAATATTTAATGCGCCAAAACGCCCCGGTGGTTGAATTGCGGTAACTGTAGCAAGTTGCTTTGATAATTTATGATGGGAAATTATTTCTTGAATGTTTGCATCCGTTACACCATCACCATAAGTAAAACAGAAATGTTCATCTTCATCACTAAGATAACGCTCAATTTGCTTTAATCTTCCGCCAGTACCTGTATCTAACCCTGTGTCAACAAGTGTTACTCGCCATGGCTCTGAATGATTAGAGTGAATTTCCATTTCATTTTTTTGCATATCAAAAGTAACATCTGACATATGCAAAAAATAATTAGCAAAATATTCCTTAATAACGTATCCCTTATAGCCACAGCAAATGATAAAATCATTAATACCATGATGAGAATAGGTTTTCATAATGTGCCAAAGAATTGGCTTACCACCTATTTCTATCATAGGTTTAGGTTTTAGATGTGACTCTTCACTTATTCGAGTACCTAAACCACCAGCTAAAATTACCGCTTTCATGCTTTCTCCTGTAACTAGAAGTATTACTCTTCCAGATAAATTCTAAACTCACTACCTGACATAGTCATCTCATTCAGGGCAATAACAAAAAATATCGTTAACTAATTACTAATATAAATACTGACAATAACAAGAAACCATTCAAATTCAATGCCAGAAATGGCTATTTATTTTGATAAATCAGTGTTTCTGCTAATGTTTTCATATTTGTTGCAACAGGAAGTACATTCCCATATTTATATTGAGCAATTTTTTCTCCTTGAGCACCTATATCAAAGCAAACGATCGTTTGTTTAAGTAACATCAACTCCTCAATAACATAGGAGAAAGTTTCAGGACAGACAGAAGGAAATAAAAATGCATCAATGGCATTTTTTTTAATTAATTCAGCTAGTTCAGTATTTTTATATGCACCTAATATATTAATATTATTATAGGTAATCGTGCTTTCCAACTGGCCAAAAACAATGATATTAGCGCTAATATTCAGGCGTGTTAAGTATTCACTCAACTGTATAACAACCTTACTCCCTTTATGTATTTTAATGTCTCCAACAACACCAATGTTAAATAGCTGATGAGGCTTCACGTTGATATCTTGGCTTACAAAATAATCCATTGAGTGGGGGCAAATAGCTAACTGTTCACTTATCTCAGGGAATGCCTTTAAGATAATATTTTTACTCGACTGAGAGAAAACCAAAATTTGTGTTGATAACATCAAAATGTCATTCCACAAGCTACGCCACAATTCAACACTAGGCTCACGAAGAGTGGTGATATCGTGATTATTTCGACAGTTAATACAAATACTGTTATCAGGGACATTGCAAAATTCCCATTGATAATTCAATAAATTATAACTTGGGCAGATAGCATAAAAATCATGGAATGCAACATAAATAGATTCAGTTTTTGTCTGTTTTATAAAGGCAGCAAACGCGATTAAAAAGGTTGTCACTGGCTTAAAACTTACGATTGAGTTAATGAATATTTGTTTAAAAGAGAGTTTTGTTAGATAACTTAAAATACCGACTGACAAGGAGCATGATGATTCAACATTTTCGATTTTAGAGAAATAAATCAATTTAGCGGTATTCACTTGAAGTTGATGCTGAGAAAGACAAAGCAAAACTGACATCCCTTGATTAATATATTGAGAAATTTTTCGCTCTCTATATTGGTTACTGCCTCCCCCTAACTCGTGGTCAAACATCAACACCATGTTTTCAACATTTTCTATTTTAGATATAAATTCTTTCATATCAAAACCTTAAGCTGATGACTGAATAATTAAATGCTCTAAACCCTGCTCACAAAGGTGCTGATAAATATCATCATAATAAGCAATTGAGGCAATAAATATGAGTGCTGATTTATTAGTATCCACATAGTCAGTCAAACTAATCACAGGTTTATCTTCAATTGTAACCATGTCACTTTCAGCTTTTTTATCAATAAAACATTCAACAAATAACTCTTGATGAGAAAAACACTCATTCATCATCTTAAATGAAAAAATTCCAAGAGAGCCTGCACCATAAATAGCAATATTTATCTGCTTATCTTTAATGAGTATATTTTCTAAAGTCGGAATTATCGCAATAATCTTATCGCTCATGTTATTGGCATTGCGACACAGCAATTGATACTCATTGAAAGATAGAGAAAAATTTTGATAAACGTATTTTAAAACAATAGAGAACTCTTCCTTAGTCTTCTGCCAGTCAGCAATTGATTTACCTGTTCTCGTTGTATTAAGGTGAGTTCGAAAATAATTCAATTTATCACTAGTAAAATAAATTCCGTTAGTTTTTAAGGTTTTAATATAAAAAAGCCAATCACCTAAATAGCGACATTTAAATATACTTTCATCTAGCTGTTGAAAAGCTATTCGTCGGAACAAAGCGGCGCTTACGTTAGGAATACAATTACGCTTTGATAAGAAATTCTCAACAAACTCATTTCCAGCTAAAGTAAAATCTTTTAGCCATAAATCAGGACTTAAGTCTTCTGTATGACGAAAATAATCACCAATAATTTTTGATTTATCATTGATCTCAAATGATTGGCAATAACTAAATGCAACACTAGTATTTTTTTCAAGGATAGGAACTAACCTAGCAAGAAATTCAGGATGGGCAACATCATCAGATTCAGCTATCCAAATAAACTCCCCTGTACTACAAGTAATACCTTTATCCCACTGCCTAAACGTAGAGCCACTATTTTGAGGGTTAACTTCAATATGAGACACTTTGGGATGATCTTGATATTCCTTTAGAATATCAACACTATTATCGGTACTATTATCATCAAGTAATATGAGCTCAAAATTTTGATAGCTCTGTGCCAAAATTGAATTTATTCGTTCAGACAAGTAAAGGCTATGATTATAGTTTGGTACTATTATGCTAACTTTTATTGGCATGGGGTCAGACAAAAAAATATCACTAATTACAAAATTTGTAGATTCAATTGACTGATTTCATCTACAGATAAGTAATGAGGATTATTACCCGAGTGGTATTCAAAAGCTTCAGCAACCGCTTTACCTTGTTCATTAAGTTTATTTTTGGAGTAGTTAACAGGTTCAACAAAAGAGATGGCCGGAGTAATAACAAAATGGTCATCAAATTCAAATGTTTGTCGACTATCTTCTTCTGTGACCATTAGTTCATGGAGTTTTTCACCGGGGCGAATACCAATAACATCTATTTGAGCATTGGGGCACATCGATTTAGCCAAGTCGGTCATAAATATAGAGGGAATTTTTGGAACAAATATTTCTCCACCTTGCATACGTTGAAAAGCTTTTAAAGTTATTTCAACACCTTGAGATAAAGGTAACCAAAAACGGGTCATTCGAACATCTGTAATTGGAAAAGTGCTAATTCCCTCTTGTCTAATTTTATCAAATAATTGTAAGACTGAACCTCGAGAGCCTGCAACATTGCCATAGCGGACCACTGAAAATTTAGTACCTGATTTACCTGACATGTTGTTAGCAGCAACAAAAAGTTTATCTGACGCAAGTTTACTTGCACCATACAAGTTGATTGGATTTGCCGCCTTGTCTGTTGAAAGAGCAACAACTTGTTTAACCTTTTGTTGAATCGCCGCCTCTATGACATTTTGACCACCTAGTACATTCGTTTTTATGCACTCCATAGGATTATATTCAGCAGCAGGAACATGCTTTAAAGCAGCTGCGTGCACAACATAATCGACATCAACCATTGCGGTAATTAGGCGTGACTTATCACGAACATCGCCAATAAAAAAACGCATGCGCTTATCAGTAAAACTATGTGCCATTTCATATTGCTTTAACTCGTCCCGAGAAAAAACAATCACCCGTGCCGGTGAATATTTTGCTAAAACAGTACGGATAAACTGTTTACCAAACGAGCCTGTACCGCCAGTAACCAGAATACTCTTTCCTTCAAACATATTTTCATCCGAAATAGCAACATTTATACTGTCGATAATAAGAGTAAAATTGAATTAAATCTATATAAAATCAAGATTTATTCGAACAATATCGGTATTATAATTTGAGTTATTAGGCTGACGAATAATAAATAAGCGACATTTTATGATCCCATATGGAAAGCAAACTCTCGATGACACGGATATAAATGCCGTTGTTGACACATTAAAGTCAGACTTTATAACTCAAGGTTCAAAAGTTCCTGCTTTTGAATCTGCTATTGCCAGCTATGTTTCTGCAGACCATGCAATCGCCACCAGTAGTGCAACAACAGCATTACACATTGCCTGTTTAGCGTTGAACTTAACTGAACAAGATATTGGTTGGACCGTCCCCCTAACATTTCCAGCTTCAGCTAATGCAATTCTGTACTGTCAGGCAACAGTAGATTTTGTCGATATTGATGTAAATACCGGTTGTATTTGTACTCAAGCTCTAGAAAAAAAACTCATTCAAGCAAAGCTAGATAACAAACTACCTAAAGTACTTATTGTTGTACACTTTGCGGGAATTAGCTGCGATATGGAGACAATATCAACATTATGTCAACCATTTAATATCAAAATAATAGAAGATGCGTCACATGCTATTGGCGGGAAATATCAAGGCAGTCCTGTAGGTTGTTGTCAATTTAGTGATTTAACCGTTTTTAGTTTTCATCCGGTAAAAATCATTACCAGTGGCGAGGGTGGAATGATCACTACCAATGATAAAGTGTTAACACAAAAAATACGTCTACTCTGTTCACATGGAATTACCAAATCAACTGAGTTATTAACAGACAATGACGTTGGTGACTGGTATTACGAACAACAACACCTTGGCTTTAATTTTAGAATGAGTGATATCCATGCAGCTTTAGGTTTGAATCAATTGACTAAGTTAGATCAATTTATCACGTTAAGAAATCAACAAGCGAACAGCTACAAAACTGAGCTATCAAATTTACCTATTAATATTCTAACCCCACCAACTGACTGTTATGCTTCTTGGCATATATTTGTTATTCGTTTAACCGAACAAGCCAGTGTCACACGATTAGCGCTTTATAATACTCTTAAGGAAAAAGGTATTGGTTGCCAAGTTCACTATATTCCTGTTCATACACACCCTTTCTATAAAGATTTAGGTTTTAATTGGGGGGACTATCCTCAAGCAGAACACTTTTACCAACATTGCCTAACCATTCCGATATTTCCATTATTGGGTGGGCAACAGAAAAAAGTCATCGAACAACTACAATTATTGCTTCAATAAATTTGTTCCAGCTATTGCCGCCCCTTCCAAACTTCCATTGATGAATTTAACGTTAGGCTTGTTGGCAATATATTGTTCTAAATCTCGTAGATAACCGCGATAATTCAACATGGTAGTAATTCTTTCACCGTTGCCATTGAGTACCCAATGCGCTGAAGATGTATACTTATCTGTTCCTATTACATCTTGCCCATCCACATAAGCTTGATTATTTGGGAAACCAAAATCTGCACCTAATAATACGATTGATTTGACCCCCTTTTGAACAGCAAAATCTATTGCTGGGTGAATCACACTACCTGAAGTAAATAACTTTGTTTTAGGATATTTATCATTAATATTTTTATAAATCTCTTCTTGGGAATATGCGCAATAATGCTTACCAGGCCAATTATCAATGATACCGGCCTTTATTCTCGGAAAATAAATAAGAGAACACTCACTAAGTTTATTGTGATCAATGCTTTCAAAAGTATGATGACTGACTTGATCAATGCTAATAACAATATCTGGCACAATATCATAATCTAACAGTGACTTAACGGCTGTATCAACAGCAATTAAAGTGATAGGGCTTTGTGACATTTGATTATTCTTCAATAAATCAATATGTTCAGCCAGAGTTGGTCCTGCAGCTGCTATGTAGACTTGCTCAAGATTACTAAGTATCAAGCTTTCTATACTAGGATCAGATTGAATGTTATGGAGGTTGTTTTCTATAGATTCAGCAACACCCACATGATCTTCTTTATGTCTAACACTGATAAACTCACTGTCTAATTCCAGTAGTACTCTGTCCCGAATTTGAGCTGCAGAATTATCAGCGAGAGCTAACTCTGCAGGAACGGCTGCAAAGGGGGAATTCACCTCTTTGAACACACTCGCATCAACTAAAACAACTCGCTCATCAGATAACCAAGAATCTAACTCAATAACATTTATGACATGAAGAAATAAGTTAACATTTAACAGATAAACAAATACTTTATCAATATTGCTTCTAGCAAGAATAGTTTGTGGTAGATCGCCCAGTCCTACTCCATATATATAAGCAACTTTACTATCTAAGGGAATAAGTTCAGCTTGCAACTTTGCTTCAGCTATTCGGTCATAATTACTGGTTAGTTGGATACCATCAATTATTAACGTGTTTTGCTCAACTTCAACGGTAAATTCACTCAAATCAGCTTGTAATATTTTTTTAAAAATATCAGGCCAACGTTTTTCAATAACATCAAAGTTTTTTTTAAGAATTTCATCCATAAACATTTCCCGCTTTATACAACATCATCTTAAGACCTTAAAACTCTTACCACTTCATATTCAAGAATATCAGCTACATACATCATATCTTGCCTCTGTTGAGCATCTTGGATAATATCAAAAAGAGGAGATAGTTCCTTCAGTTTTTCTTGGGACAAAGAATTACTCATTCGAGAGAACTCTCCTGTTATGCGTATCAAAGACATACTTGAAAACCCCTGTTGCCCTTGACGAATATACCTAACGCTAGTATCAATTAAACTAAAAATCTCACTTTGCTCTAATGTCATGTTACGACTTGATTTAAAATATTATTTAACTAAATACTCTAAAGAAAATTACCATAAAAGCAAATTATATAAATATTTCTATTTAACTTATTTAAAGTCTCGCCTGTTCACTCATTTTATCTCCAACAATAAAGTTGGCCTTTAACTGGTAATAAAACTAAAGCAAGCAGATAGTTAGCCGATATAAACATTAACAACTTAAATTTCCGATGATTTAATAGAGGTTTATATGCATAACATAGATTTGGCGATAAAACCTCAACCTCAGCAATCAGCTTTTTTAGATAATAAATATTTAATAACGTTATCGCCAATTCAACGGATAGAATGGGCATTACAGCACTTACCTGCAACACATATCACTAGCTCAAGCTTTGGCATACAGTCTGCTGTAATGCTACATATGATGACTTCTGTTGATGCAAGTATTCCTGTAACTCTTACTGATACTGGCCATTTATTTCCTGAAACCTATCAATTCATTGAACAACTTTCTGATAAATTCGACCTTAATTTACACATTTATAAAGCAACTCAATCATCACTTCCTCAAGAGAACCCATGTGAAGTATTTAAGTTTGAAGGTGATAAAAATCTAAAAAAATATCACCATATTAATAAGGTTGAACCTTTTGAACGGGCAATGAAGGAGCTTAATGCTAAAACATGGTTTTCAGGCATACGACAAGAACAATCAATGCACCGAAAATCGTTATCTGTTGTCGAGCAGTTACGAGGCCATTATAAAGTTCACCCAATTATTGACTGGACACAGGCTGACATTCATAACTACTTAACTAAACATAAACTTCCTTACCATCCAATGAAACACCAAGGTTATGATTCTATTGGCGATATTCACAGCACTTTGCCTTTATCACAATCAACTGAAAAAAATTACACTCGACCGAGAGGAATGCAAAGAGAGTGTGGCCTGCATGTATAAGTAAAGAAAAAATTAGAGAATAAAAATCCAGCGCAAATATTTGAGACAATTGGCTTAATTAATGCTTTACTTACTCTATTCATAAAAGCGACGGTAACTCGTCACTTTTACCTTCAAAATGATAAAGTTATCAATACATTGATCAGAGTTTTATATGCAGCAAGAAAGTACACAACCTATTGAGTTATACAAAATTAGCCAATTCAATGAGCCTTACCTTTATTCGGTTAACCGCAGCACCTTTGAAAAAAGCAATACTCAAAATACTTTTGATAGTTTTTTTAAAGAGCGACTTTGGCAAGAAGATTATCTGTATATTATTTTAGGAAGTGATTCAGGGCTTTTAGTCAATCATATCATTGAACATGGTCTAGCTTATGGCTCTCGCTACATAGTTATCGACTTACCAAATGTATTAGAAAGCATTGAAACTCAATTAACATTCACTGATTGGGATGACAAAATAACTCTGTGTTCAATTGAAGACTGGCAAAAACATGCCGAAGAATACAAAATTCAGTCTTATTTGTTTACTGAAAAAGTGAAGTACGTAAAATCAATTGGTGTAATTGATGGCTTTGAGCCTAATTACCACGCCCTAGATAGCCAAATATCTTTAGCGTTAGAGTCTATTCAGCATAAAACACGGGTAAG
>Ga0105358_10001924_pt1 | contig 11080 bp, 10 predicted proteins | sample GOMGulsemesocosm_5_FD_83509 | JGI IMG/M metagenome (GOLD analysis project Ga0105358, IMG submission 83509) | Methane-oxidizing microbial communities from mesocosms in the Gulf of Mexico - GOM15C Gulf of Mexico | ecosystem: Environmental > Aquatic > Marine > Cold seeps | place: Gulf of Mexico...
CATTGCTGTGGTGTCATTTGAATCTAAAACAGGTAATGCTATCGATGGAGATTGTGCCGATAGTATTAATCTACCTGCGATAACAACGAGTTTGAAGTTTTTAAAAGACTGTGCACAGCCGATAGAGAAAAAGAGATCATGGTTAGAAAGACTATTTGGAAAAAGTTAATAAAGACCATTTAAAGGCTATTTTAAGTTAATAAAAATTACAAATTCAGTACACTTTTTAAACATATCAAACTAAATCTTCTATGTTAGATTAATTTAAGTCTAGGAAATTTTAAAAACCTTCTAGACTTGAGTTAGAGGCATATGGATATTTCACGCGATCATTTCGGCGACTCTAAAATGTTTTATTCACGCACGCCTAATAGTTCGTGTAATGCGAAGCTATACAAGACATTGAATGAAACATCGTACAAATTTTTATCTTTTTTAATGTATTTTCAAAAATATTTTGAAGCTATTGATGAACTTTGCTATGCTCGTTGACTTACCAGAGCAATTTAAAAACGTTATTAATGCAAAGATTTTTTATCATTAATTCATATACATTTAAAATACACGTTACATGATATTAACATCACGTTCGCGCGAACCTAGTGAAACATGTAATGTAAAAATTTACTGGAGGTTAAATGAAGCACCGTACAAGTTTTGGCTTTTTTAACATGCTTTCTACAGATATTTTTGAAGTTATTGCAGATGAAGGCGTAGAAATAACATTAGAAATGATTGATGAGTGTCATGAGTTTGTTGATAAATATATTAAAGGTGATTTTTCACTACTTGTTAATCGTATTAATACCTATTCTTATGCATATGAAGCTAAATTATCTATTGCTTCATATGAGGGCTTAAAAGCCATTGCTTTTGTATATTATAATAAAGAAAGCCTTCAAGCCATTGATGACTTACAAGATAAACGGTTGATGGATAAATGGAACACTAAAAGCTTTTCAGGTTTGGAGTTAGGTTGGCAGCAAGCATTTGAGTGGCTACAACAAGAAATGGCTGCATTAAAAGTTAATTAATAAGCGCTACATATAAGAATATTTAGAATGTAGGTCGAGGTTCACCTCGACAAGGTATTTGATTTTCAAACCCTTGTCGAGCCTCATTCCGTTCGTGTCGACCTACAAAACTACTAAAGACTTCACGAAATTAGTGCATTCCAGCACGTAGATGAGAATGAGTGACGATGTTCAGTTATAACTTCGCAAAACACCGATCTGCTGCTTCCAATGTTAATTCAATTTCTTTGTCAGTATGCGCTGTCGATAAAAATCCAGTTTCAAAAGCTGAAGGTGCTAAATAGACACCTTCTTTAAGCATCAGATGAAAAAATCGTTTGAATCTCTCTGCATCGCAGGCTGTTGCTTGTTCGTAAGTGGTAATGTTTTCTTCATCAGTGAAAAAGAAGCCAAACATTGCACCGACATAATTAATACTCAGTGAAATGCCATTTCTTTGCGCTGCAGCCTGTAAACCCATAGCAAGCTTTTCTGTCGATTTGCTGAGTTGTTGATGCTTGTCAGCTTGGCCATCTTCATGGTGAGATAACTCGTTTAAAGCCGCTAATCCTGCAGCCATGGCAATAGGATTACCTGATAATGTACCAGCTTGATAAACTGGGCCAACAGGGGCGATAAAATCCATGATTTCTTTTTTGCCGCCAAATGCGCCAACAGGCATACCACCGCCAATTACTTTACCTAAAGTAGTAAGGTCTGGAACAATATTGTAATAAGCTTGTGCGCCGCCTAATGCTACTCTAAAACCTGTCATCACTTCATCAAAAATTAATACACTTTGATGCTCGTCACAAACTTCACGTAACCCTTCAAGGAAACCTTCAACAGGGGGAATACAATTCATGTTACCGGCAACGGGTTCAACAATAATACAAGCAATTTGCTCTCTATATTCAGCAAAAATCTGTTTAACTTCTTCGATGTTATTGAAGCTAACGGTCAATGTATGTTTGGCAAAGTCAGCAGGAATACCCGGTGAATTTGGTACACCCATTGTAAGTGCGCCAGAGCCTGCTTTAACTAAGAGAGAGTCTGCATGACCATGATAACAACCTTCAAATTTTAGTATTTTATCGCGACCTGTATAACCTCGTGCTAAGCGAATAGCACTCATCGTTGCTTCGGTACCAGAACTCACCATACGTAGCCTTTCCATGGAAGGTACAAGTTCGCGCACTTTTTCTGCCATGGTTATTTCAAGTTCAGTTGGCGCACCAAAACTTAAACCATTTTTTGCTGTGGTAATGACAGCTTCAAGAATTTTAGGGTGATTATGACCTAAAATCATCGGTCCCCATGAACCCACATAGTCTATATAAGCTTTATCATCGGCGTCATAAATATACGCACCTTCAGCGCGCTTAATAAAACAAGGAGTGCCACCAACACCATTAAATGCTCTTACGGGTGAGTTAACACCACCGGGGATCACTTGTTGTGCACTTTCAAATAATTGTTCAGATGTTTGCATATTTGTCATTTGTTATTGCTCTAATTTTTATTGGTATACCAAGTTACGGGCTTTTCATATTGGTTTAGCTGATTTTCAACACCTAAAGTAAGGGCAAATAACGCCATTCTTACCAATACACCATTTTGCGCTTGTCTAAATATTGCCAAGTTGTCTAAATCGTTTAAATCTGTATCTAATTCGTTTGCTTCCGGGCGAGAGTCTCGTGGCAAAGGGTGCATTATCACGGTATTGTTCTGACAATACTGTTGATAAACCTCTTTGTTTAAACTGAAATGTCCACGATAAAGTTCAGCTTCATCTTTACTGGCAAAACGTTCTTGCTGAATGCGAGTTTGGTAAATGACATCACAAGCGAGGTTACCTTCAATTTTGTCGGTGATAATGACTTCATGACCCGCGTCAACAAGTGTTGATATAACACTATCTGGCATTTGTAATGCATTTGGGGCAACCATAGTAATTTTCATTTTGTTATATAGACTTAATAACTTTGATAAAGAATGCACAGTACGACCATGCTTTAAGTCGCCCATCAAAGTAATATTTAAATTATCTAAACCTTTGTCAAAAGGGGCCATTTCAGACTGAATAGTGAATAAATCGAGTAATGCTTGTGTCGGGTGCTCATTGGCACCATCACCACCATTTATTACCGGAACACTGCTACCTTGGGCAAACTCCGCAACGGAGTGCATTTTAGGATGACGCATAGCGATAACATCAGAATAGCCGCTAATCACTCTAGCGGTATCAAATAAAGACTCACCTTTACTTAATGAGGAGTTCTCTTGACCCACTGTTTCACGAACAAAGCCGCCCAATAAATTAAAGGCGGTTCCAAAACTTACGCGGGTACGGGTACTTGGTTCAAAAAATAAATTATTTAAAATTGCCCCTTCCAGTACGGTACAGCGTTTTTCACGCAGCGCATAAGGAGCCATTTGAGAGGATATTTCTAAAATACGAGAAATGGTTTCACGGTCAAACTGTGACACCGAAAGAATGTGGCTTCCTTCAAATTTCATCATCGTTAATTACCTAATTAAGCAAGTGGTATTTTGGGGCAGGAATATAGCATAATTCATAAAATTAGAGAATAACTTCTCGATGATTATCAATCTAAGTTGATCCAAATCTACAAATTTAAGGGCGTTCATACCAAAGCTAATTCCCAATAAACTAGTGGAAGAAAATAATTTTGCTATAGTTATTGGCAGCACATTAAATACTTTTTTATTTCAACTTGAGGGATTACTTTTAGTGAGATTTTTAATTTTTGTTCTATTGGTATCGTTTTCTCAAGCATGCCTTGCGCAAGACCTTGTTCGCTATGTTCATTCAAAAAAACATTCTGACTTTAAAGACAAATACTTTATTGATTTACTTACATTGATTCTGGAAACGACTAAAACTGAATTCGGTGATTATAAATTACAACCTGTAGCAATTGAAATGGCGCAAGAAAGAACATCAAAGATGTTAGAGAAAAATGAATATATCGATTTAACGTGGCGAATGACAACTAAAGATCTTGAGCAACGTCTACAAGCGATATATGTACCTCTACTCAAAGGGTTAGTGGGTTATCGAATCTTTATTATTCGCTCAGAAAATCAATCGCTTTTTCATAACAATATGACATTAGAAAAATTAAAAACATTACCCGTAGGACAAGGTTACAACTGGCCTGATAGTAAAATACTAAAGGCTAATGATTTTAACTTGGTTTTAGGTTACCGGATTAACTTAATGAATATGTTACAAAAAAAACGTTTTGATTATTTTCCTCGTGCTTTGTATGAACCATGGCTTGAAATTGAACATAATGATGAGTTAGTAGTGGAAAAAAATATTGCGCTCAAGTATTTTGCGCCGATGTATTTTTTTGTTAATAAAATCAATAAACGTTTAGCCCTTCGGCTTAATAAAGGTTTCACTAAGTTGCTAAACTCAGGGGGATTTGATCAGTTTTTTAATAGGCATGAACTGATTTCTGGAGTTCTTAGTAAAGTAGATTTAGGTCAGAGAAAAATCTTTGAGTTACCTAATCCATTAATTTCTGACCATACCCAAAAGCTACTTATTGATAAGCGTCTTTGGATCGCTGAATTTTAAATTTTCTTAATGTTAAAAAGGTTTTACATAAACCAAAATGACAATCCCCAGCAAAAGAAAAACCGTAACTTCATTAAATAAACGGTAAAATTTACCACTGTGAGTATTTTTATCCTGTTGGAAGTCCTTAACTAACTTAAAACAATAGCCGTGATAAGCTAGAAGTAATATGACTAAGGTGATTTTTAGGTGTAACCATTTGGCAGCAACAAACCACGAATAACCATATTGATAAATAATCGCAATACCCAAGATTACAGTGAAAAGTGCAAAGGGGCTGACAAAAAGTAATAAACGTTTTTCCATTCCCATTAAATGTTCGGCGACTTCTGAAGATGTTGTTTCTGCGTGATTAACAAATAATCGCGGTAAATAAAAAATACCGGCAAACCATGCCACCATAAAAAAAACATGAAAGGCTTTTAGCCATAGAATTGTTGCCATTAGCTAGATTTTCCTTCTACTAAATAAATGCGAATTTTCTCAAAAGTAATGATCCCCAATATATCTTTTGGGTCTGAGTCATAAATGTAAACGCCCCCATCTCTTTTATCGACCAAGGCATTATATGCTTCTGATAGAGTCGACTGGCTTGATAATGGAAATAATGGATGTTTGATTATGGATTGATCATCTGAGTTATCACTATTGTTGTTACATGTTGTTGCTAGGGATGCTAATTGATAAGAGCTGTCATCACTTATATTTTTAATAATGAGATTGTGACCTTGGTTTAGCCCTATTAATTTAGAGAGTAGGTCTTCATCATTAGGTATTTGTTCATTGTCTATTAAGGTGAAATTTTCATTTAAAAAGCTAGTAACACCCACCTTTTGTAATGATTTTTCAATAGGGGTTTGTCGATAAGTTAAGCCCATGATATTAGCTTGCATAACAAAAACGGATTTATTCTTAAAAAATTGCCCTGAGGTTACACAGGCAACGGCAATAACGATCATTGCGGGGACAATAATTTCAATTTGGTTCGATAATTCAACAATGGCTAATAGTGCTGCCAACGGAGCGTTAAGTGTTGCTGCCATGAAGCCGGCCATACCCATTAAAATAAAATCACTACTTAAATTCGCTTCAGGTACAAACAATATAACGATAGCGGCAATACAGGCACCAGCGATAGAGCCAATACCCAAAATAGGGCCAATAATACCACCGGGTATACCTAAACCTAATGCAAACACCGTCATGGCAAGTTTGGCGACGAGTAAAGCAAATAACAATTGAAACTCATAAGGATGATTAATGGAAAAATCAACGGCACTTAGGCCAGTACCCATGGCAAAAGGAATAAAAAAACCTATACCGCCAGTAATAAATGCGGCGACCATTAACCGTGGGAAAATATGATATTTTTCAGAAAATTTGGTGATTAACACCAGATAACGATTAAATAAAAATGCAAGAGAGCCTAAAAATATTCCAGCAACAATCAACCAAGGATAATGTTGATAGTTCATGGTAATTTGACTGAAATATTCAAATTCATGAACAGGGCCAAAAACACTGCGTGTCATAATTGAACCGATCATGGCTGATAGCATTATGGGAATGAACATGTGAATTTTATATTCACGTAATATCACTTCCATCACAAATAGTACGGCGGCAATAGGGGTATTGAAACTTGCGGCTATTGCTGCAGCAACACCACAACCGCATAAAGTACGCATACTGTTATGAGGTAATTTTAAAATGTTACCTATATAACTACTGCTCGCTGCACCTAAATGTACGGCAGGCCCTTCTCGACCGACGGAAAATCCTGTTGCTAAAGCGATCGCACTACCCCAAAATTGATTGAGGGTGTTTTTTAATGGCATTACACCGTTGGCAACTTTTAAACGATGTAGAACGAGTGGAATCCCCGTGCGTAGATATTTATAACCTGTCAACCATGCAAACAGTAATATAATTAAAGCGCCAATTATCGGTAAATCAAAACGACTTAACGAATCTAAGCTGTTATAGTTATCTTTTTTTACTAAGTAGAGTTGCTGAATTGCATCGATACTGAGTGTAAATAATATAATCAATGATGCGGATGCAAAGCCACCAATTACGCCAAGCAGGCATAATTGCCATGACGTTATCGGTTGTGCTAATTGTTTTCTAAATGAGTTTAATGAGAGCATTTTTTATAAGTGCATAATAAGCATTAATAATTTAAACGTTGATATTGAGTGTCATGTTTAACATCAATTTTCTTCAGGATACCATAATACTTTTCAAATGAATTGGTTAGCAAAAATAAATCTAAATGTTGTCGTGCACCGTCTTGGTGTTTTTCGCTCAACCTTGTTATTAATTATCTTGATCATAACCTGTGTTTTTTGTGGTTATCGTATAGGTAATTTTTTCAATGGTTATCAAGTTCAAGCAATTGCCGAATATAAAAATAGATTAGAGCTTTTATATCAGCAACAAGTTGAGCAAGTAAAAAGACTCAATACTTTAGAGGTTGAATTGGAAGTGGAACGTTTGGCTAATCAACGTTCGCTCAACTTATTAAGGGATATGGAGACGGAACATTATCAAGTTAAGAAGGAACTGGCTTTTTATGAAAAAATCATGGCTCCTGAAAAACAAGCCGACGGTGTGGTTATTGATAATGTTTCGATAACACCGACCTCAAGTCCAAGTCATTATCGATTTCAAGTAGCACTCGTTCAACAATTACTTAAAAAGCGTTTTGTTAAAGGTTATATAGAATTATCTTTAATGGGGAGTTTAAAAGGTAAACCGAGTACGATTAAATTATCAAATATTTCATCACTAACGAAGAAGAATTTATCTTTTAGTTTTAAATACTTTCAGATTATTGAAGGTGAGTTCACATTACCTAGCGGTTTTATACCTGAACAAATTGCGGTCACGACGATATTGCCAAAAAATAAATGGCAAAAGCACCATCGTCTGCAAGAAAGTTATTCTTGGACAAAAATAGTTCAAATTCAGTCACAGTCTCTTGCACTAATACTTGACTAAATTAGTCAAGTTTAAGATAATCTGCGCCAGTTTTTATCGTAGCAAGTAGAAAGACATGTCTAACCCTGATTTACCCATTAAATTTTCCGATGCAGCCGCTAAAAAAGTACTGGCATTGATCACTGAAGAAGAAAATCCGGAATTGAAATTACGTGTTTATGTTACGGGTGGTGGTTGTTCTGGTTTTCAGTACGGTTTTACCTTTGATGAAAAAGTAAACGAAGGTGATATGACCATTGAAAAACAGGGCGTGACTATGGTGGTTGACCCTATGAGTATTCAATACTTAGTTGATGGTGAGGTTGATTATGTTGAAGGCTTAGAAGGCAGTCGCTTTTTAGTTAATAACCCTAATGCAACAACAACTTGCGGTTGTGGTTCATCATTTTCTATCTAGAAACCCTATGATGCAATACCCTGTAAACAATGCTATTGGTAATATCCTCTGTTACCAATAGCTAAATAAAATAATTTCTGTCATTTACTTCTTACACTTTTCATACAAATTTTCACAAAATGTTGCAATAAACGCTTAGACACTGGCTTGTCCAACCAGTAAGATAGTGGCTTATTTTTATCCATTCAATTCGTTTTTATCAACTAGAACAAAATGACTCATACTATTTCAAACAGCATTAATAGCCATAAAAGGACATTTCATGAGTAATATTAAACAAGGTCGCCAGATGTTAGCTGAACGGCCTTACATTATCGCTATTATAATTACGGTTATTTTGGTGTTTTGGATGGCTTCTGGTATAACGCAAGAGCCTGAAGCCCCCGTGAAAAAAAGCAAAGACCACACAGTTATTCCTAAAGTAAAAGTGGAAACTCGTTATGCCGATACGGTTGATGACAGTGTTGAATTATATGGTCGTACCGAACCTGATCGCATCACCACATTAAAAGCTGAGATTTCAGGAAAAATTGAACAAGTCTTGGCTAAAAGAGGCTCTGCAGTAAAGAAAGGGCAAATCATTGCAAAAATTGCTATTAATGATCTCGACTCGCAATTACAACGCAGTAAAGCATTATTGGCTCAAAGAGAAATTGAATACGCTGGAGCAAAAACTTTAAATGCTGATGGTTATCAAGGTAAGGTTCAAGTTGCCAGCGCTAAGGCAAACTTAGAATCCGTTAAATCAGATATTAAACGTTTAGAGCTAAATATTGAACATACTGTGATTGTTGCACCGTTTGATGGTGTTCTAAATACACGTTATGTTGAAGTAGGCGATTATGTGAAAAGTGGCGATAACATTGCCATGATAGCAGATCTTGACCCACTTATTGTCCGTGCTTATGTTACTGAAAATCAAGTAAGTCAATTATCGGTTAATCAATCAGCAAATATCCGTTTACTTAACCATAACAGTACTGATGGTGTTGTCCGTTACATCGCTAGTGTTGCTGATGACGCAACCAATACCTTTAAAGTGGAAATTGCGATTAATAACGCAGATTATAAATATTTGGCAGGCTTAAGCGGTGAAGTCAATATTGCCCTACAGCAAGTCCCTGCTATCAAAATTTCTCCGGCACTACTTGCTTTAGATGAGCAGGGAAACATCGGTGTCAAAACTGTTGAGAATAATATCGTGAAATTTACTGGGATTGATATTGTTAAAAGTGAAAACGATGGCATATGGTTAACAGGCTTAGGCCAACAAGCTGACATTATTATTTTAGGGCAAGGTTTTGTACGAGCGGGTGATGAAGTTAACTCTGTAATGAGCATTGCGGGTAAATAAGGAAGTAAAATGTTATCAATGATTGAAGCTGCGCTCGACCGCACACGTTCGGTATTAATGATTTTTGTACTGCTATTAATTTCCGGCGCAATTACTTATATAAATATCGCTAAAGAGGCTAATCCCGACATAACGATGCCGATGATTTACGTTTCTATGGTGCATGATGGTATTTCACCTGAAGATGCTGAGCGGATGTTAGTTCGCCCTATGGAAAAAGAACTTAAGTCTATTGCTGGTATAAAGGAGATGAGTGCTAATGCCAGCGAAGGTCATGCCTCGATAACGATAGAGTTTATCGCTGGTTTAGACCCTAAAGAAGCTTTGGCTGATGTGCGTGACAAAGTAACGTTAGCAAAAGCTAAATTACCTGCAGAATCAGAAGAGCCTGAAGTACACGAAGTAACTATGGCTAATCAAGTCCCAGCTATTACGGTGATCTTATCAGGGCCAGTAACTGAACGCGGTTTAATAACCCTAGCACGTGATCTACAAGATAAAATTGAAGGCATGCAAGAAGTGCTGGAAGTTGATATTGGTGGTGACCGTGAAGATATGGTTGAAATCATTGTTGATCCACTACTCATGGAAAGTTATGGTCTTGATCAAGGTGATATTTATAATCTTGTAGAACGTAATAATCGCTTAGTACCAGCTGGAACAATGGATACCGGCAAAGGTCGATTTGCCATTAAGGTACCTTCTGTTTTTGAAACGGTACAAGATTTATTAGAACTGCCCATTAAAGCTGATGGTGATAAGGTAATTACCTTTGAAGATGTATCTACAGTAAGGCGTTCATATAAAGATCCCACTTCTTTTGCGCGTTTAAATGGTGAACGTTCTGTTTCGTTAGAAATTAAGAAACGCTCTGGTGAAAACGTTATTATCACTGTGGATAAAGTAAAAGCGCTGATTGAAGAAGAACGTAAAAAATGGCCTAACCAAGTAGTGGTTGATTATATTGGCGACCAATCTGTAGAAATTAAAGAAACCTTAACTGATTTACAAAACAACGTTTTTTCGGCGGTGTTATTGGTTGTCATTGTGATTATTGCGGCATTAGGTTCACGTACAGCAATGTTAGTTGGCTTAGCAATTCCCGGTGCATTTTTAACGGGTATCTTAGTATTAGCTATTGCGGGTTATACCGTAAATATCGTGGTGCTTTTTGGCTTGATCATGGCTGTGGGCATGTTAGTTGATGGTGCTATTGTAGTTACTGAATTTGCTGATCGACAAATGAATGAAGGTAAGCCGAGAAAAGTGGCTTATGGTCTGGCGGCACGCAGAATGGCATGGCCAATTATTGCATCAACGGCAACGACTTTAGCAGCATTTGCCCCACTAATGTTTTGGCCGGGTATGATGGGTGAATTTATGAAGTATTTACCGATCACTTTAATTGCTGTATTGACCGCTTCTTTAGCTATGGCATTAGTTTTTGTGCCAACACTAGGGACTATTTTTGGTAAAACTCGCGCCTTAAGTGACGAAGACAAACTGCAGGCTAAAATAGCTGAAAGTGGTGATTTAACAAAACTTACCGGTTTTACGGGTAAGTATATTCGCCTATTAACAAAAGCACTCAATCATCCTTGGAAGATATTATCAGGTACTATTGCCATGTCATTTTTTGTGATTTGGTTATATGGTGCATCGGGATTAGGCGTGATCTTTTTCCCTGAAATTGAGCCTAATAG
>Ga0105358_10001925_pt1 | contig 11079 bp, 18 predicted proteins | sample GOMGulsemesocosm_5_FD_83509 | JGI IMG/M metagenome (GOLD analysis project Ga0105358, IMG submission 83509) | Methane-oxidizing microbial communities from mesocosms in the Gulf of Mexico - GOM15C Gulf of Mexico | ecosystem: Environmental > Aquatic > Marine > Cold seeps | place: Gulf of Mexico...
CCTAAACGATCGGAAAGATTCTCAAACATGAATAACTCTAATAGCGCTATTTATAGCGAAAAGTTGCGAAAAACAATGTCGCTATTATACCTGTGCTATGACTATTGTCGAGGCAAGCATCAAGCTACTGTTTATTTGTAAGTTTGAACATAAATATATGGGGTAACATATCACCAACATTTATAATCGTGACATTTGTTTTGATAAAAATATGGTATGATGTGAAAGTTGATTTTGTGGTAACTTTCATAGGCATAGATATGGAACAACTAACTTCTCTGATTAATAGTTTTCTTGACCTAAGTGCAGAAGCGAGCCCTTGGTTATTACTAGGTTTACTTATTGCCGGGTTAATGAAAGCTTGGGTACCAAGTAAGATATTAAGCAAACATTTAGGAAAAGGAAAATCTGCCGTCGTAAAAGCAGCTTTAATAGGTGCGCCATTGCCGCTATGCTCTTGTGGCGTTATTCCCGTTGCCACCGAGCTTAGACGCAGCGGTGCCTCTGCTTCTGCCACTGCTTCATTTTTAGTAGCAACACCTGAAACGGGTATTGACTCTGTGTCAGTATCTTATGCACTACTAGGCCCTGTATTTGCTGTTTATCGTCCTTTGGCTGCTATTATGTCAGCTATTATTACAGGTCTTTTGGTTACTACGGTTAAAGATGAAAAAATAAAATCACCCTTTATTGAAGAACAAAGCAGTGCTAGCTCTTGCTGTTCAAGCAAAACTGCAAAAAAACAAAGCTCTGCTCCCACAACAAGCTCATGTTGTAGTTCAACGCCAACGACCAAAGAAACAATAATTAAACCTGAGTCCAGCTCATGTTGCACAACTAGCGACACAGCAACAATAACAGACATACAATTAACACAACCCTCAGCTTTGAATGACTTTTTCGAAAAAACTAAAACAGGTGTTTATTACGCCGCAACTAAATTGATTGATGACATTATTGTCTGGCTGGTCATTGGTCTTACCTTTGCGGCTATTGTACGCACCTTTATGCCTGCAGAGTTTCTAATAAGTTACGGCAGTGGTTTGCCTGCTATGTTATTAATGATTGTTATTTCTATTCCCATGTATATCTGTGCTACAGCTTCAACCCCTATTGCAGCAGGTTTTATTATGGCTGGTTTATCTCCAGGTACTGCATTAGTATTCATGATGGCTGGCCCTGCCACTAATATTTCGACTTTAGGCGTAATTAAAAATGAAATGGGTAGCGCAGTACTAACGCGCTATTTATTAGGTGTTTCATTATCTGCTATAGGTTTCGCGACATTACTTGACTTTGGTTTGAATTTTTATCACATCGACATTAGTAATCAAATGCAACATGCTCATGAAATTATCCCTTACTGGTTTGGTCTATTTTGTACGGCATTAATTACCTTATTAGCGATAAAACCATTAAGAAAGTTAGTACTTTAATCTATATCAAGTAATGAAATATATGTCATGGTAGTTATGATGTTATCTGATAGAATCAATAAAATTGATGTCTATGTCTTTTAGGGAATTAATTTAGTGGATTTTTTGGTTGTCGGCTCTAGTATAGCCTTTGTTGCTTATTTACTTGCTACAGTAGCAATTTTATCGCGCTTGTTTCACCCCCAAGGCCCTAATCTTAAATTGGCTTTAGTGCTTGCTTTTATTGCCATAACCACCCATTTATCCAATGAAGTTCAATTACTTTTTAATCAAGAAGTCATTAACTTTAGCTTACCCAATGTTATTTCTTTGGTTAGTTTATTTATCACTATTACTATTTCAATAGTCGCATTGCGCAGCAAAGTGAATTTATTATTACCGGTGATATATGGCTTTGCTGGTATTTGGCAGCTAGTAATGATCTTTATCCCTAAAGCGGAATCGATGCCGTTAGTGGCTGAAAAAGTTATTCTTGTTAGCCATATAAGCTTAGCGCTTATTGCTTATTGTATTTTAATTATTGCCACTCTGTATGCCTTTCAAGTTGCTTACATTAATCTGAAACTGAAGAATAAAATTTTAACTGCAGTAGTACATTTACCGCCACTAATGCAGGTTGAAAAACAGTTATTTACCATTTTAACGGTTGGCACTTTTACCTTATTTGCCAGTGAATTAATTGGCTTATTTTTTCTTGATGGCTTTTTTGCCAAAGAAAACATTCACAAAACCGTACTCTCTTTAATCGCATTATTTATCTATACCGTGATTTTATTTGGTCACTTCAAACAAGGCTGGCGCGGGCATAGAGTATTAATGTTAACTATAATGGCTAGTGCTATATTAACCTTGTCATATTTTGGCAGTCGATTCGTGCAAGAGTTTCTGCTATCTTAACGTTACATTGAGCTTTGCACTCAACTCACTAAAACAACTAAAACGACAAAAGGACCCCCTTTTTGGATAACATATCAACTCAGATGCTATTTACAATTCTTGGCATACTGATCCTCATTTCAGCCTATTTTTCAGGTTCTGAAACTGGCATGATGTCACTTAACCGCTACCGATTACGACATCTTGAAAAAGAAAAACATAAAGGCGCTAAACGAGTTAGTAAACTGCTGAAGCGCCCTGACAGACTTATAGGTTTGATCCTCATTGGCAATAACTTAGTTAATATTGCCGCTTCTGCCATTGCAACTATTATAGGGTTACGTTTATTTGGCGATATGGGCGTGCTTATTGCCACTATTATATTAACCCTTGTTATCTTAATTTTTGCCGAAGTAACGCCAAAAACCTTAGCGGCGCTTTATCCTGAAAAAATAGCGTTTCCAAGCTCAATATTATTATCAATGTTGCTCAAAGTACTTTTTCCGCTTGTTATCACAGTAAATTGGATCACTAATGGCATTTTAATGTTGTTGGGTATTAGTTCAGAGCAGCGAGAGCAGCATAGCTTAAGCTCTGAAGAATTACGTACAGTAGTGCATGAATCTGGCGCATTATTGCATGAGCAAGATCAAAGCATGCTTATGAGCATCCTTGATTTAGAAAAAGTCAGTGTTGAAGATATTATGATCCCTCGTAGCGAGCTAGTAGGAATAGATATCAACGATGATTGGAAAAAAATTCAGAAACAGCTAACCCAAGCTAACCACACTCGAGTATTACTCTATCGTGACAACATTGACGATGTTGTTGGTTATATTCATGCCCGCGATGCCTTAAAGCTGCTATCAAAAAGTCAGTTTACTAAAGCAACGCTATTACGCGCCGTAAGAGAAATATATTTTATACCTGAAAGCACACCATTAAACATTCAGTTATTAAAGTTTCAGCATGCTAGAGAGCGTTTAGGCTTGGTCGTTGATGAATATGGTGATATTCAAGGCTTAGTCACACTAGAAGATATTTTGGAAGAAATTGTTGGTGACTTCACCACAACCATGACACCAACAGCTAGCGATGAAGTAACCTTACAACCCGATGGTAGCTATTTAGTCGACGGCAGTGCCAGCATTAGAGATGGGAATAAAGAAATGTCTTTGCAGCTACCAACCGATGGCCCCAAAACATTAAACGGTTTAATTATTGAATACCTAGAAGATATCCCACAAAACAAGCTCAGTGTTCGTATAGCGGGTTATCCTATAGAAATTGTTAACGTGACAGGCAGCATGATCAAAACAGTGCGTATTATGCCTGAATATTTTATCGGCGAAACAGCCGAGGAAGACTAACCAGTTTAAAGAGAGGAAAAAAGTTAATAACAAAGTTATCCACAGGTGTTTTTACAGAATGAGCTTTCCACAATTTCTGTGGATAACAAGGTCAACCCCCATCGGTTACAGCTTTTAACTATTTCAACCGTTATTTCATAAAAAAGTCATCTTTATTTTAACTAAATAAAGATGACTATATATAAGTGCTAATTTACTTGTCTAGCGAGCAATACTAAAAATTTTCATAATAAAATGAACAAACTGGCAAGATTTATGCGACGCTATCACTATTGTTCATGAATCAAACAAGCACACTTTAACCAAAAAATAATCGCCATAACCAACCGTGATCTAAATCAGCTTCACAGCTTTTTAATTGTGAAGAATAACGACGGGCACGGTTATCTACTTTCTTCGCTACTTTCACCAGCCAGCCTTTCTTTTTATATGTTTTACGCTTAAAACCACCCCAACCTTCGTGATAATTTAAATACTGGCTATAGGCATCCCATTTAGAAACTCCATTGATTTTTTGTGTTTTATAAATAAACCACCCCATAAAATCAATAGCGTCATCAAAATCATCTCTATCAGCTCCTGAGTTACCCGTTTCTCGGACATAATCATCCCAAGTCATCGTTTTGGCTTGTGAATAGCCATAAGCACTACTGACTCTTCCCCAAGGAATAAAACCCAGCAAATAATCCCGTGGCGGTAAAGCATCATGCCTAAAAGAGCTTTCCTGATACATCATACTCATTGGCACATGAATCGGCACTCCCCAACGCTCTCTGGCATCTTTCGCGGCAAAATACCAATTACGGTGTTCACGAAAAATATCACAAATATTTTCGGGATTTTTAGGAGGCGAAGTGGCGCAGCTTGATAAAAACAAAATAAATATTGCGGTCACACAAATAGGTTTTACGAACAACATAAAAAATAAAACTATTAACAGAGAGTATTGACCTCAATAATGCCATAGTTTTCAATCAATTTTCAGTTTATATAACGCTATTGAAAATAAATTTAAGTAGGTTGAATGTTTTTAGGTAGTGTTCACAAATCTGTGTTATTTCAGTAAACTAGTAAAAACAGGAATGACACATGACAACTAAATTCGATTTAAAAAAAGCAGTAAAAGCACCTTCTTGTTTTGAGAATGGAGAATTATCGACTGCAAACTTACATAAAAAGAAAACCATAAGATCATCTTTTCAACCCACGTATGATTTGCCACAATACTTCCTTAGGCTTATAACACCGTTTTAAGCGGTAAATTTCAGTTGGCTAAAATCAGTGAGGCACAAACAAAAAGCCAACTGTAATTTGTCCGACTTGAAAACCCTTGTTAGTCGTATTTAGCTCTGTAAAAGAAACCTGCGCAGATCTCGCTCTTGGCGCATGACATGTAAAATATATACCTTGTCGCTATCAATTTTATAGAAAATACGACAGGGACTAACATTAACTTCGCGGTAATTTAAGCTACTTAGCTCAAGAGGTCTTTTAACGGATTCAGGATGATTCTCTAATCTTGATATTTTATCAAATACTTTTTGGGTTAAATTTTTAGCCGCGGTGATATTACTAAAAGCAATATATTCAGCTATTCCGTTTAAATCATCAAGTGCTGGAGCTGTCCATATTACTTCAGCCATTTGCTCATTTTCTCTTTTGCTTTTTGATTAGAGAATATATTACCATTTTTGATTGCTTGCTCACCGCGTGCAACACCTTCAAGAATTGCCATTCGTTGTTGCATGAACTCATAATCATCAACATCAACCAAATATGCAGATGGCTGACCGTGCTCAGTAATTAACACAGGTTCTTTAGAAGCATGTAGATCAGCTAAAATTTTGGTTGCTTGGCGTTTTAGTGTTGTTACAAGTTCGACTCTCATAATAACTCCTGTTTAGAAGACAAATAATGTATCACAATAGTATCACACAAGCTCAAGGTTACAACTATACGGCTATCGCCGTTTTAAGCGGTAAATTTCAGTTGGCTAAAATTGTGTAGCGAAGCGAAATCGAGCAAACTGTAAAAAGTCCCGCTTGAACTGTTTGTTATATTTTTAACTTACTCAGAAGTCGAGTATTTCTTCTTTTTACATTTATCTCGCAACTTTTTTAAACTACGTAGTTGATCCCTAAAACGTTCTCCTTGCTGTGCTGAGTAACCAGATCTCATCTGACTATTGATATTTGCAATTTTTTCATCCACTTGAGCACAAGAATATTTGTTAACTGAATAAATTGAGCTAGCGAGAACCAAGTTAATTGATAACAATACAAATGTTATTAAAGAAATGCCTTTTTTCATACTCATACCTCTGATAAAAATATAACGCCCCAATAAGAGGCAAAAAATTGTTGGCTAAAATTAGCGAGGCACGAGCAAAAAGCCAACTGTTTTTTGTCCGTTTAATTGCCTTGTTATATTTTTCATACTATCATCTAATATATATTGGTACTTGCTGGATTTTACATTATGGCTAAAAATACAAGCGTAACATTGGGCGATCATTTTGATCAATTTATAAACCAACAACTTAACACTGGTCGTTATGGGTCAGCAAGTGAAATTGTTAGAGCAGGATTAAGAGCTTTAGAAGATCAAGAAGCTAAGCTATTAAATTTACGCAATATGCTCATCCAAGGTGAGAAAAGCGGCATTGCTGATTACAGTTATGAAAGCTTATTGACTGAGCTAGATAAAGATAACCATTAATGAATAAGTTTTTATTATCTTCGAAAGCAAAGTCAGATTTAATTAAAATAGCTAAATATACCCAATTAACTTGGGGTAAATCGCAAAGAAATGATTATTTAAAAATACTGGATAATACGTTTCAATTTTTAGCCGATGAACCAGAATTAGGTATTAATTGCGATTATATTAGAGAAGACTACAACAAGTACCCTCAATCTAGCCATGTGATTTATTACAAAGAACATAAAGTTAATCAAATTTTAATAGTGCGAATATTGCATAAAAGTATGGATGTTAACTCCGTACTCTAGAAAAATATAACGCCCATTAAATGTTTGTTAGGTGTTTATACCCGTGATCAATGAAGGTGCTTGATTTATACAATAATGAGGATCATTATATCCCTCATGAAAAACATCAAACTGACCACTGAGCAAAAAATAGATCTTGAAGCCCTTCACGATGCAAGTCGTGAAGGGCTTCAAGATCGAATTAAAGCTGTTTTACTTCGCTCAGAAGGTTGGTCAACATCGATGACTGCTCAAGCATTACGACTTCATGAAACGAGTATTGCCAGGCTTATATAAGTAAAAATAAGTTAGCCCCAGAAAATGGTGGCTCACAGCCTTATTTGAGTAAAACACAAACAAATGACGTTATTGCCCATCTCATGATAAAAACTTATCGCTGCTCTTATGAAATTATTGAATACATTTGGAAGCACCATGATGTTCGCTTTTCTATTTCAGGTTTTAATAAATGGCTTCACCATCATGATTTTAGCTATAAATACCCTAAAGGTGTACCTCATAAATTTGATGAGGAGAAACAAGCCGATTTTATTGAAAAATATACGGAGTTAAAAGCGCAAGCCGTTGATGATCCTATTTTGTTCATGGATGCGATGCATCCAACACAAGCAACGAAAGTAAGGTATGGCTGGATAAAAAAAGGACATGATAAAGCGATTGAAACCACAGGTAGCCGAACACGATTAAATATTGTTGGTGCTATTGATTTGAATAATTTAGCCAAGGCTCAAGTAAAGCGTTATGAGAAAGGTGAATAGCGAAACAATTCAAGCGCTTTTCACCGAACTACGGTAAGCGTATAGGGATCGGCACCTAGCAGTGTTCAATATTCCATGGTAACAGCGGTTCAATATTATTTGGTTGCTCAGCAACATGCTGCAAGCACTGTGAGGTATAGTCATGCACGACTAGGCCATTGGCCTTAGCCGTTTCAACAAGACTATAGAGAATGGCGCTCGCATGAGCACCATTGCAGGTGTTTGAGAACAGCCACGCCTTACGCCCGATCACAAATGGTTTTATTGCACGCTCAGCTCGATTGTTATCAATCGATAGTCTGCCATCTTCAAGGTAGCGCTGGAATTTATCAAACTGATTTAAACTGTAGCTTATTGCCTCGCCAAGCTTGCTTTTAGGCGCTGCTTTATCAGCCAGTGATGTAGTTCTTTTACGATTGGCTTAGCGTGACTGCGAAAAAGCTCAATGACGATCAATTAGATCATCGACTGATAATGTAACTCTTGATGACCAAGCACATCATATCCACAGAGTAACCAATCGAGTTGCTCAGTGCTTAACGGAAATTCATTGCCATTAATTTTACTCGGCCATTTGAATTTTTGTTTTTCCAAACGCTTTTGCCAAAGTGCAAAGCCTGTTTTGTCCCAGTACAATATTTTCAGTTTGTCTTTAGCTTTATTGCAAAAAACGAATAAAGCACCGGTATAGGCATCACGATTGAGTTCATCTTCAACAAGCGCAGCAAGCCCATTTATTGCTTTGCGAAAGTCGACAAAATCTCGATATAAGAAAACCGCTGATGGCTCAACAAACATCTTCATACAATTAGCTCGCGTAATAATTGGCTTAAGTAAGTCGCTGGGGTTGATGCTGGTAAACTGACATTTGTCTTGCCCACGGTTACTGTTATGACCGCTAGCTCTTCAATGAGTTCGACTTGTTGTGTTATTTTGGCGCGAACAAAGTTACCTGACGACAAGCTGATTTTCTTTTTAAGGGCATAAAAGCTCGACGTTGATAATTGCTGCTGTTGGCAATAATGAATAATGGTTAAGCCGCTGGTTTGTTGATCTTCAATGATGGTTTGCCATTGTTCTTGGCTACGCGTAATTCTCATGATTACCTCTCAAGTTAAGTGAGGAGATAAGGTATCTGAGATCAAACGCTAGAGACAGGTGTCGTTAGCTAGACGCTTACTTTTAAGCGGCAAATTACAGTTGGCTAAAATAAGTGAGGCACAAACAAAAAGCCAACTGTAATTCGTCCGTCTTGAAAACTCTTGTTATAAGTACATTATTTAACTGTAGCAATACGGTAACTAAACCAAAGTAGCACTGCCCCAGTTGCTGATTGCAACAACATATGCACCCTAGATGATTTAAGAAACGATGTAGATTTTCCAATTAGAAATACCATTGATGAAAACCATAACGCAGCAAATAAAGCATGTATGGTAACTAATGTATAAGACGACGCAATAGCATTTGATTGGAAATTAATAAATTGTGGAAAGGCTGCTAGATAAAAGATCGACACTTTAGGGTTTAGCAAATTAGTTAACAGTCCCTCCCAAAAACAAGATGATAGCTTTTTTGTAGAGTTTTTTAATTTATTCTGAGTAGGTTTGACTAATTGTTTAGGTTGATTGAAAGCTGAAGTTATTGCCTTTACGCCTAAATAAGCTACATAAAGAGCACCCACCAGCTTTACAATAAAAAATAAGTTTGCTGACGAAACTATAATTGCTGAAAGACCAAAAACGGATAAAGTACCATGGAGATAAAAAGCAGCAACTACCCCTATAACATTTGCATACCCATGCTTTTTACCCGAAACAGGAACGGTTTTTAAAAGTAAAGCGCCATTCGGCCCTGGAGACATTACTATTAATGAAACAATCAAAAAAAATGTAAATATAGTATAAATATCCATATTAAAAATCCAAGCCTCTGCTTGTACTTCTAACGCCCAAATAACAGGCTAAGTAATAGTTGGCTAAAATTGTGTAGCGAAGCGAAACGTAGCCAACTATTACGTGTCCTTGTTTATTTTCTTGTTAACTATTGTTTGATTACTTCAGGAGATGTTTTCTCAAGTTTTGGAACACCAATATAGTACAATACAGATAAATAATTAAACATAGGAATAACACCGGCTAAAATTGCTAGTTTGTAATTTCTATTTTTACTTCTAGCGAGAAGAAAACACAAACCTCCAAGTGCAATTGCTTGGATACCGAAAGCAAACCACATAGGATGAAGTTCTCCGGTTCGCATCATTTCAAATATATTCATATAACCTCCGTTGTTTAATGGTAAATGGCTAACGCCCATTTAAGGGGCTGATAATAGTTTGCTAAAATTGTGTAGCGTAGCGAAACCGAGCAAACTGTTAACAGTCCCGCTTGAAATTCTTGTTATGTTTGCCCTTCTTATTAACGTTTATATTTCAACCACAGCTTTAAGTAAACAGCATTACATGTAGGATTATCATCCATCTTACCGTCTCTATTGCAGTCTGTGCCAGTAAGGGATTTAATAACTCCCTCACCATACTCTGCAACGTCACTTGGTTCCGGTTGTACTTCAATAGTGACCTTTGGTGAGTGTTCGATGAACTCCCCTACATTTTTATATAACGAAAACTCTTCCTCAGAAATAATCTCACTAATGTTAATAGTTCTCGATTCAAAGGCAGGTGTACTGAACGCAATTGAACACAATATTCCAAAGTTAAATATATCGAAAAACTTCATTCAGACACCTGAAAACATAACGTCCGCTTAAGCGGAAAAATGCAGTTGGCTAAAATAGTGAGGAACGAACATGGCCAACTGTTTTATGTCCGTCTTGAAAATTCTTGTTATCTATACTGAACACTTAGCAAAGTCTTTGATCACTTTAGCCCAAGCAACCGATGGTTCAAAATCAGCAACTAAACCACCACCTTTTCCTGTGAAGTTAGACATACCATGTTTCATCATATATTCAGGACTATAATTTGGTACGCCTAAATATATTAAAACATTACAGTTGGCTTTGTTTAATTTTAAATCTTTTTCTTTTAAGGTAAATTCGTTTCTAAATGATTCTATTTTATTTTTATCAAGGCGTTGCATTGTTTTTCGCTTCAACATAGATATTGCTTGATGGGAGGTTCTATCCTTTACACGAAGTGAATCATATTTCCCATACGATGACGCGACAAAGAGTAGGTTTACGGCTTTATCGTACTCTTCATTTTTTATGCATTTCTCTATCCCAACAAATATATCTGCGGGGGTATGAGTATTCTTTAATTTTGAGATGTTTATACATTCTAAAGGATGTTTAGACTCTAAACTTCCTTTAGCTTTGATATTTACAACCTTTGATTCTTGGCTACAGCCTATAAGAGGCAATGCAATTAATAATAAAACGAATTTATTCATATATAATCCTTTATTTGATTTGTATAGCTAACGCCCCATTAAGAGGCAAAAATAGTTTGCTAAAATGTTGAGGAACGAAACAGCAAACTGTTTTTTGTCCTGCTTTATGGACTTGTTAGATTTGTGCCTGTAACCACAAAACTAGCGCCCATATTTGCTATTTGTAACACCGAAACACAACCAACTTTAACCAACTTTAACCAACTTTAACCAAC
>Ga0105358_10001927_pt1 | contig 11076 bp, 22 predicted proteins | sample GOMGulsemesocosm_5_FD_83509 | JGI IMG/M metagenome (GOLD analysis project Ga0105358, IMG submission 83509) | Methane-oxidizing microbial communities from mesocosms in the Gulf of Mexico - GOM15C Gulf of Mexico | ecosystem: Environmental > Aquatic > Marine > Cold seeps | place: Gulf of Mexico...
CAGAGGCTTTGCATATGGCTTTAGATCTTGTTAGACCTATTCCATAAATAGTAGTCAATGAAATAACAATGTGCTTATTATCAGGTATGTTTATACCAGCAATACGTGCCATTAATTCTCTCCGTTATTTGGCCAGTCGAAAACCGGCAATTTTAGTCTTTATTTGGTTTAACTACAAGCTAAACAATTAACCTTGACGTTGTTTATGACGGCCATCCTTACAAATAACCCGAACAACTCGTTTACGCTTAACAATTTTGCAATTACGGCAAATTTTCTTTACTGATGCTCTAACTTTCATAATAAACTCCTAATACAACCCTAAATTAACTTCCTTTAAGGTTCGCTTTTTTCATTAAACCTTCATATTGTTGTGACATAAGATGTGATTGCATTTGAGCAATAAAATCCATGACAACAACAACAATAATCAACAATGATGTACCGCCAAAATAGAAAGGCACATTCCAATAAACAATCAAGAATTCAGGTAATAAGCACACGGCTGTAATGTAAATAGCACCGAGTAAAGTAAGCTTTGTTATTACGCCATCAATGTATTTAGTTGTTTGCTCGCCTGGTCTAATACCTGGAATGAACGCGCCAGATTTCTTCAAATTATCTGATGTATCACGGGAGTTAAAAACTAGCGCCGTATAAAAGAAACAAAAGAAAATAATTGCAGAAGCATACAACATCACATAAATAGGTTGCCCTGGTGACAACATACTCGACAGATCTTGCAGCCAACCCATGCCTTCATTACTACCGAACCAACCAGCTATAGTTGATGGGAATAAGATAATACTTGATGCGAAAATAGGTGGGATAACGCCAGCCATATTAAGCTTTAATGGCAAAAAGCTTGATTGCCCAGCCATCATTTTTTTACCTTGTTGTCGCTGAGCATAATTAATCTTGATTCTTCTTTGCGCTCTTTCAACAAAAATAACGAAAGCCGTTACAGCAATAGCAACTAAAAATAGCATAATTACCATAATTGCGTTCATCTCGCCTGTTCTAACTAATTCAAGCGTACCACCAATGGCCGAAGGTAAGCCAGCAACGATACCGGCAAATATTATGATTGAAATACCATTACCAATCCCACGTTCTGTTACCTGTTCACCTAACCACATTAAGAACAAAGTGCCACTAACAAGTGTTACAACCGCAGTAAACATAAACGACATGCCAGGGTTAAATACCACGGGTAGTCCGCCTGCTGATTGCCCTTGAATGGCTGTTGCAACACCAAAGGCCTGGAATGTAGCTAATACAACTGTAAAATAACGTGTGTATTGCGTGATAACACGCTTACCTGATTCGCCTTCTTTTTTTAACTGTTCGAACTTAGGAACAACCGATGTCATTAACTGAATAATAATAGATGCTGAGATATACGGCATAATACCGAGCGCAAATATACTTAATCGTTTTAACGCACCACCTGAAAACATATTGAACATATCCAAGATGGTTCCAGCCTGTTGTTCAAACATGAGCGCTAGCGCTTTTGGATCAATACCCGGCACTGGAACGTGCGCCCCAATTCTAAACACGAATAAAGCACCAAGCACAAATAACAGACGCTGCTTCAATTCAGGCGTATTCGATAGTCCGCCATTTCCACCGGCAGCTGATGATCCTAGCACTGACATAACTTAGACTAGACTTCCACCAGCAGATTCAATTGCTTTAACAGCGCCTTGAGTCGCAGAGATACCTTTTAATTTGACTGCTTCAGTTATCTCACCAGACAATATAACTTTAACTCTTTTAGTGAATGCAGGAACAATGTTAGCCGCAACCAGCACATCAACTGTAATTTCATCAACAGATAAGCCTTGTAATTCATTCAACCTAACTTCAGATGTATACTTCTTTTTAGCAGAATTAAAACCTATTTTAGGTAATCTACGTTGGATAGGCATTTGACCGCCTTCAAATCCAATCTTAGGCATACCACCTGAACGAGATTTTTGACCTTTATGACCGCGACCACATGTTTTACCAGTGCCACTGCCAATACCTCGACCTACTCTCTTAGCAACTTTTGTACTGCCTGGTGCCGGCTTAATTGTATTTAATAACATCTTTATACCTCTTCAACCTGAACCATATAGTAGACCTTATTAATCATCCCTCTATTTTCAGGAGTATCAATAACTTCAACCGTTTGGTTTAATTTTCGCAAGCCAAGTCCAGCAACACATGCTTTATGCGCTGCCAATCGGCCATTTTTACTACGAATCATTTTTACTTTTAATTTTTTAACAGCCATGATAATTATCCAGTTATTTCAGCTACTGTTTTACCGCGCTTCATAGCGACCTGTTCTGCATTAGTCATATCAGACAAACCTTTAATTGTTGCTCTCACAACATTCGCAGGGTTGTTGCTACCAACGCACTTAGCAAGAACGTCATGCACACCAACTACATCAAATACCGCTCTCATCGCACCACCAGCGATAATGCCAGTACCTTCAGAAGCAGGTTTCATAAACACAGACGCCGCACCATAATTAGAAGTAATTGCGTATTGCAATGTATTTCCACTCAGTTTAACAGTCGTCATGTTTTTGCGCGCTTGTTCCATTGCCTTTTGAATAGCAACGGGAACTTCACGTGCTTTACTGATTCCGAATCCAACGCGACCATTACCATCACCTACGACAGCAAGTGCTGAGAATCGAAATTGGCGACCACCTTTAACTACTTTAGAAATTCTTCTGACTGTAATTAACTTTTCTTGCAAGTCGTCTTGTTGTTGATTATTTTGTGCTGGTTGTGATGCCATAATTGCCTCTAAAATTCCAAACCATTTTCACGAGCAGCTTCAGCTAATGCTTTAACACGGCCATGATATTTAAAACCAGAACGGTCGAAAGCTACTTTAGTAATACCTGCTTTAACCGCGCGTTCTGCTATTGCTTTACCCACAACAGACGCTGCTTCAATATTTCCTGAGTTCTTAACCGACTCTTTTACTTCGCTCAACAAAGTTGATGCTGAAGCAATTACATTAGAACCGTCTGCACTCGTAACTTGCGCATAAATGTGACGCGGAGATCTGTAAACACTAAGACGCTCAGTACCAATGTCTTTAATACGAGATCTTGTTTTCTTTGCTCTACGCAAACGTGAATTTTTCTTATCCATTATTTAACCTACTTCTTCTTAGCTTCTTTCATAACAACGTGTTCACCAACATACCGAATACCTTTGCCTTTATAAGGCTCTGGTGAACGATAACTTCTGATATCTGCAGCAACCTGACCAACTAATTGCTTATCAAAACCTTTGATAACAATTTCTGTTTGGCTGGGTGTTTCAATCGTAATTCCGTCCGGAATTGGGTGCTCAACAGGGTGAGAGAAACCTAATGTTAAATTTAATAACTTACCTTGTACTTTAGTACGATAGCCAACACCACGTAATTCAAGCTTTTTTTCAAAACCAGTTGTAACGCCAACAACCATGTTATTAACGAGTGAGCGCTGTGTACCGGTTAAAGCAACAGCCTTCTTATCAGACGAAGTTGTCTTAAAAGTAATTATGTTATCGTCGACATTAATATCAACACAACTAAATTTATCGCACGACAATTCGCCGCTTTTTCCTTTTATAGTTAACTTACCCGCGTTGTCTTTAAATTCAACACCTGCTGGTAGCACGATTGGACTTTTTGCAATTCTAGACATAATTAAACCTGATTAACTTACGTAACAAAGGACTTCACCGCCATGCCCTTGAGCACGTGCCGCACGATCCGTCATTAAACCTTGTGAAGTAGAAATGACCGCAACGCCTAAACCACCTTTAACATTAGGAAGCTCATTTTTAGATTTGTAAATCCTAAGCCCTGGTCTACTAACACGGTCAATGGTTTCAATAACTGGTTTGCCTTGAAAATATTTCAATGTAATTTCTAATTGTGGCTTACTCGCTACTTCTTCTATTTTCGTAGAGCCAATAATATAACCCTCATCTTCTAAAAGCTTTGCAAGCGCTTGTTTCTTAGTAGAAAAAGGCATGCTAACAACGTTTTTTTCAGCAGAATGCGCATTACGAATGCGTGTTAACATATCTGCAATAGGATCGCTCATACTCATTGATATTTCCTCTTCTACCAGCTAGCTTTTGACAAGCCAGGTACATCACCACGCATAGTGGCTTCACGTAATTTGTTACGGCCTAAACCGAATTTTCTATAAAACCCATGTGGACGTCCAGTGATACTGCAACGGTTACGAATTCTTGATGGGCTAGAATCTCTTGGTAAAGCAACAAGCTTAGCCTGCGCTTCAGAAACTTGGTCATACGTTGACGCAGGATGCCTAATGATTTCTTTTAACGCAGCTCTTTTAGCAGCATATTTAGCAACCAAACGTATCCGTTTGTTTTCTCTAGCTATCATCGATTTCTTAGCCATTTATTAACCTTTTTGTTTAATTGGGAAGTTAAAAGCCTTCAATAAAGCACGGCCTTCTTCATCATTTTTAGCAGACGTAGTAATAGCAATATCTAAACCACGTAACGTATCAATTTTATCGTAATCAATTTCTGGGAAGATAATTTGCTCAGTAACACCCATTGAGTAATTTCCTCTGCCATCAAATGCTTTTTCACTTAGGCCACGGAAATCCCTGATACGAGGAATGGCTATAGAAATTAAACGCTGCAAAAAGTCATACATGCGCTCATTACGCAAAGTAACTTTACAACCAATCGGCATATCGTCACGAATTTTAAAGCCGGCTATAGATTTTCTAGCAATCGTGATAACTGGCTTCTGACTCGATATTTTCTGAAGGTCAGAAACAGCATTTTGAATCACTTTTTTATCTGCAACAGCTTCACCAACACCCATATTGAGTGTGATTTTCGTAATCTTTGGAACTTCCATTACTGATTTAAACTTAAGCTCCTTCATCAAGGCCGGAACTATATCGTTCTTGTAATGATCATGTAAAATTGACATAAATAATCTCTTTAATTCTTAAGCGTCTAACACTTCATTGTTTGACTTGAAGAAACGAACTTTCTTACCGTCTTCTAAAACTCTAAAGCCAATGCGATCTGCTTTTTTTGTTTGCGGGTTGTAAATAGCAACATTAGAAACTTGAATTGGCATTTGCTTCTCAACAATTCCACCTTCAACCCCTTTATTTGGGTTTGCTTTCTGATGCTTTTTAACGGTATTAACTCCTTCAACTAAAACTTTATCAGAAGAAACGACAGACAAAATAACACCTCGTTTGTCTTTATCTTTACCGGTTAACACGATGACTTCATCGCCTTTTTTAATCTTATTCATAATTAATCTTTAATTAACTTAGATAACTTCAGGAGCCAAGGAAATGATTTTCATAAACTTTTCATTTCTCAACTCACGTGTAACTGGGCCAAATATGCGTGTACCAATAGGCTGCATAGTGGCATTTAATAATACCGCTGCATTACCATCAAAACGTATGATTGAACCATCAGGGCGACGAACACCTTTTCTAGTTCTCACTACAACTGCGTTATGAACATCACCTTTCTTAACCTTACCGCGAGGTATGGCATCTTTGATGCTAACTTTAATGATGTCACCAATTCTGGCATAGCGCTTGTGTGAACCACCAAGAACTTTAATACACATCACATTTCGTGCACCGCTATTATCGGCCACACTCAGCCTTGTTTGCATTTGAATCATATTTAACTCCGACTAAATGTCTTTAGATTTTTCAATTATTTCGTGAAGCTTCCAAGTCTTAGTCTTAGAAACTGGACGACATGAAACCAAAGAAACCGTATCACCTTCTGAACACTCATTATTTTCATCGTGCGCACGGTAGTTAGCACTACGCTTAATAACCTTGCCGTATAGAGGATGCTTAACTTGACGAGTAACTTTAACAGTAATACTTTTATTACCCTTATTACTTGTCACAACCCCAGATACTGTTCTTAAAGTTTGTTCGGTCGTACTCATTTAGTTTCACCTGTTTGTTCTGTCAATATGGTTTTGATACGCGCTATATCACCACGCACATTACCAAATTGATGCATTTGAGTTAATTGACCAGTTGCGTTCTGCATGCGCAGATTAAACTGTTCTTTTCTTAACTCTAGTAGCAATACATTTAGCTCTTGAGCTGTTTTTTCTCTCAATTCTGAAGCTTTCATTACATTATTGTCCGTTCAGCAAATTTTGTTTTAAATGGCAGTTTTGCAGCCGCTAATTTAAACGCTTCAGCGGCAATCTCTTTGGAAACACCTTGCAATTCAAACAACATGGTTCCTGGTTTGATTTGTGCAACCCAAAATTCCACACTACCTTTACCTTTACCCATACGTACTTCTAGAGGCTTCTTTGTAATCGGCTTGTCAGGAAAAACACGGATCCAAACTTTACCACCACGTTTAATATGACGCGTGATCGTTCTACGGCCAGCTTCAATTTGACGCGCCGTCATTCTTCCGCGCTCAATAGATTTCAAGCCAAATTCACCAAAACTAACACTGCTTCCTCTATGAGCTAAGCCAGTGTTACGGTTCTTATGAGCTTTTCTAAATTTAGTTCTTTTTGGTTGTAACATCTTTAAACCCTATTTTGCAGCAGCGTCTTTAGAACCCATAACAGGCAGCGCAGACTTATCATCAAAGACTTCACCTTTAAAGATCCAAACTTTGATACCTAAAATACCGTAGGTTGTTAACGCTTCAGTAAATCCATAGTCAATATCTGCACGCAACGTATGAAGAGGCACCCTACCTTCTCTATACCACTCATTACGAGCAATATCAGCGCCATTTAAACGACCACTAACTTTAATTTTGATGCCTTCTGCACCCAATCTCATTGTATTTGTTACCGCACGCTTCATTGCACGACGAAACATGATACGGCGCTCTAATTGTTGCGCAACACTTTCTGCTACCAACAAAGCATCCAATTCAGGCTTGCGAATTTCTTCAACATTGATTTGAACTGGAACACCCATAATCTTACTAACTTCAGCTCTCAATGAATCTACATCACCACCTTTCTTGCCAATTACGATACCAGGTCTAGCGGTATGAATCGTAATCTGCGCATTACCAGCAGGGCGGTTGATTTGGATTCTACTAACAGAAGCCGCCATTAATTTCTTTTTTAAGAAATCTCTAGCAATTAAATCTTGGCGAAGCATCTCTGGATATGACTTTGAATTCGCATACCAACGTGAATTCCAGTCTTTAACAATACCAAGACGTATGCCTGTAGGATGTACTTTTTGACCCATGTTTATTTACTCTTTATTTAGTGTCACTAACGGCTAACGTAAGATGACAGTTTCTTTTTAAGATTTTATTTCCACGGCCTTTAGCACGTGCTTTAAAACGCTTATAGGTTGGCGCTTCATCAACAAAGACAGTTGAAATAAACAAATCATCTATGTCAGCACCTTCATTATGCTCAGCATTAGCAATAGCAGAATTTAATAGCTTTTTAAAGCTATCAGCGGCTTTGCGAGTACTGAAGCTCAAGAGATTTAAAGCACTCTCAACCTCTTGCCCACGAATTTGATTTGCAATTAGACGGCCTTTTTGGGCTGAAAAATTTGCGTTTTTTAATTTAGCTCTGACTTCCATCACCACACCAATAGTTATCTTGATTTCTTATCAACAATATGACCGCGGTAGGTACGCGTTAACGCGAACTCACCTAACTTATGGCCAACCATATTTTCAGTTATTAAAACTGGCATATGCTGCCTTCCATTATGAATGGCAATTGTTAGACCAACCATATTTGGCGCAATCATTGAACGTCTTGACCATGTCTTAATTGGTCTACGGTTACTTGTTTCTACGGCCGCTTCAACTTTCTTCATTAAATGAAGATCAATAAACGGTCCTTTTTTTAGGGATCTTGGCACAATATATCCTTAACGTTTTGTTCTGTTTCGTACTATTAACTTATCTGTACGTTTATTTTTACGAGTCTTATAACCTTTAGTCGGCATACCCCAAGGTGATACAGGGTGACGACCACCAGATGTTTTACCTTCACCACCACCATGCGGGTGATCAACTGGGTTCATGGCCACACCTCGAACTGTTGGCCTAACACCTCTCCAACGTTTAGCACCGGCTTTGCCTAGTGAAATCAAACTGTGCTCAGAATTGCCGACTTCGCCAATTACCGCACGACATTCAGCCAACACTTTACGCATCTCACCAGATCTCAAACGTAACGTAACATGATCACCTTCTCTAGCAACCAACTGCGCAACAGTACCCGCACTACGAGCAATTTGCGCACCTTTACCGGGCTTTAATTCAACACAATGAATCTGCGTACCAACTGGGATGTTCCTCATTGGCAAACAGTTACCGATATTAATTGGGGCTACTTCTGAAGAAATAATCTCATCGCCAACGTGTAAATTCTTTGGCGCGATAATATAACGTCTTTCGCCGTCATTATATAGTATTAGTGCAATATTGGCTGTTCTATTTGGATCATATTGCAGACTTTCTACTTTAGCAGGGATATCAAGCTTATTACGCTTGAAATCAATGATTCTGTAATGCTGCTTATGACCACCACCACGATGCCTAGTAGTGATACGACCATTATTGTTACGACCACCTGTTTTACTTTTCTTTGCTAGCAATGGGCCATAAGGCGCCTCTTTACTTAACTCTGAATTTCTAACGCGGACTACGAAACGTGAGCCCGGTGAAGTTGGTTTTGATTTTACAATTGCCATGATATTAATCTATCTTCCAATTACGCAGAAATAAACTCTATTTCTTGCCCAGATTTAATTCGAACATACGCTTTTTTGCTATCGTTTCTTTTACCTAACGATTGTCCAAAACGTTTAGTTTTGCCTTTTACATTTAATGTCTTTACAGATTCAACATTCACGTCGAATAATTTTTCGACCGCCGCTTTAATATCTGATTTATTCGCTGAACTACTCACCTTGAATACATATTGATTATTAGCATCAGCCGCTATAGAGCTTTTTTCCGTTACAACCGGCGCTGTAATTAATTGCAGTAGAAATTCTTGATTCATTTTAAACGCTCCTCTATGAGTGCTAACGCATCAGTCGTCACACAAACCTTTTCATAAGCCAATAAAGAAACAGGGTTGATCTCCATTGCTGTACAAACATCAACTTTGTGTAAATTACGACTAGCAAGCTCAACATTCGTATCTTCTGCAGCCAATACAATCAATGCATTAGACAAGCCATTTTCTGCCAACAAACTGATAAGCGCTTTTGTCTTCGGTTCTTTTAAAGAAACGTCATCGACAATAACCATCCTGTCTTGACGAATAAGCTCAGAAAGTATTGAACGCATACCGACGGCATACATCTTTTTATTTAATTTCTTGCTGTGATCTTGTGGCTTAGCAGCAAAAGTCACACCACCAGTACGCCAAATTGGGCTTCTGATAGTTCCGGCACGAGCACGGCCAGTACCTTTTTGCTTCCAAGGCTTCACACCACCACCGCTTACTTCAGAGCGTGTTTTTTGAGCACGAGTACCTGCACGTGCGTTTGCCATATAGGTTACAACCAATTGGTGAATAATACCTTCATTGTAATCTTGGCCAAATACGACTTCTGATACATTTTTACCTACGACAGGCGATTGAATCTTCATAACGTTGCCTATGATTTAGTTTTAATGGCTGGCGTCACAACAACGTCACCATTTTTGGATCCTGGAATTGGACCTTTAATCAATAAAACTGACTTTTCAACATCAATCTTAACAATTTGAAGGTTTTGCGTGGTCACCCTAGCATTACCCATGTGTCCAGACATTTTTTTACCCTTAACAACTCTACCCGGCGTTTGGCACTGACCAATAGAACCAGGAGCACGATGAGACAGCGAGTTACCGTGTGTTGCATCCTGCATTTGGAAGTTATAACGCTTAATAACGCCAGCAAAACCTTTACCGATGCTTTTACCGCAAACATCGACCATCTGACCGGTTTCGAAAAGGTCTAACGGCAAATCAGAACCGACTTCTAAATCAGAATCTGATTCTAGTCTAAATTCCCATAAGCCCTTACCTGCTTCAACACCCGCTTTAGTAAATTGGCCAGCTTCAGCCTTATTTACTCTAGAGTTTTTAACCGCACCGGTTGTCACTTGGACAGCAGAATACCCGTCAGACTCCTGATTGATTACACGAGTAATACGGTTAGGTAACACCTGAACCACAGAAACAGGAATCGACGTTCCTTCTTCTGTAAATATTCTTGTCATACCGCATTTGCGGCCAACTAAACCTAAAGACATGATTTATCCTTTAACTATATAGCTTAATTAATTAAGCTTGATTTGCACATCAACACCAGCAGACAAGTCTAGCTTCATTAATGCATCAACGGTTTTATCTGTAGGCTCTACAATATCTAACATACGTTTATGCGTACGTAACTCATATTGATCCCTAGCATCTTTATTCACATGCGGAGAAATAAGCACCGTGAAACGCTCTTTCTTTGTTGGCAATGGAATCGGACCCATAACTTGAGCACCTGTTCTTTTTGCTGTTTCAACGATTTCACGAGCCGCATGATCTATTAAGCGATGATCAAAACCCTTCAAACGAATTCTAATTGATTGTTTAGACATAATTTATTACTCAATAATTTTAGCAACAACACCGGCGCCAACAGTACGGCCACCTTCACGAATAGCAAAACGCAAGCCTTCTTCCATCGCAATTGGGTTGATTAGTTTTACTGTCATTTGCACGTTGTCACCTGGCATAACCATTTCTACGCCTTCTGGTAAGTCACATGCACCTGTTACGTCGGTTGTTCTGAAGTAGAACTGTGGACGGTAACCATTGAAGAATGGTGTGTGACGCCCACCTTCATCTTTTCCTAATACATACACTTCTGCTTCGAAGTGTGTATGCGGGTTGATTGATCCTGGCTTTGCTAGCACTTGGCCACGCTCTACGTCTTCACGTTTTGTTCCACGCAGCAATACACCTACGTTGTCGCCTGCTTCACCTTGGTCGAGCAACTTGCGGAACATTTCAACACCGGTAC
>Ga0105358_10001928_pt1 | contig 11070 bp, 12 predicted proteins | sample GOMGulsemesocosm_5_FD_83509 | JGI IMG/M metagenome (GOLD analysis project Ga0105358, IMG submission 83509) | Methane-oxidizing microbial communities from mesocosms in the Gulf of Mexico - GOM15C Gulf of Mexico | ecosystem: Environmental > Aquatic > Marine > Cold seeps | place: Gulf of Mexico...
GTGGTTTATTTTTTTCTAAGGCTAAACGAAATTTTTTACCTGCTGAGAGCTGTGTAGACATATTTATTGTCCTTATCTGATTTTGTAAAAGTAATTGTATGTGCGTAATGATTCTTTTGTTTTAAGTTTGCTATTTTAATCTATTGTTTGTTTTTGAGCGATTTTCTTCTCAATATTTTTTCGTGAAGCAGCAATATGTCTTCTCATTAACATTTCGGCTAATTCACCATCTCGATCACAAATTGCTTGAATAATACTGGAATGTTCCTGGAATGCTTTTGTCGCTCTAGGACTATGCATACCAAATTGAATACGATACATGCGGACTAAATGATACAACTGACCACATAAGATATTGATCAATTGCTGATTATGGCTGCCAAGAATGACTTTGTAGTGAAAATCTAAATCCCCTTCTTCTTGATAATAAGAAATACCATCTTTTAAAGCTTGAGACTTTGAGTGTTCAGTAAGCATAGCTCGCATTTCTGCAATTTCATCATCACTCATGTTAGCTGCAGCTTGTCGACAAGCCATGCCTTCAAGTGCTTCACGTACGATATAGATTTCTAATAAGCCTTCAACTGTACAGTCAACGACTCTTGAGCCTACATTAGCTTTACGTTCAATAAGATGACATTTCTCAAGTCGATTGAGTGCTTCACGAAGTGTTGAACGACTAATTTCGTATTGTTTAGCAAGTTCTGGCTCACTGATTTTGCTACCTGCTGCAATTTTTCCTTCAACGATAGCATGTAGCATTGAGTCAAAAACTTTGTCTGCAGTGGTCACTGCTTTTTGTAACGTGGGATTATCAAGCGCCATAATTGTCGACATTTAGCTAAATTTGAATGGATTTTAGCTTAATTTACTAATTAGTCAAGTAGACTAAAGGCTAATTGTCGACAATAGTGTGATTTTCTGAAGTGATAACTTAATAATTAACCAAAGAACCAATAACACACACCAACAGCAGCACATATGCCAGCAAGATCAGCAAATAGTCCACATGTAACTGCATGGCGGCTGTAACGTATACCTACCGATCCAAAATATACAGCCAAGACATAAAACGTGGTTTCAGTTGAACCTTGTATAACAGAGGCTAAACGACCAGCAAAAGAATCTGCTCCGTGGGTATTCATAGTCTCGATCATCATTGCTCTAGCACCGGAGCCACTTAAAGGCTTCATCAACGCAGTGGGCATAGCATCAACGAAACGAGTATCAAAGCCCAGAAACAATACTAAACCTCTAAAACTGTCGACAATCAACTCTAGTGCACCACTGGCTCTAAAAACACCAATAGCTACCAACATCGCCAATAAGTATGGGATAAGTTTAATACTGGTTTCAAAACCTTGTTTAGCGCCTTCAATAAAACTGTCGTAAACATCCACTTTTTTACGTACCGCAGCTAAAATGAAAATCACTAACGTAGTGAATATCAAAAAATTCCCTAACAGTGAAGACTGCGCAGCGAGTGCTTGCGAAGTTAACATGGAAAAATAAACGACTAAGCCGCCCACTAAGGCAATAGCAGCAGACAGATAAAACAATACAACTTGATGATAGAGCTTTATTTTTTGTACACTTGCTACCGCTAATAAACCAGCAAGTGTCGATGCAAAAGTCGCCAATATTATAGGCACAAAAACATCGGTAGGATTCACGGCTCCTTGTTGAGCACGGTAGACAAAAACAGCAACAGGGAAAAGTGTCACTGAGGAAGTATTCAGTACTAAAAATAGAATTTGTGCATTCGTCGCGGTATCTTTTTTGGGATTTAACAATTGAAGATCTTGCATCGCTTTTAAGCCAAGCGGCGTCGCAGCATTGTCTAAACCAAGAAAGTTAGCAGATAGATTCATAGTCATCGAACCGATGGCTGGATGCCCTCTTGGAACATCTGGCATTAAACGAGTAAATAATGGTGAAATAGCGCGGGCAAGTTTATCTATCAAACCTGCATTTTCAGCAATTTTCATCATACCCAACCAAAAACTTAAAATACCGATCAAGCCAATAGCAATATCTACGGTGACTTTTGACATGGTGAAAATTGATTTTACGAGTTGCTCAAACACCATCGCATTATCAAGAAATAACCACTGATAAAGTGCAGAGCTAAAAGCAATAAGAAAAAAACTGATCCACAAACGATTTAGCACAATAAAAATAAAATCATTAATTATAAAGTTGAAAATATGATGACACAAAATCTATCAAACGCCTAGCTTTACACAGCATTAACAAGCTGTGCACAACTAGTGCATATCCCGTGGAAAAACATTTCATTTCAAATCAAAATATTTATTAAATAACTATATTTAAAGCTATTTATCAATAGGTTAAAATATAGTTGAAATAAATTAGCAATACGAAAATATTGCACTACAATTAACTTTATCAAGTTACTTAAATAAAGATTGCTCGCTGCATTTATATTTTATAACTTTTTTGAATTAGCGCAGGCTCAACTCCTTTTTGAGCCATTACCCTAGGCCCGAACTAGCGATAGTTTCGGGCTATTTTTATGTCAAAAATAGAATTTAAAGTTTGAATAAACAATTAAAATTATCAGTGGATAATTTAGCTATTTCTTCAACCGATTGCCCGCGAATACTCGCTAAGTGCTTTGCAATTTCCACGACATAAGCGGGTTGGTTTTGCTTGCCTCGATGTGGCACAGGGGCAAGGTAAGGTGCGTCAGTTTCAATGAGGAAACGGTCATTGGGAATTTTTTTAGCTACATCTCGTAATGCACTGGCGTTTTTGAAAGTAACAATACCAGAAAATGAGATGTAAAAGCCCATCTCAATTGCTTGTTCAGCCATCTCCCAACTTTCCGTAAAACAATGTAATATTCCACCAACTTGTTCAGCCCCCTCTTCACGCATAATCGCTAAGGTATCTTGTTGTGCATCGCGAGTATGAATAATTAAAGGCTTATTAAGTTTCTTAGCAGCTCTGATGTGCTTACGAAATGAATCTCTCTGTAACTCTTTTGTTTCAGGCGCATAGAAATAATCTAAGCCTGTTTCCCCAACAGCAATAACACGCGAGTGTTGTGCAAGTTGTATTAATTCATTTTCATCAATTTCATCGTCTTGATTTAAAGGGTGTGCGCCACACGATAATAAAACATTGGCATAATGCTGTGTTTTATCAGCCATTGCAGGAAAATCTTTCAATGTGACACTAACACATAATATTTTTGTAACTTTTGCTACTTCTGCAGCACTCATGACATTATCAAGATTATTATCAAACTCATTAAGATCGAGGCGATCTAAATGACAATGTGAATCAATAAACAAGGATGTTCTCCAAAATGAACGAATTTAGGGATTAAATGATAGGGTTAAATTACATCGTTAATGTCGGCTCAGACGAATTCAAAAATCGCCCAATAGCTTTTTCAATTTGACTTTTTACATTGTCAGGATCGTCAATAAAACTAATGCCTATACCTGGGGGCGTGCCATTTTGTGCTCCGATTGGAGTCAACCAGCAAATTTTCCCTTTAACTTCTGAATTCTCTAAAGAGTCAGGTAAAGAAATTTCAAGTACCACATCATCACCTAATTCATGTTGTTCAGCTGTTTTATAAAACAATCCGCCATCTTTTAAAAATGGCATAAATGATTGATATAATTCTTTTTCTGAAACGAATTCTAAATATAGTATCTCCAATGTAGAGTCCTTTTCTTAATTAATTGTGTAGAATATTATCAACATCAACAATAAATTTTTCAATCATAAATTGGCGGTTGGCTTGAGATAACATTTTAACTTGTTTAGTCATTATTTGTAGCTTTAAATATATCTTCCACAAGGTATCTTTATTTAGCATAGCCTTATTTTCACTTTTAATACCATTATCTAAGGGCCAGCCGTTCTCCTCTCTCATTAAGTCTGTCAGTATTTTTTCTAACCATCGCAATGCTTCAGGTGAATCATTCAGTATTTTCAACCATTTATTTTTTTCAACATTACGTTGTAGTTGCGCAATGAAGAGAGCTTCAAATTCTAAGTACTGTTGTTGTATGCTTGAATCAAGTAATTCAGGTAAGTGACTTAAGTTACTATAGTTATTCCCATGAGCTTGTTCCAACTGGCCCAGTAATTTACTACCAACTGGAGGCCTTATTTCAATAAGTCGACATCGGCTAATAATTGTTGGTAATAACGTGTCTCTTGAAGAAGACAACAATAGAATAAAACTATTTTCTGTGGGCTCTTCTAAGGTTTTAAGTAAGGCGTTAGCGGCAGCTACAGTCATCGTTTCAGCAGCTGAAATCAAAACAGTTTTAGCTTGCCCTAACTGTGCTGTTTTTTCAAAAAATTGACTCACCTTTCGAATGCTATCAACACCAATTGTCGCTTTATCTGATACAACTGAGATGTGATCGGGGTAAGTCTTACTTTGATATAAACGACATGTTTTACAGTGTCCACAAGGCAATGTTGGTGTATTGTTATTAAATAATTGGGGAGTTTGACACAACAACGCATTAATTAGCCAATTAGCCAACTCAGATTTACCACTGCCCTGAACACCATTGATTAATAACGCATGGGGTAATTTACTATTCGCCATTTGTTCAGATAACTGATATTGCTCTTGTAACAACCAATCTTTCATTTATTTGACCTTAAGAAGTCGCTACATCCATTGAAGTGATAAATCGTTCAATAACATGCTGAATATCATGATGAACAGCCTTCATTGCTTGACTCGCATCAATAGTAGTAATTTTGTTGTCTTGCTGTGCTATTTGACAATATTTATTACGAACACGATGAAAAAATTCAATTTTCTCAAGTTCTATACGGTCAAGTTCTCCTCTTGCTTTAGCACGAGATAAACCCAACTCTGGGTCAATATCTAAATAAATTGTTAAGTCAGGAGTAAAACCTTTTAAGGTAACATCAGCAATTGCATTCATCACTTCATCATCAAAGTTTCGACCTCCCCCTTGATAAGCTTGTGATGATAAATCATGGCGATCACCAATGACCCACTGTCCTTGTTTAAGTGCTGGTAATATTCTATTGGCAAGTAATTGACTTCGACTTGCATACATCAGCAAAAGTTCAGTTTCTTGAGTTAATTCTTCTTCGTGTGACGCTGACTTAACGATATCTCTTAATGATTCAGCAAGCGGTGTTCCACCCGGTTCTCTTGTTTTTATATATGCAATATTGTGTTGTTCAAGAATACTTTCAATAATGGCTATCGCTGAAGACTTTCCAGCACCTTCAATACCTTCAACAACAATAAATTTACCCTGATTCATTTTTTTCCTTTCTTATTAATTTTTGATCTAATTATTTATCAGTTACTTGGCTTCTCATTTCTTGTAAATAGCGTCTGACTGCTTGATTATGTTCAACCAATGTCGTTGAGAATACGTGTTGCCCTTTGCCGTCACTTACAAAGTAATAATAGTCTGACAGCACGGGATTTAATGCGGCAATAATGGCGGACTTGCCAGGCATTGCAATAGGTGTTGGTGGTAAACCATCAATACGATAGGTATTATACGGTGTTTTTTCACGTTTGTGTTTGCGTTTAATATCACCTTTATAACGTTCCCCTAATCCATAGATTATTGTCGGGTCCGTTTGCAATCTCATCCCTATATTTAGGCGATTAACAAAAACCGAAGAAATGAGTTCATGTTCGGCATGTTTTCCACTTTCTTTTTCAATAATTGAAGCCATTATTAAAGCTTGATATGGTGTCTCATAAGGTAAACCACCTAACCTTGCTGACCACGCTTGTTCAAGTTCATGTTCCATTTTTTGATATGCACGACGTAGAATTTCTATATCCGTTGTTTGATTAACAAAAGAGTAAGTATCGGGAAAGAACAACCCTTCTGGATGCTTCATTGATAATTTAAGCTCTGAAGCAACCAAACTATACCAGTTTTTAGCCAATTCATTAGAAAACGTGTGCTTTATATAACGATGTTGGTTTAGCTGTTCAACCCACTGCTTTAGAGTAGACCCTTCTATAAAAGTAATGGTAAATTGATGTTCTTTTCCTGCGACAACTTGCGCTAATAATTCAAGTAAATTTGTATTTGGTGTTATTAAATAGGTGCCGATTTTAATTTTAGCTAAATCCGTGTCTATTTTTGTATAAATTTTTAACCAAAAATTATTTACAATCCACTTATCTGCTACTAGTTTCTGGCTAAATGCATTAAAAGAGGTACCGCTTTTTATGGTTAATAATTGCGAGGAGTTTAAATTTAGAGGTTGCTTTAAATGGTGATCAAGTAAAAGATAACAACTTATAATGCCTGCTAACGTAACACTACCGATATATAGGCTTAACTTCTTTAGCATTCAATTTGACTCATTAGTTTACTTTTAAAATTTAAAACCTTGTTGATATCTAAATCACGGTTTTGATATCGACGTACGGGAACAATGCCCATCACAGAATTACAAATAAACATTGCGTCAGCATGACTTAACTCATCGAGGTTAGCCTTAACGATTTGAATATCAGGAGTCGTTTCTAAAATAAACCGTCTAATCAAGCCTGCAACACCACTTTCAGATAAGTCCGGCGTATAATATTGCCCAGCCTTTTGCCAAAAGATATTAGCACAACTTGTTTCGACTATCTGCCCACTAATGTTAGTGACTAATAAGTCATCCTCAGGTTTCTGATCTAGTTCGCGTCGGATCATCACTTGTTCTAAACGATTTAAATGTTTTAATCCCGCAAGGGATGGATTTAGACCTAATTTAAAGTTGCTAAGCCCTAGCTCTACACCTTTTGTTTGCCATAAATGATAATGCTCCGGAAATGGATGCACTGTGATAATTACGTTACTTGAAGAACAACCTTGACGTGAGTAACCACGACCACCTTGCCCGGCAGTGACCATCACTTTTACCACAGCCAGTTCAAAGTGTGATGCAATATTGGTTAGCTCAATGGTAACTTTATCTATATCAGGTAAAACTATATTTAATTTTTGACAGCTATCTATTAACCGATCGAGATGTGCTGCCAATAATTGAACTTTACCATTAAGTAATTTAGCGGTAGTAAAAACACCATCACCATAAGCTAAACCTCGGTCACTTATTAAAATATGTTTTTCTTCTATTCCATTAACACTTTGGTAATACATATTAATTTTAAGCGGTTATTAAATACCTAGCGGCAACTAATAACGTCCTATTTTATCTTTCTATAATAAAAAGCCTGAATACATAAGGCTAGTATTCAGGCTTCAATAGTTAACTGCAAGGTTTTGTTAACTTTTTTATTCTAGTAGATCAAATCTTTTTAAAGATCAACGAACCATTTGTTCCACCAAAACCAAATGAATTACACAATACATGGTCTAATTGTACATCACGAGCGGTATGAGCAATATAATCTAAATCACAACCTTCATCAGGATTGTCTAAATTAATTGTTGGCGGTACAACATTAGTAATCAAAGCTTGAATACTAAAAATGGCTTCCACAGCGCCTGCAGCACCTAATAAATGTCCGGTCATAGATTTAGTAGAACCCATTAGAACATTATAAGCTTGCGCACCAAATACAGATTTAACGGCATTAGTTTCAGCAATATCACCTGCAGGTGTTGATGTACCATGAGCATTAATATAACCAATTTTATTGATATCAACTTTTGCATCATTAATGGCATTTTTCATGGCATGAGCTGCCCCAGCACCATCAGCAGGAGGTGATGTCATATGATAAGCATCTCCGCTCATCCCAAAACCAACAAGTTCTGCATATATTCTAGCACCGCGTGCTTTAGCGTGTTCATATTCTTCAACGACAATAACACCCGCTCCGTCACCTAACACAAAACCATCTCGGTCTTTATCCCAAGGGCGTGAAGCGCTTTGTGGATCGTCATTACGTGTTGAAAGTGCACGCGCTGCACCAAAGCCGCCCATGCCTGTTCTTGTAGATGCTTTTTCAGCACCACCAGCAAGCATAGCATCTGCATCGCCGTACGCTATCATGCGTGCGGCATGGCCAATATTATGAACACCGCTAGTACAAGCGGTAACAATAGAAATATTAGGGCCTTTTAAACCATGCATAATAGAAAGATGGCCAGCGATCATATTAATAATCGTTGATGGTACAAAAAACGGTGAGAGCTTACGAGGACTGGTTTTTAGCATTTTCTCGAAATTATCTTCGATTAAACCTAAACCGCCAATACCTGCGCCTACGGCAACGCCAATGCGATGGGCATTAACGTCATTAATTTCTAAACCTGAATCTTTAAAGGCTTGCACACCTGCAGCAACGCCATATTGAATAAAGAGATCCATTTTTTTGGCTTCTTTTCGAGCCATATAGTCTTGTGCATCAAAATCTTTGATTAATCCAGCAAAACGCGTTGGATATTCTGACGTATCAAAATGTTCAATATCGCTAATACCACTTTTACCAAGTAGTAAATTTTGCCACGTTGATTCAGGGCTGTTCCCTAATGGACTCAGCATACCAAGACCGGTAACTACAACACGCCTCATAGGTGAGTTGCCTCCGATAGAAATGATTGTTTGGATGGTAGTACTCGTATAACGATATATTACCGATTACGAATATTTATTTTTGAATACTTATTTTGAATAACTATTTGAGAGATTATACAGACGATCACTATTGACCATCTGTATCTTCAATAATAGTTTTTACTGATTGGCAGTAACGTAATCAATCGCTGCTTGTACAGTCGTGATTTTTTCTGCTTCTTCATCAGGAATTTCAGTATCAAATTCTTCTTCTAATGCCATAACTAATTCTACAGTATCTAAAGAGTCAGCACCTAGATCATCAACAAAAGAAGAGCTAATTTTAACTTCTTCTTCACTTACACCTAATTGCTCAATAGTGATTTTTTTTACGCGTTCTTCAATAGTACTCATTTTTTTTTCTTTACTAGAAATGCAATTTTTCAAATTGCGTGTAGTGTATTCGTCAACAGCTTGCCTTGCAAGTATCTAATTTTAATTTTCTTACTGGTCTAACCTGTCAACGTAACTTAAATGGTAAATATTTGTTTAAATTAACCAAACATTTACATCATATACATGCCGCCATTCACGTGCAGAGTTTCTCCGGTGACATATGCAGCACCGTCTGAAGCCAAAAATGCAACCGCATTGGCAATCTCTTCTGGTTTACCTAAACGATTTGCAGGAACTTGAGAAAATATCCCTTCTTTTTGTTCATCTGTCAGTGTTTGTGTCATATCAGTATCGATAAAACCAGGCGATACAGTATTAACGGTAATGCCGCGAGATGCAACTTCACGAGCTAGTGATTTTGTAAAACCAAGTAAACCCGCTTTAGCCGTAGCATAGTTCACCTGCCCAGCATTACCCATACTACCAACAACTGAACCTATATTTATAATGCGGCCATTACGTTTTTTCATCATGGCACGAATGACTGCTTTACTAATTTTAAAAACAGATGACAAGTTAGTATCAATTATATCCTGCCATTCAGCATCTTTCATACGCATAAACAAATTATCTTTAGTAATACCGGCATTATTAACTAATATGTCGATGCCACCGTGTTCGGCTTTAATATGCTCAAATAATGTAGCGATTGACTCGTCATTGGTCACGTTAAGTATTTGACCGTTATTAGCGCCTAAATATTCACTAATTTTATCAGCACCTGATGCTGATGTAGCTGTTCCGATGACTATTGCACCAGAATCTTTAAACTGACTTGCTATTGCTTTACCTATGCCGCGACTCGCGCCAGTAACTAAAACAACCTTTCCTTCAAATGAAAACATAACGCTAACCTATTTAATTAATTCTAATGTTTTATCTAACGATGCACTATTGTTAATAGACACACACGTTATTGATTTATCAATTCTTTTCAAAAGTCCTTGAAGAACTTTTCCTGGCCCTGCTTCAACAACCGTCATTATTCCACTTTTTGACATGCACTCTACAGTTTCAGTCCAGCGGACTGGGCTGTAGAGCTGTTTAATGAGTGCCTTCTTAATATTTTCAGCTGAGGTTTCTACAGCAACGTCGACATTATTAATAATATTAACCGTTGGTTCATTGAAGGTAAGTTTATCTAATTCTATTGATAACTTATCTGCAGCTTCTTTCATCAGAGCACAATGAGAAGGTACACTAACAGGCAAAGGTAAAACACGTTTAGCGCCGGCAACTTTACAAAGTTCACCCGCCCTATCTACTGCAGCTTTATGCCCCGCGATAACTACTTGACCTGGAGAGTTAAAATTAACCGCTGCAACAACTTCGCTTTCTTGTGCTTTTTCACATGCATCAATAGTTGCTTGATCATCTAATCCAATAATGGCCGCCATTGCGCCAACACCTTCAGGAACTGATGCTTGCATAAATTGACCACGTTTTTCAACAAGCTGCACAGCATCTGCTAAAGATAAAACTTCAGCGCACACTAAAGCCGAATATTCACCTAAACTATGTCCAGCGAGAACTGTCGGTCTGGCATCTGACTTAGATAACCATAAACGCCACAATGCAACACTCGCCGTTAAAAGAGCAGGTTGTGTATAGTTAGTTTGATTTAGTTTTTCAGCAGGTCCTGCAAAAACTAATTGCCACACGTCATACCCTAAGGCAGCTGACGCTTCGGTGAATGTATCTTGTACAACATCATTATCAACAAAATCAGCAAGCATAGAAATTGCCTGAGAACCTTGTCCGGGGAAAACAAACGCTAAGTTTTTTTGCATTTTATTACCTAATTGTTATGAATGCGCAATCGCTATCAAGTTATGTTCCTAAACTACCCTTACTAAATAAATTTCAGTAAATAAAGTTCAGTAAATAAAGTTCACTAAACACAACTCTACTAAGGCATTAAACCTTGAATTAATTTTTTCTTTATTTTTTCTGGTACCTGTCGTTCAACTTCTTTAACAGCTTCCATGATTGCGGCTAAAAATGCTTTTGAATTAGCATTACCACGACTCTTCACCACAATACCTTGTAATCCTATCAAACTCGCACCGTTATACTGGTCGGGGTTCA
>Ga0105358_10001932_pt1 | contig 11066 bp, 20 predicted proteins | sample GOMGulsemesocosm_5_FD_83509 | JGI IMG/M metagenome (GOLD analysis project Ga0105358, IMG submission 83509) | Methane-oxidizing microbial communities from mesocosms in the Gulf of Mexico - GOM15C Gulf of Mexico | ecosystem: Environmental > Aquatic > Marine > Cold seeps | place: Gulf of Mexico...
CAGTCAATCTGAATTTGATGTCAAATCAACTTACAAAAAAATAAATACTTTATCACTGGATATTGACCCAGAAACAGTTTTTTATACCATTATTTCTATCATTCGGCATTTTGATGATACAGCTACTTTTGAAAAAGATTACCTAAACGAACTACAAAAACATGCAACCATACATGCACTAGAAGATTATGTCAAAAAAGACAAAGACTTACTCAACCCCGAGACTTTTCTAGCTTCTGTGGTTGAAACAGTAAATGAAGGTACTTTTTTTACAGAAAAAATGCAAAAACAATTTGACAGCGAATATAAGATTTCTGTTAATAGATGGCAAAATATTATCGCAGAAGAGTTATCTTACGAAATTAAGTCAAAAGCCTTAGGTATTTTATAATCTTCTTATACAAAATTAGAGATACTATCAGACTTAACTTCACAAGGATAACTTAATGGACGTACTAATAGTCATGGTTTTAATATTTGCTGCTACGGGACTTACTTTTAAAACTATTAAAGGTTTTTATATACAAACATTCTCATCCGTTGTATCAACACTGATTGCTGCTATTACATCTTTAATGATGTTTTTCTCAGGAATGGTATTATTTTATCCAAAAGAATATACAAGAGGTACAACTGCATCAGAAGTTGACTTAACAATTACAAATGTTGCAATATTAGTTATAATCGTTGCTGTTATATACTATTTATTTAAAATTAGACCCTCTCAAAAAAAATAATTTATTTTATTTTTAAGATACAAAAAGTCGTGTTCTTTATATGACTTTTTGTGTAAAGTTCTTATTCTCGAGCTTTTTTACTTAAACCTTGAACCTTCCACAATCGTAACCACTCCTACAAAATAAACTAATTGGTTTTTTTATAAATTTATATTATGATTTGATATAAATAATATAAGGCCAAACGATGAAAAAAACAATTCTATTTTTTACACTATTTTTATTACAAACTCTATTACTTGGGCAAACATCTGTTTGGAAAATCCAAAAAAACAATGAAACAATTTATTTAGGTGGAACCATTCATCTTTTAAGATCGCAAGACTATCCCCTACCAGTAGAATTTGAAAAAGCATATCAACATTCGAACTCTATTTATTTTGAAACTGACTTACAAACTTTGGAAAGTCAGGCTATGCAAAAAACAATCATTTCAAGTCTGGTTTATAAAAATGGTAGAAAACTTTCTACTATTTTATCTGCTGATGTTTATGCAGCATTAAATAGGCATGCACAGTCACGAGGACTTAACATACAGCAATTTGACAACTTCAAACCAGCTATGATTCTTTTAAGTCTTACTGTTCTTGAGTTGCAAAGCTTGGGTATTAATACTCAAGGAGTGGATAAATACTATTTAAATAAAACAATAAAAGATAAAAAACATATAGGACAACTGGAAAGTGTTCAAACACATATCAATTATATTGCATCAATGGGTAGAGGAAATGAAAACAATTTAATATTACAATCATTAAAAGACTTTAAAGAAACAAAGAAGAAGTTTAAAAAAATCATTCAAGCCTGGAGAGATGGCGAGGACCAAACCTTATATGAACTGTTTGTTGCAGATATGAAAAAACAAATGCCTACTCTTTATAATAGTATTCTAGTTGAGAGAAACAATAACTGGATGCCCGTATTAAGATCTTTATTCAAAAACAATAAAACAGAATTCGTTTTAGTAGGTGCGGCACACCTTGTAGGTGAAGAAGGATTATTGCAACAACTAAAAAATCAAGGCTTTAGTGTGCAAAGATTTAAATGACTAAATCTAAATTGGTTAATTTCAGTATTTTAATAATGATTATCATTAAATCTTAAGGAGATTTTCTATACCATATTAATATCAATTATCATTATAATAATAAAGGTTTAATATGAATGATTTACTTAAATATAAGATAAATTCTTTTTCTACATATACAGTGGATAAAAACAGTACTAATATCATAAATACAAAGTCCTTGAAGGAAGTCAATGTGGAAGAATTTTTAGAAATATCCCACGTTCTTGACTCTTCTTATTTTTCATATGCCATAGATCAGCATTTAAATTTTATAGATTTAGACAAAATTTAAAAGTATAATGAATGACAAATGAAAAAATGGATATAAAAGTGTTACAAAAGAAGTTTCTTAAGTTAAAAAAAGATATATTGTCAGATAATTTAGATGACAATAGATTTTTCATTTTAAAAGAAAATGAAAAAAAGAGTAAATAAGTTTATTTAGCTAATAAACTTACATAATTTAAAATAGGATAGAGATGGAAGAGTGTTTTTTAATTAGTAGTTTTGAAGATGGTTATGTTGTAGATGATTTGGTACATGAAGAAGCGGCAGTAGAGTATTGTTCAACTGTATTAGATATACCTGTTGAAAAAATTCAATCGACGTCTTTAGATGGAGATGGTTTAGAATTGGTACTTTCTGATCTAAACTCAGAAGATATTCAAGATGATTGGTTTGTCAATCTTTGTAAAGTAAGTACGAAACTATAAGATTATTCTTAATAGTTTCGCACATAATACAAATTTAGTTTAAAAACTAAGCCAGTATTATTTTAAACTGTTCATTGACTTGATGACTTTGAACATCGTTAATCCCCGCTACATCTTCTAAGAGTCTATTTTTCGTAGTTTTCTTATGTTTAAAACTGCTACCTTGCAAATGTTTTTTTTCATTACTTAACTTATTTGCGGTATGCTCAAGTTTTATTGTTTCTCTTTTTCGTGATGTTCCTCCAATAAAAAAACTTTTAAAATTGTTATGTTCTATACATAAATTTTCAATATTCATAGCCAAGCCCTTACTTTTAAATCCCTCTAATAAACAAAGTAGATTTTCAAGATCATTTTTTTGACTAAAGTTTTTCATCATTTCACATTTTGAATCAGAGTATTGTAATAAACTCTCCACTACTTCAGTACTTTTTTCCTTGATTGCTTCTTCAAATTTCTTATCTGTATTTATAAATATCATATTCATCCCTTTTTTATTTCCACAATCATACAACATGAATTCTTAAAGTTTATTGATAATAATTATCATTTTTAATATAGTTTAAGTTTTTTATTAAATTTCATATAAAATGATAATAAATATCAATATTAATAAAAGGTTAAGATTAGTTACTCTAGAATTCTAATAATGATTATCAGTACTAGGAGAGAAAATGAAAGCCTGTATATATAAGCAAAGAGAATTTAAGATGTTACTTGTGGTCAAAATGAAAAAAGACTTAATTCAACCAACTGGTTGTACTTGTTAAAAGGAGAAGAAATGAGCGTATTAGTAATTGGTGGAGATAAAATTTCGCATATAGCAAAGATGTTACAAAGCCTTGGTGCAAAAAAAATAAATCACTGGGATGCAAGAAAAAAAAGTTCGGCTCCAAAGAAAAAAGTTCCCTTGGATACTGATTGTATTGTAATGCTTACCTCATTTCTAAATCATAACACCATGTTAAAGTATAAAAATGAAGCAAAGAAAAAAGCCATACCATTTATTTGCGCAAAAAGAAGTGTCAACTGTGTCTATGAAGAGTATGTAAAAATTATGGATATCAAAGATTGTGCTGATTGTTATGCAAAATGCGAGAGTAACTAACAAATGCTTTACTTCGACTGTAAAAATGATTTTGTAGGGTTTACACAAAATACTGAATTGCTTCCAAAAAACTTTGATAAATTTACATCTCAGAGAAGTTTACGTAAACTTTTTTTATCTTTGAGTAATAATGTACTTAAGGATTTTTGTAACTTTAGCAAAAAAGAGAGATACCAACTTAGTTTAATGCCCTTAAAAGAAGCTTTTGAGTACAAAATACAATCTATGCTACCTATGTCTTTTATTAAACCTTGTACACCTATAAGATCTTTTACTTTTGATATAAAATCAACCAAAGTAATTTTACATTATTTACACCCAAATAAGTCCAAGCAAATATTTGTATCTAATAAAAACTTGTTGCCCGTTGCAAGATTAATATCACATTGTTTTATCAATAATCAAATGCAGCTGTTACTAGATATAAATTTACTTTTTCACGAATTTGTTTATCAAAAGATTTCAAGACTTCATACTGGTAAAAGAGTAATAGATGAAGGAGATTCAATAACAATTAATTCCAATGATTCAACTCCTACAAAAATCTTTCCCTTTTGGAAAGACATTGATAAAAACAATTTAAATATAAAAAGTGATGTTAAAAAAGCGACCAAATGTATTCAAAATGGTGAATACTATCTCGTTTATTTGGTTTATCCAAAAACAGATACCTTTAGTAGGCATATACCCGTTATTGTTGATGTTCTAGAAGATATGGACTATAAAATAAAAGCCATACCCTATTCTCTTCGTTCAACACTAAGATAAAAAATAATAAATATAAATTTAAGGAGACATTATGAGCACAGGACTATTTTACGGAAGTAGTACGGGAAATACGCAAGAAGTAGCAGAAATGATAGCAAAAGCACTAGATGAAGAAATCGTTACTATAGATGTTGCTGATGAAGGATGTGATGCCATTAGTAAACATAACAAACTAATATTGGGTATTTCTACTTGGGGTGAAGGTGATTTACAAGATGATTGGGAAGATATCTGGGGTGATTTTTGTGATATTGATTTCAACGGAAAAACAGTTGCACTTTTTGGCTTAGGTGATCAAGATACTTATGGAGATGAGTTTGTTGACGCACTTGGTACTTTATATGAACAAGTTAAAACAGCAGGGGCTAATATAGTTGGTTTTACTTCAAGTGATGGATATGAACACGAGGCATCCAAAGCAGAACTTGATGGAGAATTTGTTGGCTTAGTAGTTGATGTAGATAATCAAGATGATTTAACACAGGAGAGAGTGGAAACATGGACGAGCAATATAAAAACATCGATTCTATAATTAATGAAATACTTGGTGTATTTTACATAGTTGTTCCAACATTTATTGTGGGAAGCATTACTTTTGTTTTTAAAGATGAACTATTAACAACTATTACAAATTTAAGTAAAAATTTGTTTTAATAAATTTTAGGCATAAAAAAAGGCTAAGTCACTTGACTTGGCCTTTTTTATTATTAGATTATTTTGAGCAATCTTCACATAAACCATACAATTGCATTGAATGACTTACAATTTTGAAGTTATTTTTTTTAGCAATTTTGTCTTGTCTTTTTTCTATTTCATTATCTAAAAATTCAATTATTTTTCCGCAAGAAGTACAAATCAAATGATCATGATGTGCTTTTGCATTACTTTCGTATTTTTTACCCTCAGTACCAAAAGCAATAGAAGTAATCAAGTGAACTTCTTCAAGAAAAGATAATGCTCTGTATACAGTTGCAATACCTATATTACTTTCTGGGTATGCTTTTTTGATGTCATTATATACATCTTCAGCACTTAAGTGATCAGTGGCAGTAATTAAAATATTTAAAACAATTTCTCGTTGTTCTGTATATTTTAAGCCTTTTTGTTTTACTATTTTTTTTAGCTCGTCAATTATCTCTTCGTTATTGCTCATAGTAAGATAACCCTCCAAATGTTGTAAAATTATTTATGGTTATAAATTGTTCTATATTAACATAATATTCTTAAAGATAGCTAGTAACTAGTACTTCAAAGGCAATATCATTTTATAGTAAAATAGATTTTACCTTTAAATATTCAAAGTTAATTTGATTAGATTATAATCTCGTCAGTTAATTTTTTTTCATTTGTTTTGTTTTTTTTCTTACCGTAAAGAGTATGATGCCAAAGTGCAAATCCACAGAATGCAACACCTGCGTAGATATGCGTTTTTTTCATCAATTTATTTTTCATAAACATAGAAGTTACTACTGTTGCCCCTAAAGTTGCAGTCATACCAATTTTTGCAGCTTCTTTTTTTAGCTCTAGGTCAATAGCCATATTATTGTTTCCTTTTTTTCCTTTTTTTCATAACTTTATAAGTTCCCTTACAAGTAGAAAAAGTTAATACAGCGGTCAAGGCTGTAGCGAGGGGAAGAAGAAGTGGCATATATTAGTCCTTTATAATAATAATTATCAGTATAATAGCATAAGATACATTATACAAAACTGATAATCACTATCTATATCAGAAGAATTATGCTTTTTTCACCTTCACACCTTTCATTGAGTTGAGTAACAATCCAATAGTTGTACCATTATGTAGTACCGCTGTTGTAATTGGAGTAAAAAAACCAAAAGCAGCACCAGCTAGTATCACGGAATTGATTCCAACGGTTGCATTAAAATTATTATTAATCAGCTTCATTGTATTTTGAGCCAATTCTTTAGCATCAGCAACCGCTTCAATATCGTCTTTGAGTAAACTTACATCAGCAGTAGCTTTAGCAATATCAGCACCTTTAGACATACTAATACCAACATGTGCACTAATTAACGCAGGCGCATCATTAATTCCATCACCAATAAAAGCAACTTTTTTACCTTCATCCATAAGTTCTTTAACGATACTTGCTTTTTGAGTTGGTAATAAGGAAGCATATACCGTATCAATTCCAACTTCTTTTGCAATTTTATCTGCTTTATCTTGAGTATCACCCGTTAACATAATAGTATTTTTAACACCAAGTTTTTTTAAACGTTCAATGGTTTTTTTCGTATTACTTCTTAATCGATCTTCTAAACTAATAGTTCCTAAAAGTTTTTTCCCATATCCAACATATAAAAGAGTAAAGCCATTATTTAACATTTCATCAATCTGTTTTTTATGTTTTTTAAATGGTATTCCTTCATCTTCTTCTAAGAAGTGACGGCTTCCAATCAAAACATTTTTTCCATTGACTTGTGTTTTTACACCATGGGCAACAATGAATTCTACTTCTTCATGATGCATATGAACAAAACCTCTTTTTTTAGCAGCTTTTACAACAGCTTCAGCTACTGGATGAAAATAATGTTCTTCTGTACTTGCAGTTAAGTTGAGTAACTCATCTTCACTCCAATTCTCATCAAAAGATGTTACAGAAACAACTTCTAATTCACCTTCAGTTAAGGTACCTGTTTTATCAAAAATAAAAGTATCAGCACTATGTAAAGCTTCAACAGCTTTAGCACCTTTAATCATGATTCCTGCCTGTCCTGCTTTACTAATTGCAGATTTAAAAGCAACAGGGGTCGCAAGTTTTAAAGCACAAGAATAATCTGCTTGTAAGACAGAAGCTACTCTTTCAAAGTCTCGAGAGAATATATAAGACACTGCACCAAGTCCAAGAGTAACAGGTACAAGTTTATCTGCAAGTTTGGTTGCTTTTAATTGAACGGAGGATTTTTCACTTAGAGAGTTTTCAATATAGTGTTTGATTCTTTGAGTGGCTGTATCAGAACCAACATGTTCAGCCCAAATTTTAATACGCCCTTCTTCCATAACCGTTCCCGAAATCACTCTATCACTACGTTGTTTTTTTATAGGTTCAGCTTCACCTGTCATTGATACTTGATTAACACTGGCTTCTCCTGCAACAATATGCCCATCAATAGGTATTGTGCTACCAGCACCAACAACAACGATATCTCCAATTTCAATATCTTTTGTTTTGATCAATATTTCAGTTGTTTTACCATCTATTTCTTTTTCAATCCAAGCTTCTTCTACATTTGGTTTTGCCAATTGTTTTAATAAATCATCACTTTTATGTACAGTCGTTTCTTCAATATACTCACCCAACTCTAACATAGCATTTGCAGAATTAGCAGCAAGATAATCTTTTCTTACTATTGAAATAGCTACAGCACTGGCTTCAAGAAACTTTGAAGTTAGTCCTTCTTCAAATAGTTCTTTGGTCCCATCAATTAACAATGGCATACAAGCAGCAGTTGTAAGAGCAGCTTTAGCTTTATCATTACCAATCAGTGGTTCAGCAGCCAAGATAGCTCCAGCTCGAACTAAACCTTTTAACGAAGGTGCCTCATCTGAGATACATGGAGTACAACTCACATTAGTATTTATTTCTTCTAGAGCATTTTTAAAAGATAAGCTGCGAAGTTTCTCTTCAATTTTACTTTTGATATTCTTAGAAATATTAAAAACCAAAGAATTTGCCAGCTTATTTACACGTATACTCGTTACACCATCTATATCATTAAAATAGTGAATTAAACCATTGTCATCAATGTTATTATCTTTTAGGATATTGACTTTATAGCGAAGACGTTTAGAAGTTTCATGTACGAGTGAAAAACCTTCATTATTATTCATAATACTAACCTATTCTTGCGTTGTATCTAGTTCAGCTTGAGCATCTTCATAACGTTCTTTGAGTTCTTCCATTCCCATTTGAAACATTGAAGAACCTTTAGCAACTGTTTTAAACAATGACTCTTGCACTTTTTTATTTGTTAATAAATATCCAGCAGCAGCACCTATTAAAGCACCTTTTAAAAAGTCAGAACTGTTAAACCCACCAAGTGCTGATGAAACAGTATCAGCAGGGCCAGCAGGGTTCTTTTGCCCTTTAGGGTTGTCATTTTGACTTAAATCGTAAAAAGGGTTTCCTCTTTTATTGGGTCTCTTGCTACTCCCACCTATAAATTTATTATAAGGATTGTTATTCATCTGTCTCTTCACCTTCTAATTCTTTAACTTCTTGCATTTGAGGTAATTCATCATAAGCTTGACCCAATTTTTCATCTAATATTTCAATGGCATAAATACCAGCCATTCCAACACTAACAGCAGTTAATGCTTTCATTAAGCCATTTGGTTGACCAAGAAAATTTGCAGCAGCTATTGCACTACCTGTTGCAATACCACCTTGTGTAGTCTTTTTAACCGTATCTTTAATAGCATCATTTGGACTCATTTGTCTTTGCATTGTTTTTTTATAATTTATGGTTCCAGAAACTATAGCTGAAGCCAAAGCTCCACTTACCACATGCCCAAGGACATTTCTAGGTGTACCAGTATTTATTTTGGGTATCATTATTCTTCCTCTTTCTCAATTTCAATTGTTGTACTCTTAGTTGTTTTTCTTGCTGTCTTTTTTTCTTTGATTACGTCAACCGTAGCTCCAACAGTATCTTGCAAGTCAGATGCAACATCTTTTGTTTTTTCTAAACCACAGGCTGCAAATTCTTTTGTTTTTGCAACACCTAATCCCAATGTTTCTTTAAGAATTCCAATTTTATTAAATGCAACTACAACTCCTGCTCCAATTGCTAATCCTACTACAAATGGTAATGCCATGACAGACTCCTTTTATTCTTCGTCTTTGTTTTTATTTAACATGTCTTTTACAACAACTGTACCTAATCCACCAAGTGCTAATCCACTTAGAAGCGCAATATTGCTATTTTGAAATAGTTGAGCTATTTTAGCTTGATCAACATCCCCTTGCATAGCGGATTCAAATACTTCTTGATACTCACCAAACTTGGTCATCATATCTTCTTGTGACTCTGTAGGAGAATCATTTTGAGTAAAGTTATAAGAAGTAGCCACTGCTTGTCTAAATTTTGGAAGATGACAATTATAAGAAGCTGCTTGAAGTTTATATAAAATTTCTCTCACATCTTCTTCGTTAACACATTCTAAAAGTTCTTCATACATAGCAATATTTTGAATTTCGTGCGCAACACCAATTTCAAAACACTCTATTAGATCATCAGGCACTTTTACTTTTTCATACCAATCATTATTAGGCACTTCAACCTCGTATCTTTCAAGTATAGTAATCAACGCACCATAATGTGATTGAACACTTTCAAGTATTTCATTTAAAGGTTCAACTTCTCCATGTTTGTCAATCATTTCACAATAAGTTTCATATAATCTAAACTGCTCATAGACTGTGATTCTAAGTACTTGATGTAAAACTGCTTGTTCTAAAGTTTCATCAACTTTTTTATTCAGTAGTAAAACTTCATCACTGTTATTTTCCACTTATGCAACCTCCTTCGCTAATTTATTAATCAATTCAGTAATTTCTTCTTGATTCTCGCCTTTAACCAAATCTTCCCACACAGAAGAAGGGAAAATAGAAGGATCATATGAAATCGTCACTGAGGCAACTATTTTATTGATTTTAATACTTTTAATACCAATAATTTTTTTGGGTAAATCCTCTATATCTTGTAGCGAAATAGAATTACTTTCTTTGGTGATTTTTGGATTAACTCGAACTCTTAATCGTCCCTTTACATGGTGTATGATGGTAAAATACCCTGCTATATTAATAATATCTTCAGTATTGATCACTTATATTTCCTTTTATTAGTCTAATTTTTCCAGAGCCAACTTTAAGTATAACTTAAAGTAAAACTACAATCATTCTCAAAAAGGACTATCAAGTGATAATCAAATAAAAAGAATTGCTTATATTTTGGAATGATTTTGATTGGTATAGATTGGCTTATTATAGCTAAATTATGTACGAATGAAAAGAATAAACTCTATGTTTATTCTTTTTTAATGACAGCTCTCACATAGACCATAGATAGTCATGATGTGATCTTTTAAGATAAAATTGTGACTTTTTGAAACCAATATTTGTTGGTCTTCAATAACATCATCAGTAAACTCAATAATAACATGACAATTGGTACAAATCATATGATCATGATGTATTGAGATATTTAATTCATATCGCTTAGCGCCATCTCCAACATCCAAAGATTTAATAATGTTCATTTCTTCAAAAAACTTAACTGTTCTATAAACTGTAGCTATTCCCATGTCAATTTTGTACATATTTTTTGCGATATTACAGATTTGCTCAGCACTTAAGTGATCATCACTAAAATAGAGTATCTTTAATATATAATCTTTTTGAATAGAGTTTTTAAATCCTGACTTTGCAACAGATTTTTTAAAATTTTTTAAAAATTGTTCAAAACTTACTTCATGTTTTCTCATTTGCACGCCTTTATTATTAGAAATTATACTTTAAAATTTTAATCTTGAAAACCACACAAATTAACAATTTAATAATGAGTATCATTTTCTTATGAGATAGTAACAATATTATGCTTAACTGAACATTAATGATAATAATTCTCGTTTTAATATTCAATTAAGA
>Ga0105358_10001934_pt1 | contig 11060 bp, 11 predicted proteins | sample GOMGulsemesocosm_5_FD_83509 | JGI IMG/M metagenome (GOLD analysis project Ga0105358, IMG submission 83509) | Methane-oxidizing microbial communities from mesocosms in the Gulf of Mexico - GOM15C Gulf of Mexico | ecosystem: Environmental > Aquatic > Marine > Cold seeps | place: Gulf of Mexico...
AGTTTGGTAATAAGCGGTTTTTTGGTAACTGAACGACAAGCCTCAACTACGCGAGCTGACATTTCAGGGTCATTACCAAACGTTACTCCGCCTTCCTTTACGTTGGGGCATGAAATATTGATTTCTATAGCGTCTATGGGAGACTGGTCAAATAAACGCGTGACCTCTGTGTACTCCTCAATGGTGGAACCAGATACATTAGCGATAAAGCGAGTTTCTTCGAAATCTAGAGAAGGAAGTATGTCGTTTACAACCTTATTTGCACCAGGGTTTTGTAGGCCGATGGCATTTAACATACCCGAGGGTGTTTCATAAACACGATGAGTTGGGTTGCCGGGTCGTGCACTCAGCGTTGTGCCTTTTAGGCAAACTGCGCCGATATCTTGATGAGAAAAACCATCAACACGGGTATATTCTTGACCGAATCCAACGCAACCTGAGAGTAAGACAACAGGCGTTTGGAACCGCATTCCACAAAAGTAAGAGGCTAATTTAGGGTGTAACATTTGCTGACTGATAGTGAGATAATGGAAAGAATTATACCAGTTAACCGAAAGCTAATATCACCATGATTCATGTCGTTTTATTTGAACCAGAAATTCCTCCCAATACCGGCAATGTGATGCGGCTTTGTGCCAACTCAGGTGTACGTTTGAGTTTAATTCACCCGCTTGGTTTTGAAATTAACGATAAACAGCTAAGGCGTGCAGGGATGGATTACCGAGATGTGGCGGATGTTAAGGAGTATCAAAGTTTTGATGCGTTCTTAGAAGGAGAAAAACCAAATAAAGTGTTCGCTTTTTCTAGGTTTGCAAAAAGTAACTATGCGCAAGTAAGTTACAAATCGGGAGATGCGCTTGTTTTTGGTCCAGAAACGCGTGGGCTACCAAAAACACTAATTGAGTCATTGCCCGAGGAGCAACGAATATTAATTCCCATGAAGGAGGGTAATAGAAGCCTTAACTTGTCAAACTCTGTTGCAGTGGCGGTGTATGAGGCTTGGCGCCAACATGACTTTGAATGGTAAGCGCTTGTTAATTAAGTTGAGGTTCTGCTAACTGAGCACGGCTGAGTAGGTATCTAACGGCTACGTCAGGCGCAAGACCCTCGTATAAAATACGATACGTTTGAATGCAGATGGGCATATCCAGTGACCACTTTTTACAAATCGCATGAACTTCACGAGCAGCGTGAATGCCTTCAACCTCTTGTCCAATTGTTTGTTTTGCTTCATCAATAGTTTTGCCTTCTCCGAGCTGTAAACCAAGGCGCCGGTTACGTGACTTGTTATCGGTGCAAGTTAAAACAAGGTCGCCTACACCGGCTAAACCAAGAAAGGAGCTTTCTGAGCACTTGTAGACATTTCCAAGCTGAACCATTTCGGTTAAGCCAAGCGTAATTAAAGCGGCCCGAGCGTTTGCTCCATAGCCCAAACCATCAGAAATACCGGCGGCAATAGCTAAAATATTTTTCATAGCGCCACCAATCTCGGCGCTCGCAATGTGGTTGGTGGGGAAGGTTAGAAAGTTAGAGGTTCTTATTGTGTCAGCTACATAGCTGGCAACCGTGATATCAGTAGATGCAACGACAACGGCAGTCGGCAAATTAGCGGCGACTTCAAGCGCAAAACTAGGTCCAGATATTAATGCTAATTTCGTATCCTTGCCTAAAGTATCTAAAACTATTTCGTGTGCTAATAGCCCTGTGTCGGTTTCAAAGCCTTTTGTTATCCAAGTAACGACCGTATTTTCCTGAAGATGAGGCTGACATTTAACTAGGGTTTGTCTAAACGCGTGACTTGGTACGGCGAGCATCAAAAAATCATGTTCAGCAACTGCTTTTTGCAAATCTTCTGTAACACTCAGTGTGTCAGGAAAATCAGTGCCGGGGAGAAACTTTACATTGCTTTTATCTAGGCGGAGCCGTTCGATATGTGCGGGGTCATGTCCCCATAAAGTAATGTGATGGCCTGCTCTCGCCATCATGATGGCCATAGCGGTGCCCCATGAGCCAGCACCAAGAACGGCTATTTTCTTTGGGGTCACTTGAGTGCTAGCTAATTTGCTTTAGAGGCGTCATTTTGCTGGACGTGTTGTGCGTATAAGGCATCAAAATTAACAGGATTGAGCAGCATTGGAGGAAAGCCGCCTTTTGTGATGATCTCGGAAACGACCTCTCGTAAGTACGGAAATAAAACACTTGGGCAGAAGCTGCCTAAAAGTGGGCCTATTTCTGAATCGGAGAAGCCTTTAACACCGAAAATACCAATCTGAGTCGCTTCGACTAGGTAGGCCACATTGTCGTTATTTTTAACAGTAACAGTAACAGTAATTGATACTTCAAAAAGGTCTTGAGGTGCCTTTTTGGCATTACTGTTTAAATTGATGTCAACATTTGGTTCCCACTTTTCGGTAAAAACAGTTGGGGTGTTGGGTGATTCAAAAGACAGGTCTTTTACAAATAGTTTTTGAATTGCAAATTGTTTTTCGGGTGCTGTTGTCGGTTCAGTTGAGGCCATGTGGGTTCCAGATTAAAGAGGTTTATTTTTTAACGAGCGGCATGTTGGCATCTTCCCATGATTGGATACCACCACTTAAAGCGTATACATTGTCGATACCGAGTTTGCTTAATACTTTGCATGCTTCATCAGATCTCAGGCCCGACTTGCAATAAAAAAGTAGTGGCCTACCTTCATACTTTTTTAGTTTATCGGCGCTATCTTTTATTTCGGGCAGAGGGATTAATACAGCGTCGGATATATGACCGCTTTTAAACTCAGCCTTATTACGCGTGTCAATGACAACGGCGTCTTCACGATTAATTAAGCCAATGGCCTCAGGTGGGGAGATTAATTTATATTTACGCGTAACATCACTAAAAACAGTTTGTAACAATAAAATAATAACAAGGAGCAAAGCGACAAAAAGTAGACTGTGATTGCTTACAAATTCAAAATAAATATCCATCTAGGGTGAGCCTTAAATAGTGCGATTAATTTAACAGTAGATTTTTTTTAACAGCTGTACGATGTCTATAGCGGCTTTTTCAGACACGCTATACAACACTTGAGTTGCATTTTTACGGTATTGTAAAACCCCATTATTTCGCATAATAGCAAGGTGCTGTGAGACGTTGCTTTGGGTAGAGCCAACGCTGTCTAATAATTGTTGGACAGTCTTTTCGGCGTGCCCTAACTGACAAATAATTTTTAGCCGGATAGGGTGAGAGAGAACTTTAAGAAGTTCGGCGGCTTTATTTATTTCATCGTCGTTATGGATGAGTGTATTAATCGCTAAGTTGCTCATAGGTTGTGCCTTTGCATTATAGTTTAAGCATTAAAGGGGCATATATCGTAAAATGAATTAGATATATTTGTTCATTATAACAAGCAAATCATGGAGATAACATTTTGAAGCAACATTTAGTCAAAAGGCCGATCGTTTTAATGATTTTAGATGGCTTTGGTTACGCTGAGTCAGGAGAGTCTAATGCGATTAATGCGGCGAATACGCCAACATGGGACAGATTATGGGCAACGCAGCCTAAAGCATTGCTGGATTGCTCAGGTTATGCGGTGGGCTTGCCTGATAGGCAAATGGGCAACTCAGAAGTTGGGCATTTACACTTGGGTGCAGGCCGGTTGTTGTCACAAACGTTTACTCAATTAAATAATGAAGTGAATTCCGGTGAGTTTAAAAAGAATGCTGTGCTTTGCGACCTAGTTAAGGATGTGAATGAGAATGATAAAGCGCTGCATGTGATAGGTTTATTATCCCCCGGCGGTGTACACAGCCATGAAAACCATATTCAAGCAATGCTAGAAATGGCCGCTGAGAAGGGTGTTAAAAAGCTTTATTTGCATGCGATTCTGGATGGCAGGGATACACCACCAAAAAGCGCACAAGCATCGTTAGAAAAAATGGATAGCCTGTTCGAAAGCCTAGGTGTGGGCAAAACAGTCTCTCTAGTGGGTCGTTTTTATGCAATGGATAGGGATAATCGCTGGGAAAGAGTACAGCTTGCTTATGATTTATTTACACAGGGGCAAGCCGATTATTCTGCTAGTAGTGCGGTTAGCGGGTTATTATCATCTTACGAACGAGAGCAAACAGATGAGTTTGTATTGCCGATCAGCATACATCCTGAAGGCAGAGAGGCCGTTCAAATAGAGGATGGTGATAGCGTTATCTTTATGAATTTTAGGTCAGATAGAACGCGTGAATTAACAAGGGCATTTACAGAAACCAGTTTCAATGAATTTGAGCGGAAAGTTGTACCTTTATTGAGCGAGTTTGTTTGTTTAACGAAATACCATGAAGATTTTGACCTGCCCGTTGCCTACCCACCCATTGAGGTAAAGAATGGGTTTGGTGAGGTTCTCGCAAAAAATGGCTTAAAACAATTACGCATTGCCGAAACTGAAAAATACGCGCATGTCACTTTCTTCTTTAATGGTGGTGATGATGCCCCGAATAAAGGTGAGGATCGGATTTTAATTCCATCGCCGAATGTTAAAACATATGATTTACAGCCAGAAATGAGTGCACCGGAATTAACGGATAAGTTGGTTGAGGCTGTTTTATCGGAAAAATACGATGCCATTATTACCAATTACGCAAATTGCGATATGGTCGGACACACGGGAAATTTTGATGCTGCGGTAAAAGCAGTGGAAACCATCGATGTATGCATTGCGAAGGTACTGGAAGCGCTTGAACAAGTGGATGGAGAAGTATTCATTACAGCGGACCATGGCAATGCCGAACAAATGACAGATCCGGCCTCTGGCCAAACGCATACAGCGCATACAACTAATCCAGTGCCTTTTGTGTATGTGGGTCGTTCAGCAAGCCTTGATGTCACCGGTGATTTATCAGATGTCGCGCCTACGTTGTTAGCGGCTATGGGGCTTAGCCCATCGACTGAGATGAGTGGCCATAGTTTGCTTCACTTAGAAGAATGATACGGGCTGTTTAGTTAGAAAATGTTGAAACAACGGCTTATTTGCAGTGCTCTTACGTTCTTTTTATTACTGTGCTCGACGGTACTATTTGCATCGCCAGAGAGCGAGAAAAAGCAGCAGCTGACCTTGCTACGTGAGCGAATGCAGTCGGTTGAAAAAAATATCGCGTTAACTCAGCAATCAAAAACAAAAGAAGAAAGAGAGCTTAAACAACTTGATAAGCGTTTAAGTGAGTCTTCAAAAAAGCTTCGATACCTAAATGGAAAGCTCGGTAAAGCGAATAACAAGATCAAGCAGTTGCATGGTCAGCAAATAACACTAAAAGAAGGCATTAATGCACAACAGTTATTGTTGGCTGAGCAGTTGAAATCGGCTTATTTAATGGGTAAGCAACAACGAGTGAAGATGTTGCTCAATCAGCAACAACCGGATCGTATGAGCCGAGTGATGCAATATTTCGATTACTTTAACCAGGCTAGACTTGATAATGTAAAGACGCTAGAAGCGGATATCAAGCAGTTGCTTATTGTTGAAGAGCAGATCGAAGGTGAGAAGCGTGAGCTGGCATCTTTTGTCGCTGCGAAACAGGCAGAAAATACAAGACTAGCAGTATCAAAAAAACAGCGTAAAGTTATTTTGACGCAATTAAGCAAAGAAATTAAGTCGTCTGCTCAAGAGCTAGCAGAGTTAAAAGAGAACGAAAAGCGTTTAACGAACCTATTAGCCAGTATTCGCCAAGCTATTAACGATATTCCCGTTTTATCACAAAAAAATAAACCATTTAAAAGCCTAAAAGGACAACTTTCTTGGCCGATTAAAGGCTCAATACGCAACCGATTTGGTAGTGCTAGAAAGTCTGGTCGGTATGATGGCGTTGTTATTGCTGCAAGCGAAGGAACGACTATCAGGTCTATTTCACATGGTAGAGTAGTGTATGCGGACTGGTTGCGTGGTTATGGCTTATTGATTATTGTGGATCACGGTTCAAACTATATGAGTTTATATGCCTTCAACGAGGGCTTGTACAAAGAAGTGGGTGACTGGGTTGAAACGGGTGAAACGATAGCAACAGTTGGTGTGAGTGGCGGACAACAAAAAGCCGGTCTATACTTCAGCATTAGAAAAAATGGAAAGCCGGTGAATCCTATTCATTGGTGTCGAGCGGTTAGAAAAGGTCGCGTCGGGTAAATATAGCGAGTTAATGGAGTTGATATGATTTTTTTACGTAAAACATTGCCGGTGTTATTGGTGGGTGCTGCACTAGGCGTTATGTTGAGTGTTGGTGGGACGGTGTTGGCAGAGAAAGAGCAGGCTAGCAGTTCATTGCCACTAGATGATTTAAAAGCTTTCTCAGAAGTATTTGGGCAAATTAAAGCGTCTTACGTTGAAGATGTGAGTGATCACGATCTATTAGAAAATGCAATAAAAGGCATGTTAACGGGTTTGGATCCTCATTCAACTTACTTGGATAAAAAGGCATTTAAGGATTTACGTGAAGGTACACGTGGAGAGTTTGGCGGTTTAGGTATTGAAGTGGGTATGGAAGACGGTTTTGTAAAAGTCATCACGCCGATTGATGACACGCCCGCATTTAAAGCGGGCGTTGAGGCGGGTGATTTGGTTATTCGCTTAGATGAAAAGCCAGTTAAAGGGATGACGTTATCGGATGCAGTAAAAATCATGCGCGGTAAACCGGGCACAGATATTCTCTTAACGATCATAAGAGACGGCGAACCTAGGCCGCTTAAAATCACTATTACTCGAGCAGTAATTAAAGTAGTGAGTGTAAAAAATCGTATGCTTGAGCCGGGCTATGGCTACGTACGTATTGCGAGCTTCCAAACACGGACTGGCGCGAATTTAAATGAAGCGATTTCTAAGTTAAAAAAAGAAAGTGAAAATAATGAATTAAAAGGCCTCGTATTAGATTTGCGAAATAACCCTGGTGGGCTTTTAAATGCAGCTGTATCAGTAAGTGATTCGTTTTTAGACGCTGGTTTAATCGTTTATACAGAAGGTAGAATTGAGCATTCTAAAATGAGCTTTAAAGCGGGTCCGGATGATGTTTTAAAAGGCGCACCGATAGTTGTGTTGATTAATGGTGGCTCGGCATCGGCTTCTGAAATTGTTGCTGGTGCGCTACAAGACCATAAACGTGCAGTGATTATGGGGCAGCAAAGCTTTGGTAAAGGTTCGGTGCAAACTATCCTAGAAAATAATAAGGGTGGCGCAATTAAGTTGACCACGGCACGTTACTTCACGCCATCAGGTCGTTCGATTCAAGCGGAAGGGATTACACCAGATGTGACACTATCAAAAGTGAAACTAGAACAGTTAGATGATGATTTTGTCGCCATTAAAGAAAAAGATTTAACTAAGCACCTTGCTAATCAAAATGGCGAAGTCGAGGAAAAAGACACCGAGACGAAAACAGAAAAGGCGCTGAGCAGTGACTATCCATTAAATGAGGCGCTGAATCTTTTGAAGGGGATTAATATCTTAAGAAAATAGCCTTAACCCTCAGGGAGGCAACGTGGTGACTAACCTTATTAAAAAGGCGAGTGTACGAAATTTACTCGTCTTAATATTAATGATTGCGACGGCTTTTGTATCGGCAGTTAGTTTTAGTGGGGAGACTAAAGCGATGGCTGTGGTTAGTATTATTATTGATGATATTGGTTATCGCTTTGTAGAGGATAAGCAGATGATGGATCTGCCGGGTAACTTAACATACGCCGTATTGCCTAATGGACCAAAAGCCAAACAGTCGGCAAATTATGCTCATCAAAAAGGAAAAGAAGTCATCTTGCATATGCCGATGCAATCAACTCTTGGAATAATGGCAGAAGAGGGTGTGTTAGACGTTGATATGGATGAAAATGGCGTTATTACTGCCTTGCATGAAGCGTTTAATAAAGTGCCTCATGCGATTGGTATGAATAATCACCAAGGTAGTTTATTAACAAGGCATCCAGGTCATATGACGTGGGTGATGAAAGAAATAGCTAAGCAAGGTTATTTTTTTGTTGATAGCCGTACTTCAAAGCAGTCGGTTGCCGAAAAAATTGCGCAAGAACAGCATGTACCTGCATTGAGGCGAGATGTTTTCCTTGATCACGATATTGATGTCGATAGTATCAGAGCTCAATTTAACGAGCTAATAATAATTGCTAAAAAGAAGGGGAGTGCAGTTGGTATTGGCCACCCTCACCCCGAAACAATAGCAGTACTTAAAGAGTTATTGCCGACCCTAGAATCACAAGGGGTTAAGCTCGAGCCTATTTCATATCAGTTTCAACAACAAGGTATACAGCTTGTTTTACATTAACCATTTAATGTAGGAATGGTCGGCAACAATTGGAAATCAAGAAGCCTTCAGGATTGAAAAGGTTTACTCAGCAGAATGAATGGGTTGATAAAAAACACTAAATTCATCTAACTTGCTCAAGGCTAAGGGTGCCAGCTCTTCGTCAGCTAATTCCAAAGCATCAAACCCTACACGTGTTAAGTACAGTGCTTGATCAGGAAGAATATCCCCGATGGCCCTAATTTCGTTTGAGAATTTAAACTGTTCGCGTAGCGTTTTTGCGAGTGAGTACCCGCGCCCATCAGCAAATGTTGGGAACTCGATGGCAATCAGTGAAAAGTGAGGAAGGTCGTTTACAAAGTTAGTTAACTCTTCGCCTCCTTTGACTAATAAGCCTAACGGAGCATCACCAGAGCTTAAGTCGGCTTTGTTTTCCATCCAGTAACTAAGGCTAACGATGTTATGACTGGTTTGTAGAGCTTGACCATCTATCAAATAATGCCAGTTATCCTGAGTAACTTCTTTATTTTTAATGAGCGTCATACACTTTGTCCTTAAAGGGTTGAAGCCCAATTCGTTGTAGGGTGTTGGCAAAATTTTCGTTATCGTTGCGGTTTGATTTGTAGACGTGAACGATGTCGTCAATGGCATCGACTACCAAGTCTTTTGCAATGGCTTTGCCAAGCCTATCGCCTAACTTGCTTTGATGGCTATCTGAGCCGCCAAGTGTTAATTGGTACCATTGCTCACCTTTTTTATCGACGCCTAAAATACCGATTTCACCAATACTATGGTGGCCGCAGCCATTCATGCAGCCGGACATTTTTAGGCTAATACTGCCTGTGTCAATAGCGCTGTCAGTAAAACGGTCGGTAATGCCTTGCGCAATGTCAATGGAACTGGCATTTGCTAAGCTACAAAAGTCGAGGCCAGGGCAACAAATCATATCCGTGATGGTGCCGATGTTTGCTGTGGCAAGATCTTGTTTTTCGAGCTGTTGCCAAAGAGCGTATAAATCACTCGTTTTTACGTCGGTTAGTGCAAGGTTTTGGTCATGGGTGGTTCTGATCTGCCCAAAACTGTATTGGTCAGCCATGTCGGCCACCTGTTCCATTTGCACATTTGTTACATCGCCAGGCGCACGGCTTGGCGATTTAAGCGAAAGAAAAACAACACGATAGCCTGTCTGCTTGTGCTCTGTAGTATTTTGCTTGAACCACTGACGGAATAAACCACTATTTGCTAGATGCTGCTCTAGGGTGTCGTTGGTTGATGTTGCGTAGTTAGGTGGCGTAAAAAAGCTTTTCACTCGCTGAATTTCTTCGTTTGAGAGGCTTAAGTGTCCGTGCCGTATAGACTCCCACTCGGTTTCTACTTGCTCTTTAAATGTATCTAAGCCTGTTTCCCGAACAAGTATTTTAATACGAGCTTTATATTTATTATCGCGGCGTCCAAAACGGTTATAGACTCGAAGAATGGCTTCAAGGTAGGACAAAAGATCTTTCTCAGCGATAAACGTGTTGATAGTTTGACCAATAACGGGTGTGCGCCCAAGGCCACCACCTACTAGAACCTCAAAACCAATTTCCTCATTAGCATTTTTTTTGAGGTGTAAGCCAATATCGTGTACTTGAGTTGCCGCACGGTCTTTTGGCGACCCGCTCACTGCAATTTTAAATTTGCGTGGAAGGTACGAAAATTCTGGGTGCAAGGTAGACCATTGACGAATTATTTCACAATAAGGCCTTGGGTCTTCAATTTCATCTGCACAAACACCCGCTAATGGATCGGATGTGGTGTTGCGAATGCAGTTGCCACTACTTTGAATAGCGTGCATTTGCACGCTGGCTAAGTCGGCAAGAATATCCGGAACACGTTCAAGCTCAGGCCAATTAAACTGCATGTTCTGACGAGTCGTGAAGTGTCCGTAATCTTTGTCGTACTTATGCGAAATGTGGGCAAACATGCGAAGCTGTTTACTTGATAATAAGCCGTACGGTATATTGATGCGCAACATTGGCGCATGAGTTTGAATGTACAGGCCGTTCATAAGACGTAATGGGCGAAACTGTTCTTCCGTCAAGTCGCCATTTAAGAACCGCGCTGTTTGATCGCGAAACTGCTCAACACGTTCGTTGACAAGAGTTTGATCAAATTCGTTATACAGGTACATGTTATTATCTTCGCTTAAGGCGCATTAAAGTCATACTAGGCCGGTGAATATAAAGAGTTTTCTATATAATTAAAAATAATATTAATTGATATTAATATAACTTAAAAGAATAAATTGTCTAATATTACAACAAATTCAGTGGGTATCGTTGAGCCGCAAACACTTCATTTTGATGAGGCGCTACCGCTGGTGAGTGGTAGGGTTATCGAGCAATACGATATTGTTTATGAAACATATGGCACGCTTAATGCGGAAGCAGATAATGCTATTTTAATTTGCCATGCGTTATCGGCAGATCATCATGCTGCTGGGTACCATAATAAAGATGACTCAAAGCCCGGTTGGTGGGATATATGTATTGGGCCGGGGAAAGCGATTGATACTAATCGTTTTTTTGTCGTATCTCCCAGTAATTTAGGCCACTGTAGTGGTTCAACAGGGCCGCGAAGTATTGATCCGAAGACATCACAAGCGTACGGCAAAGACTTTCCAATAGTTACGGTTGTCGACTGGGTTAATTATCAAAAAAGGTTGGCGGATAAGCTTGGCATCACGCAATGGGCGGCGGTAGCGGGTGGAAGTTTAGGTGGTATGCAGGCGCTTCAATGGGCGGTTCA
>Ga0105358_10001935_pt1 | contig 11059 bp, 6 predicted proteins | sample GOMGulsemesocosm_5_FD_83509 | JGI IMG/M metagenome (GOLD analysis project Ga0105358, IMG submission 83509) | Methane-oxidizing microbial communities from mesocosms in the Gulf of Mexico - GOM15C Gulf of Mexico | ecosystem: Environmental > Aquatic > Marine > Cold seeps | place: Gulf of Mexico...
GCCTTAACAATGCCTTGATCTTTGGTGTTATCCAAAATATGGGTAACAAAACTACCGTCTATCTTGATGTAATCGACATCCAGGTTTTGCAAGTGTCGTAGAGAAGCAAAGCCCACACCAAAGTCATCGAGAGCAATCTTGAAGCCGGCTTCTTTCAGTTCAGAAATAAAGCGTGTTGCCTTGTTAAAATCGGTAATCGCATTATTTTCTGTGATTTCAATAAGGACATTTTCAGCCCGGATACCGGCTTCGGAAAACTCATGCTTAATAAAACCCGCAAAGGATTCATCACTTAAGGCATGTGAAGAGAGGTTAATAGCAATGCCTTCATTTTTTTCTTGCAAACCACTTTGAGAATATAGCTGTGCAGATTGACGGATAACCCAACGATCAATGTCATGCATTTGGCCATTGCGCTCAGCAGCAGTGATAAACAGACCCGGCAAGATCATACTGCCATTTTCATCATGTATGCGTAACAGGAATTCATGATGTTTTATTGCAGACGTATTGAGATCGACAATAGCCTGAGAATACAAACTGAACAGATCCTGATCGAGAGCAATCTGGATTTTTTGTCTCAAGCCTCTATGAGCATCAATTTCCAGACACGGGTGATCGGGGTCACTGTAAAAACTAAACTGATTGCGCCCGCTATTCTTTGCCTGGTACAGCGCTCGGTCGGCACAGGCGAGGAGCTCATGACTGTTGGTGGCATCGCGAGGGAACATCGACACACCAATACTGGAAAGCATTTTTACTGGCGCGCCATCAAAAATATGCGTACTCGAGCGCAAGCCTTCAATGATTCGCGTAACACTGATCTCTGCCTCAAGAAAATCATTATTCGATAATAGTATGGCGAATTCATCACCACCCATTCGCGCAATCACATCACTCTCTCGGGTTAGGGCCTTCAAATTTATCGCCAACTCCGTTAGGAGTTTGTCGCCGACGGGGTGGCCCATGGCGTCATTTATCTCTTTGAACTGGTCTAAATCAAGCCATAACAATGCAAGCTCTTTACCCAGGCGTTGACAGCGAGCTATCTCATTATCTAACTCCTCAATAAAGCGTCGCCGATTATACAGCCCCGTCAGAGGGTCCTGGCTTGCCAATGACTCGAGTTCACGCTGGCGCGCCTGCTCAAGGGTGATATCTCTGGCGATACCAATGTAGGCAACCACCTCACCATCATCACTAACAGCGCTGAGATTGATATTAATCGGGAAAAGCACACCAGAATGATCACGAAAATCAATCTTGCCATGCCATTTTCTATCTTGCTCAATACCCGGGAGAATATGAGCATCGTATAATTCTTCTTCACGCCCGTTCAAAAAAGAGCGTACCGATTTACCCGCCACCATTTCCATAGTAAGGCCAGTTCTGGCTAACAAGGCATGATTACATGACGTGACATTCCATTGGCTATCGGTAATAAAAATAAGTTCGCTTGTTTCTTCGATACAACGTTTGAACAGGGCAAGCTGATAATTGGATGTTGTCAGCTGCTGATTAATGATTGTAGTCCCATCCTGCAGTACTTTTGTCGCTTGCAGAGCTCTCTCTAAGTCCTCAGTGCGCAGAGAAACCAGGGATTCAAGGTTTTGAGAGTGGAATTTAATACGACCCGACATGGTGATGAAAGCGGTAATAAGAGCGCCAAGTTCATCGCCAGAGGTGGATTTTAGGGTTAGCGTTTTATTCACCCCATCATCAATATTGGCAACCATTGAGTCTTCATTAATACGAATATGGCCCAATTTATTATCCGCAATTTCTTTCGCCATACCCGACATTATAAGCAATGGTGTCAACAGATTTTTCACCAAAAAATAGGCCGGAAAAATAGTCAGTATAAAAACGCACAGGACAGTAATGACGGAAAACTTAATGGCACTCACACGCTTTTGTTGCAAGCGTGACAGTGAGATACCCAACTCGACATGACCCAATGTAGTCCCACCGAAAGAAACATCCTCACTCTTGGCATGGCTTATAGAATCAAAGTCATCGAGACCAATCAATCCGGGCGCGGGTTTATTAAGGATTGGCACCTGTATTTTATAATAATCACTTCCTGGATAACCCTCACCAGAAACCAAAGTAATAAGGGGCGAATGGCTGGAAGAATCAATAGTGGCAGAGACCGCTGCAATATTATCCAGCAAGCTAGTCTCCGCCGCGCCCGCTTGAGAGATGATGGTCCCACCTTTACTATTGGCAAACCTAATATAAACAATGTCGGTATTAAACAGCTTTTCTTGTAACAAAGAACCGAGAATACCGGTGTTTTCTGTCAATACACCAAAGCGCCCCTCGCTAGCCAGATTTATGGCCGCAGCAATACCCTGACTCCTAATATCATCTTTAAACTCATCGGTTTGATAAGAAACAAAATTTGCCGATATAAGAATACTGGCCAGGGAGAGCGCCATCGTCAGCAGCAAGGTGAGTTTTATTTTAATACTCATGACTTGCAAAACCTTTGATGGCAGTTTACACAACCTGAGGCAATATTCTCCTCGCCTTGATATCGCTCCGCACAAACCACCGCCTCTACGCAATCATCAATAAACATGGTTTGCTGCCTCTTGAAGCTGCTGCGATAACTCGGGCTTAATAATCTTTAGTGCCTGGACATTAACGCTAAGAGCCGCCTTCTGAGGTTGATATTGATCATCATCTAGAGCCCGGTCGTTGCAAATAACCTCCGCCGCAATTCTGCCAAGAGCCAAGTAATCTGGGGAAATACTCGCCATCAAGCCTGCTTTTACCAAGTGTTCGTTATACCCGATGATCGGAAAAGTCTTAGTGATAGCCGTGGTGACCAGAAACTCAATAGAATCTCGATTGGTGACATTCCTGTCCGGGATAAGTAACAAAACGTCATTTTCTCGAATAACTTCTAACACGCTATCCGGCAGGTCTTTCATTGACCTTATAAAGTAAGCCGTAAGGTCTAGAGACAGGAGACTTGCAGCGGAAACAAACTTATCGATTTTTGCAGTCGCCACTTCACTACTGTGAATAATGGCGATTCTTTTAACCCCTGGCAGTGTCAACTTTACTTGCTCAAGTAACACTTCAGCGGAAAGGTTTTGCGTAAAACCAGGGGTGTTTCTGGAAACACTACCTTTTCCATAGGGGTCGTTAATCATTGCAAAAAATAAACGCGTGTTTATCGAAGAGTGGTCAATCAACTTTACAGCCGGTAGGCCCAGTGCCAGAATTGTTTGAGGAGCGCCAGTCACACCAGCCCGCTGGATTTTGGCAAGGATTTTTTTACCCTGCTTTGAACTGCCCTTCATGTCGTAAATGGACACGTTGTGTTCAATTTTGCAAACCGAATGGAAACCAGACATTAGCCGATCGATGGTGGGCAGGCTGCGTGTTTTAACAACAGCGATATCCAGGGCCTGTACACAAGTACAAGCGCCTGTAATCACTAGCGATAGCGCAAGGTATTTAAAACGAGAAGGCATAACCAGCAGAAAATATGTGACTAGCTCTCAAGCCGTCATCGTTAACGGGAATGCGGTAGTTAATATTTAAAGACTGGCCCTCCTGAACAGCCCAGCTGGCGCCAATGGCCGCATCCATTTGATTGTCATCAAAACCATTTTCCGTTTCAATACTTTGCGCACCTAGCAGCTCCACTGACGTCACAATGGATTTACCATCAATCATAAAGGCATATTCAACGGCGAGTGCATAACTTAGTTCACTATTATCAACACTATCTATTAACTTGTAACCAATATTCAGGTGGGTTTCAAGCGGCACACCCGCTAGCTCAATTAAACTTGAGCCGAGAAAACTCCCCTTAAAGGTGTATTCATCCTGACCCATAAAATTATCGTATTCACCTGTCGGCAGTGTGATTTCAAAAAAGCTCGCCAAGTTTAATGACTCAGAGGAAAAGAAATTCCACTTGCCGTTAATTTTCAAATCACCAATACCGGTTTCTGTCGCCGATGCTCGCGACATCGCCGCATCGCCATTGATGGCGGAATCAAAGTGATGTAGCGTGGGAGAAAAGAAAGCTTTTGTGCCATCCTCTTCAACCGATGCATTCGAGGCAATTGAAATACTGTTTTCAATCAGCGGCAGGATGACTTCCAAATCAAAACTATCCGTTAGGCCAATGGCACCGTAGAGGAACAACTGTTTGGTTTTTATTGCCAAATCAACATCAAGAATGACCAGGTCATTTTCGAATAAATAACATGTTGGCGCCGGTCCACCAACGCAGACATCCCTGCCCGGCCCTGCCACATCAAGATGCTCTAGCTCCAGGGTAATGGAGTCAAGCCCCTTGCCATCCACCTCGTCATATTCGGCCTGGGAATAGAGCACGCCAAAGGCCATGCTTCCGCGGCCCAAGGTTTTTGCCTGCACCGTGTAGAGTAAGCCGTGCTGGTTGTTAGACTCGACAAAATCATCCAGCACCGGATCATAATTATAAACGGTGCCCCCCGAAGCATTCGGATAGGGGTAGCTGATGTGAGCCGCCGATACAGCCAGCTCACTCAAGCCATGAAGCGCTGAATCTTCAAAGTGGGCCGTATGGGAAAGCGCGCCACCCGGATCAACAAGCTGAACGCCATCACCGTGATAAAGCGATGTGATGACGTCGTTTAATTTTGCCCCATAAACGCTCGTTGAAAGCATGGCTGAGGCCATCGCTAAAGCGTATAGGTATTTATTTGAATTCATAAAAGTAGTAGCGGGAGGCAAAATAATGGAAATGCGAACCTACAATTTTAATTTGATTCTATATTCAGCACAACAATCTATTGCACGTTTTTAGCAAGCGCTAGCTATTCAACAGGCTGGCTTTGGAAATACAGGCTTGATCCGAGCAATCGCACCTTCACTCGCACTATCTGCGTCACAAAAAATCAACCCCCGCTGGTCCAGGCCCTAGGCTATGGCGGCTACCCACATTATATCCACACCACAATGATGAGCTACTTAGTCGCAGTAAGTGTCGCCAGTAGGGCTCTCTCCCCAAGCTCAGTCGACTGCTATCTACTATTCAGTAACTCGTGCACGTAACGCACGGGAATGGCATAACTAATGCCCGAGGGTTTTTCCAGTACGGTCTCTTTTGAATCTTTGACAAACACACTATTGATAACGCCAATCACCTCGCCGGTGTTCTTTTTATAAACTGGGCTGCCGCTGTTACCCGGATAAGCTGTAGCATCGAGTTGATACACTTCGAAAGGTTTACGCAGGCGCTTCATCTGTGCTGCGGTAATACTGCGTGATGATGCTGCCGGTATCGCAATTGGGGTGATGGCAGAAATTATACCTCTATGCGTAACCGGGAAAAGGCCCAGCACCACGCCGATGGGGAAACCGGTAAAAGCAATATCGGAGCCCTCGCGTATAAACGCCGCGTCACCCAGACGCATAGCAGGTAAGGAGCCACCAATAATTTCAAGTAAAGCCAGGTCATGCTCCTGATCTTTGCGCAGCACTTTCACGGCCATTACTTTGCCCGCTTTCCCCCGACCCACAAAAATCGCCAGGCTTTCCTTTGCCCCTCGGTCTAGTTTTTCAGGTAGCACGTGATAATTGGTAATCACCTGCCGACCATTGCCCACCACAAAGCCCGTGCCTCTAAAATCGGCAGCGGGCTTATTACTGGCGCGGGAGGGCCGAACTACGCCAATGCCCACGACACTAGGCCGCAGACCGTCAACCACATCGGCCAGCTCGGCGGCGCTACTCGACAGCGAGAATACGAGGGCAATGTAAAAGGCTATCCCTAACCTGACTTTCATAGTGTGACTCCAACGGCATGTATTTTCGATGCTAACGTGAGTGCACTTTCTGTGGTAACAAAGCACACTAACAAGATATGTGATAACAATAACTCAAACACCTTAACAATACCCCTCTCCGTACCGCCCACAATACTCGCTAGCAAGGGTATAATCTCGGCCTTCACAGCTCCTTCATAAAAATGACGTAAGATACTGACACAAGGATTTGCAGCACAATGCCCTCGCACCACCCCGTCTACATACAACACGCTTATCAGGTTTCAACACGATGAAAATATCCATATTTGGTACTGGCTATGTCGGCCTTGTCACGGGGGCCTGCCTGGCTGAAGTGGGCCACGATGTCATTTGCATGGATGTCGACCAGAGTAAAATAGACCAGCTCAACAATGGCATTCTGCCTATTTGGGAAGCAGGGCTGGACGACATTGTGCAGCGCAACCGTGTGGATGGCCGCCTGCGCTTCACCACGGACGCTGACCTGGTTGTCGCCCACGGTTTGATTCAGCTCATCGCTGTCGGCACCCCGCCCGACGAAGATGGCTCCGCCGATTTACAATACGTGCTGGCCGTGGCAAAAACCATCGCCGAACGGATGACTGAACAGCGCATCATCGTCGATAAATCGACGGTGCCGGTCGGTACTGCCGACAAGGTCAAAGCGCAAATACAGGCGACCTTGCAGGAACGCGGGCAAGACATTCCCTTTGCCGTTGTCTCCAACCCCGAGTTTCTCAAAGAAGGGGCGGCGATTAATGACTTCATGAAACCCGATCGCATTATTATCGGCACCGACTCCTCAGAAGCGGAAGCGTTGCTGCGCGAGCTCTACGAACCCTTTAATCGCCAGCATGAGCGCACGGTATTTATGGATATTCGCTCTGCCGAGCTGACCAAATATGCGGCCAACGCGATGCTCGCCACCAAAATCAGCTTTATGAATGAGCTGTCTAATATGGCCGAATTACTCGGTGCCGATATTGAAGCGGTGCGTAAGGGCATGGGTTCTGACCCCCGCATCGGTTACCACTTTATTTACCCGGGCTGTGGTTACGGCGGCTCCTGCTTCCCGAAAGATGTTAAAGCCCTGGCCAAAACGGCGGAACAACTCGGCTATGATGCTGAGCTACTAAAGTCTGTCGACCAGGTGAATGAGCAGCAGAAAACCCGCCTGTTCAGCAAGCTCGCCCACTACTTTGGCGGCAGCGAAAACCTCGCCGGTAAAACCATCGCTCTCTGGGGGCTGGCCTTTAAACCCAATACCGACGATATGCGCGAAGCACCCAGTCGCACTTTAATGGAAGCCCTGTGGCAGGCTGGCGCAACGGTGAAAGCCTTCGACCCGGTGGCGATGGAAGAAACCCAACGTATTTATAGCGATGACGAAAAGCTGCAACTTTGTAGCGATAAATACGCCGTATTAAATGACTGTGATGCCCTGGTTATTTGTACCGAGTGGCAACAGTTTCGCGCTCCGGATTTTGACGAAATAGCCTTGCGTTTAAACAATAAAGTCATCATCGACGGTCGTAACCTCTTCTCTCCCGAACGCCTTGAAAAAGACGGCTGGGCTTACTACGCGATTGGTCGCGGCAGATCTTAACGAACCTGCCAAACAACACATTAGAGATTCAATAAAACAATGAAAATATTAATTACTGGCACCGCAGGTTTTATCGGCTCTCACCTCGCGCTTAAATTACTGGCGCGCGGCGACGAAGTGGTCGGGCTCGACAATATCAATGACTACTACGACCAGCGGGTAAAATACGGCCGACTTGAGCGTGCGGGCATTGCGCAAAGTGACATCGCCTATAACCACTGTCTGGGCAGCAGTAAGCACCCTAATTACCAGTTTATAAAGCTCAACCTTGAAGATGCCGAAAACCTGGACACCCTGTTTGCCGAGCAGCAGTTCGATGCTGTCTGTAATCTCGCCGCACAGGCTGGCGTGCGCTACAGCCTGACCAACCCCCAGGCCTACATCAGTAGTAACATTGTCGGCTTTTGTAATATTCTCGAATGCTGCCGCCACAACGGCGTGAAAAAGCTCAGCTACGCCAGCAGCTCTTCGGTTTACGGCTTGAACGAAGCCCAGCCATTTTCCACCTCAGCCAATGTCGACCACCCCATTAGCCTGTATGCCGCCAGTAAAAAATCCAATGAACTGATGGCCCACACCTATTCCCACCTCTATCAACTGCCCACCACCGGCCTACGTTTCTTTACGGTGTACGGCCCCTGGGGTCGACCCGATATGGCGCTGTATCTGTTCACTAAAGCCATTCTTGAAGGCAAGCCCATCGACGTCTTCAACCACGGCGAAATGCAGCGGGACTTTACCTATATCGACGATATTGTTGAAGGCATCACTCGCGTTATCGATAATCCACCCCAAGGCAATAGCAGCTGGGATGGCAAGACGCCCGAGCCATCAAGCTCACCCGCACCCTACAAAATCTACAACATCGGCAATAACAACCCGGTGCGCTTAATGGACTTTATCAGCGCCCTTGAAAACAAGCTGGGTAAAACCGCGAAAAAGAATATGCTACCCCTGCAGCCCGGTGACGTACCCAGTACCTATGCCGATGTCAGCGACCTGATTAGCGATCTCGACTACCAGCCGCAAACCTCAATACAGGAAGGCATCAATCGCTTCGTCGACTGGTATACCGAGTTTTTTGATTGCTAAAGAATGCGAAGCTTTGTTAAAACATACGAAATTAGAGTTTGAATCAGAAGTCTGACTACAAATTTTCCAGGCAGTACTTTTAAAAAAGCTTAACTGCCTATCCAATCTTAAAAGCATTCCTAAACCAAAAGTAACCAACACAAAAAAAGCGCATATAGAATGCGCTTTAGAAATAATGGCTGTAGTCTCTAGCTTATAAATTGCACGCCAAACTAGGCTTCTGCTAGAACAATATCAAGCCCTGCCAGTGCAGGGCTTGATGGTCGTCTAAATCTGTCGAATGTCAGAAAGAAATTCTTCGATCGTAGATTTTAATTCCCGGCTATCACCCGCCAAGCTTGCAGATGAAACCTGAACCTGTTCAGACGAGCGAAGAACCGTAGCAGCTCCACCCTGAACCTGCGTAATCTGGCTACTTGCGTCCGCTGTACCGGTAGCAACTTGTTGAATATTTTGCGATATCTCCTGTGTAGCCAGCGCTTGCTGTTCAACTGCTCCTGTAACATTGACAGCAACTTCCGAGTTTTCCTTCAAGGCATCACGTGTCTTATCGACTGAAGTAACAACACTCGCACTGATTTCCTGTAGACGTTTAATATGTTCAGAAATATCATTGGTTGCCGATGAAGTTTGATTGGATAGCTCTTTCACCTCTGAAGCAACAACAGCGAAGCCCTTGCCAGCATCCCCAGCACGTGCCGCTTCTATCGTTGCATTCAAGGCAAGCAAGTTCGTTTGCTCAGCAATTTCGTTAATTAAATCAATCACATTACCAATATTCTGGGATGAGCTTTGTAATTCAACAGCAATCTGCGCAGTCGAATCAATAGTGTCCATTGCTTGACCCGTAATCTGAGAAGAATGGTTCATTTGCTCATTAATGCCCGCTACAGTAGAAGCCATTTGCTCACTCGCAGCAGCGACAGTCTGTACATTTTGCGATGCCTCAGAGGCACCCGTCGCAGCAGCCACACTTTGTGTTTCTGTCCGTTTAGCAGTATCGGAGAGTGTAACAGCCGCCTGCTCCATGTCAGCAATTGCCGCGTTAAACGAACCAATTTTCTGTAAAATACTTTCATCGAACTCTGCAATTCTTGATTCTAATTTGTCCGCTCTCGCCTGACGGCGTTGGTTGGTTTCATGTTCTCTTTCCTGCTCTGCTTGCTTTGCACTTTCAGCTTCCAGGCGTTGCTTCTCTTCATTCTTACGCTGAGTTTCTTCAGCTTCTTTAGCCTCCACTTCAAGACGTTGTCGCTCTATACGGCCTTGTTTGAAATTATCGACGGCACTCGCCATTTGCCCAACTTCGGAACCATAACCCAGGCAGGGAACTTCAACTGTCATGTCACCATCAGCTAAACTTAGCATCGCTTCGTTCATCAAGCCGAGGGGTTTTGAAATGCTTCTCGAAACAATGAAGATAAAAAATGTCAGTAGAGTAACGACAATAGCGACAATGCCAAATATGAGTACACTTAAAAATGCGGAGGATGCCTTATGGCTAGCATCCTCAACAATATCGGCAGATACAACATCGACAACAGACTTAATTAAATTAATTTTTCTTGTCGACATTTCATACCACTCTAGCCCTGTGTAACCAGAACCGGTCATATCGCCGCCCTCCATATCCGAGATGAAAATACGCACGTCTTCAGCATCGACAACGGCATCTCCAGTGACTGTATTAACATAGGCTTCATCATTATCAGTGGTTGCAGTACTGTAGAAAACGGTTAAAAATGTATCTTGTGCGCCCTTTAATCGCAGAAACTCAGAATACGTCTCTGCCGTGAAAAGGCCATCACTAAAGGCTGTCACAACAAGTGCTCGTTCGTTAGCACCCATCTCTTTTACTTTCAACAAAGTAGCCAAAGATGAAAGCTTCGCACTCATTTCAGCACTTGAAGCAAGCCCCACCATCTGGTCAATAAGAGCGGCCAAATCAGCTTCTATTTTCGCAAACTGCACACCAGACTCATCCGCTAATGGAATTATTGGAACCAGTACATTCCTATCCACATAATTTAATGCCGCCCGCCTCGTGATCTCTCGATTAAATTCATGAAAGTCAATTGTTAAAATAAAATCTCTGACCTCTTTAAATCTTCCTAGTGTTTCTTTAGCAGTTGTCGCTAACTCAGCAAAAGAGTCACCATAAGCCCTTAAATCACCACTTAATGCTGACTCTAAATTCTTGACCGACTCGTCCGTCAAAGCCCACTGAGCACTCAAAAGCTTTTTCTTGTCTTCTTTGCCTTCTTCGCCAATATAGACGGCACTAAGCCCTCTTTCTTTTTGTGTTTCGTGTATGGCATTACCCACCAATTTTGAAATCTCAGCAAGTCGCTCAATCTGCACATTTTGCCGGTAATCTTGATAGGCACCGTAGGAGTTAAAGATCAAAAACATCACTAACGCCAAAATCGGTGCGAAAGCAAGGCCGCCAATACGACCCGCCAAGCTATAACGGTTCAGAAACTCTTCAGCCCCCGCTCCAAAAATATTTTTCAGAAATCCAAGCATAGCTTTAATTCTCCTAGCACTATTATTTTAAGGTAGA
>Ga0105358_10001938_pt1 | contig 11052 bp, 7 predicted proteins | sample GOMGulsemesocosm_5_FD_83509 | JGI IMG/M metagenome (GOLD analysis project Ga0105358, IMG submission 83509) | Methane-oxidizing microbial communities from mesocosms in the Gulf of Mexico - GOM15C Gulf of Mexico | ecosystem: Environmental > Aquatic > Marine > Cold seeps | place: Gulf of Mexico...
GAGCGCAGTGAAACCGACTTTGACCCTGGGGCGAAATACCACATCCCTGGCAACACTCCTTATACTCGATATTTTTTAGCGTTTATCCAGCAGTTTCAGTTTCATAAGGCGTTGTGTGATGAGATTGGCTACCAAGGGCCACTGCATCGTTGCTCAATTTACAACCAACCTGAAGCGGGTGAGAAGTTACAGGCGATGATGGCACTGGGTCGCAGTAAACCTTGGCCGGATGCAATGGAAGCTATGACCGGTCAGCGTGAACTGGATGCTTCGGCGATTATTGACTATTTTGCGCCGCTTATGGTCTGGCTGGAAGCGCAAAATACGGATCGTCAGTGCGGGTGGTAGCCGTTGTTCTGAATATGAACATCGTTTAGCACAGGTTGTTTATCAGCCACAAAAAAAGCCGATAAGTGTGTTGAATACTTATCGGCTTTCTTGTGCCAGAGGCTGAGTTTTTCCACTCAGATAGTTTTAGCCAGCTATCTGATGGGCTTGAATGAGGACTCGTAATTATCTTTTAGTGTCTTCATGCTGGCTTGTATCATGGCGACGGTAATGTCTTCGATCAGTTGTCGGTCGGCTTTGGTTCTGTCTAGGTAGTTGCCTGCGGCATCGGGTAGTCCAAAGGAAATATCTGTGGCCGGCAATACAATGGACATGGGAATATCGAAGGTTCGATGAGCCATCTCGGCCAAGTGTTGAACGGCACTTTCTCGGCTGTAGTCCGTGACTCCACCGCCACTCGACACACTGGGCTCCGATTGCAGTCGGTATATCAGCGTGCCCCGCTCTTCAATATGTTGAAGGTAGACTCTTGTGACAGCGCGGATCAGCTGATTGAACGAGTTGGCGCCCTCTGACGCTCTGATTTGCTCGCGACGCAGGCTTCGCAGCTCTCTATTGAGAAGCTGTTTGAGCAAATCAGTGGTACTGGGGAAATACGAGTAGACCAGTGATTTACTGATTCCAGCTGAATTGCCAACCTTTTCCATGGTCACCGCAGCTACACCATCTGTCGATACGATGGTCGCAGTGTGGTCGAGAATCTCCGCAATTCGCGCTTCTGGGGATAGTCGTGTTCGAGCTTTTTTTACAGATTCCATAGTTTCCAATTCACAGACAAAATAAATTGTAGGTTTGATGTTAACACACTAGCGCCCTTATTCTGCTGCTGGACTGAAGAAGTTTAGAATCACACGATTAACCTTCTGTGGGTGAGATAGGTGTGGCGAGTGACCGGCGTCAGCAATGATATGAATTTCGGGGTTGTCTGCATATTCACTCAATTGCCGTAAAAACTCTGGTACAAAGGCCTTGTCTTGTTGCCCCCAAATGAGCAGGCTTTCGGCGCTGGTTTTTTGAGCCGCCACTGGCCAGCGGCTGGTGGCAGAGTCTGGAGAGTTGGTGTTAGCGCGGTACCAATTGATGGCGCTGTGCAGCGCCCGAGGTTGGGCAAGGGCTTGGCGAAATAAAGCGCCTTCTGCGGGGCTAATTCGATGGTGATCAATATGTTTTTGATAGCCCATGTTCCAGATTAGGTAGGCATCATTGAAGCTTAAGATTGCCTCGCCCACGGGATGCATAAGAAAATCCATATAAGTCGATGCTTTCTGTTGTTCCTCGTTATTTTTCAGTAACTCAATCAGAAGATTGTGCGGCGGTGCGTTTAACACCACTAACTTCTTCAACCGCTGCGGGTGTGTTTGAGCGAAGGTCCAAGCTAAGGCTCCTCCCCAGTCGTGACCGACAAGATAAAACGGGCTGTCGCCACCGAGTTGGTAGGCCAGTTTATTGAGATCATCAACCAACCGAGTAATGTGATAGCGCTCGATTGCCTCTGGTTTATCGGAGAGGTTACTGCCCAGACCATCGACGGCGACTACTCGGTAGTGTCTTGCCAATTGCGCAATTTGGTATTTCCAGGTGTACCAAAAAGATGGAAAACCATGATAGAGAATCAATAGCGGCCCTTGGCCAGCAGTAACATAGTGATATTTTACGTCGCCAATATTAATGTAGTTTTCGGTTAGTGGTTGCGCCGCCGGGAACGATAGCGAGAACTCGGTTATAGCTTTTGACGCAGCGCGAGCCTCGAGAGAGCTCGTCAGCGCGATGAGCATTAAAAAGCATGGTATGAAGTTTTTTAGTGGGCGCATGAAGTTGCTCTCTCGGTGCATGGGCTACATGGGGTAAATTGTATGGCCGCCATCCATGACCAGTGCGTGGCCGGTCATAAAATCGCTGTGACGAGAGGCCATAAAAACTGCGACGCCTTCCATGTCTTCGGCTTGTGCGCGGCGCGGCAGGCAAGAGCGACGTTTGGCGGCATCTTTAAAGGCCTGCGGCGTGTCGGTGACAAAGTCGGTCTCTACATAGCCCGGCAATAGCGCATTGACCTGAATATTGTTGGGGCCCAGCTCCACCGCCAATGACCGTGCTAGACCTACCACCGCGGCTTTTGAGGTGGCGTAAGAAGCGCCAAAACCGGTACCCATTTTTGCCGCCGCCGATGAGGTGACGATTAATTTACCGGGTGTCTTGGTACTTAGCAGGTGCTCAATCACCGGTTTGAAGGTATTGGCGACGCTGTTGATGTTGAGTTCCATCACTTGGTTCCAGTTGTCTTCACTGGTCTGATGGAGGTATCCGCGAACACCTGAGCCACCGGCATTGGCAAAACATGAGTCAACGCGACCAAAACGCTCTAGTGTATCGCTAAATCCCTGTTGGATGTCTTTCGTCTTGGTGACATCTACTACAAAGGCCTCTGCGTCGGTGCCCAGTTCACGCAGTTCTGCGATTGCAGTTTGATTCTTATCTGGGTTGCGGCCCCAGACCGCAATTTTGGCTCCGCTTTTGGCGAGACCGCGTGCGAAGGCGAGCCCGATGCCGCCATTTCCTCCGGTTATGATGGCTACGTGGTCGGTTAAATCAAACATTCCATTACTCCTAAATCATTATTCGTATGCGCTAAGGCGGGTTATTTAATGCCCTCAGGTGAGACTGAATTCAGCCAAACTGATGGTTTGTCCATTATCGTCGCTGCCCGTCCGTAGACAACTCAAGAAAAATGATCGATTTACCATCTTTTTGTATGAACTGAAACCACTCACCCTGTTGGTTGACTATTTATTTCTATGATCATTCATCATTAACGAGCAGCATAATCATAACTGAACTTATCGTCAATAGCGGGCTTTGGAAATCTATTTAATATCGGCTAGTCGGTTTTCGTCGCTATTTTAAGGGGTTTTAGGTGGTTTTGTAGATGAGGAAGAGTATTTAGAAGAATTTGATATAACATGACAATCGAAATTTGGCGTCGTGATGGTCGGATTATGGTTTCTTATTGGAAGTTATTTTAATAGGGGGTTGACCAAACACTATTAAGTCTCTAACTTGTCCCTCCATGAGAGCACCAAATAATTAATAATAATTGGGAGATAGAGATGCCATATTCTAAAAACAAGCTATGCCTAGCACTTCTCGCAGTCACTGCAGCAGCTACCAGTGTGCAAGCGCAAAACTCAGACTTTATGCTGGAGGAGATTGTTGTCACCGCTGAAAAGCGAGAGGCCAACCTTCAAGATACAGCGATTGCAGTAACCGCTTTAGATTCGGGTATGTTGGAGCGCTCCAATATCGAAGATTCTTTGGATTTACAGTTTGCCGTTCCCAGCTTAATGGTGGGCTCGAACAGTAATCTGACATTGCGCGGCGTGGGTCAAAGCGTCTTAGGTGGCGGTGCAGATCCAGCTGTGAGTAATTCATTTAATAGCATGCCGATCAAGCCTAATGGCGAGAATTACGATTTGGAGCGTATTGAGGTCTTGCGTGGACCTCAGGGCACGTTATTTGGTCGAAATACCACCGGTGGTGTGATTAATACTATCTCGGCAAAACCTACGGATGCCTTTTCTCTCGATATCACCGCGCAAGTTGCCAACTTTGGTTCAACTCGTACCAAAGGCGCCATTAATCTTCCTATCTCTGACTCGGTTTATCAGCGTTTTGCCTTTAATACGGTTAATCGTGATGGCTATTCTGAAAATAGCTTTAATGATAGTTATGTCGACGGACGTGATGAATTTTCGATTCGTAGTTCCACTAGAGTCGAGTTTGGTGAGACTGCCGATGCTACTTTAGTGATTCAGTACTATAAAGAAGACAGCGATCGCCAGTCATCTTCGAAAGTCGCTTGTAAGCCTGACCCTTTAATTGGTTGCGCGCCAGATACAGGCGATACAACGGGTTATCCAGCTGACTATGCTGGAAGTGTAGATACTGGCCTGCTCGCAGCGGGTGTCTTAAAGCTCAATCGATACGCCGCTAACCCTAACCCAGGTGATTTGCGTGAAGTAAGTATGGATGTGAATCCCGAGTTTAAGTTTGAAGAGACCTATGCGGCTTTAGAGGTTAACTACAATATCAGTGATAACTTGACGTTAACCTCTGCGACGGCCTTTTCGAAAAATCACTATAACCAATTTAGAGATTTTGACTTGGCGGCAGCGCCAGACGCATTTAATGTGACTCCAGCTACCCCGACGGGTGAGTTAACGTATTTTTATGATGGAGAGTTACAGGCTCGCAGTGACTATTCACCGACGCAACGCAACATTAACTACCACGATCAATATTCACAGGAGCTACGGTTAGCGTCTGACTACGATGGTGATCTCAATTTCTTGGCCGGAGTTTCGTATACCAAGTCAGATTCACTTTTCGTTGGAACAAGTTATCTTCCTGGGTTGCACAACGTATTTAATCCAGCCTTCGGCTTGGGGTTATTGAATGGTGGTTTTACCAACGATGTTGCGTTCGAGTCTGAATCAACGGCGATATTCGGTGAAATTTACTATGATATTTCTGAGGACTTAACACTGACGGCCGGTTTGAGATACACCGAAGATGAAAAGGAGTCAAAAGCCGGTGCCAACACTATCGGTGATGTTGTCGCGTTTGCCGAGGATGAGGGCGCTTGGGAAGAAGTCACCGGAAAGATAAATCTGAATTGGGATCTTGATCTATCCTTTACTGATCAGAGCATGCTTTATGCAACCCTATCTCGCGGTTATAAAGGCGGTGGCTTAAATCCTGGTAATAGTGTTTCGACGACCTTTGACCCTGAGTTTATCGACGCTTTAGAAATCGGCACCAAGAACACCTTGCTGGATAACCGTATGCAGCTAAATGCGGCGGCGTTCTATTACGATTACAGTGACTATCAAGTGGGTGGTTTGGTTAACGGTGTGGGGGTTAACTTCAATGCCGAACAAGTAAAAGTTCAAGGGCTTGAACTGGAAGGTGTTTACTTGATCACTGAAAACTTTTTGGTGAATGCCAGTGCCTCTTTCTTAGATACTGAAATTGTCTCTTCTGAGCCGTTGTTAAATACCTCATTGGGCGGTAATCAAACGGAAGATGTCGAAGGTAATGACTTGCCCAATGCGCCGGAAATGTCTTTCAATGTGGGTATGCAGTATACCCAGTCGTTGAACGATGAACTTGAGCTTCGTTATCGCCTTGATTACTACTGGCAAGATCAGTATCAGGGGCGCGAATTTAACAACTATACCTACGACTCCTGGGGCCGAACTGATCTTTATTTAACCTTGAGTGAAACTCAGGGGCGCTGGGCAGTTGAAGCGTTTGTTAAGAACGTAACCGACGATGACGGTATAACCGGTGGTAGCGCCGAGGCGAGTGTTGTCGGGCTCTTTCGCAAGCTGCGTTTGTTGGACCCTAGAACTTACGGTGTCGAATTTACCTATCACTGGGACTAATAATCAATTTGTGTGGTGATTTGACCGGTTTAGGCCGGTCCTTTTTATTATCTGATACGTGGCTTAGAGCGAGGAGATGTACGCGATAAGTTTTCCATGGCAGAAGTTAAAGAAAGCAACGGCGACCTATGGTCGTCGTTGCCACATGTGGAATATGTAAAGTCTTACAAATTCACGATACGGATTTCGAATAATTTATAGGTTGAGGAAGTTCTAATGCGTAGTATATCTATAGTGTTTCTAGCGGTTACAGTGTTGGCCGGTTGTTCAAGTGGCGAGCCTGGTAGAGCTGCCGACGCCGTCATTCGCGGCGTTCACTACGTGGGCGTTAGTGTAAGCAATATTGAACAAACGGAAATTTTTTATCGAGATGTTGCTAACTTGAAATCGGTGATGAAGGGTGAGTTTCATCAGCATCCAGTGGTCGATAGCTTGGCGCAAAGAGATGGCGTAAAAGTTGCGACAAAATTGGTAAAAAGCAGCAATGCGCAGCTTCGTCTAATGGAGTTCGAGGATCAATCAGAGGCGGCGAAAAATGCTAAAACGGTGCAAGTATTTGGTCCTGGAATAGCACATGTTTGTTTCCAAGTTAACCAGAATACTGAAACCTATCAGAAATTTCTTAAGGCTGGTGGTGAAGCGATCGGTGACCTCGAGATGGTGACCAATCCGGCAACTCATGTTTCTTACGCCTATGGTTGGGACTTAGACGATACAATTGTTGAGATCGAACACGTCAATGTCGAAGCGCTAGAGCTCGATGTGCCGCCGAAAAATGACTATCGAATTCGACATGTCTCTTTGGCGACGCCAGATATGGAGCGCGCCGCAAATTTCTATTCGATTCTATTACAAGAAGAGCACCCTCGCAGTACCAATCCATGGTTTCCGGTTTCGGGAGAGTTTGCTGATAAAGTGACTGGCGAGGCAGGAAGTAAACTCAACTTCACCTGGTTTCAAGTGCGAAACCTTGAGCTAGAAATTATCGAATATGCGAGTCACAAGACTCAAGTTGACGCCAAGCCGCGTCCATTGGATGCGCATGGATATAACATGATCGTCTTTGACGTAACGGATATGCAGGCTGCGCGCGAGCGTTTGATTGCCGCTGGCGGCACTATAGTTTTCGATGTGGCTACAAATGAAGATTCGCAAGATCAACTAATGGATGGCGAAGAGATTATGTTTGCACGGGATCTCGATGGCAATCTATTGGGTTTTCAAACGCTAGCCGATAGCTCAGCGCTTTCATCGCAGAACTTTGCAGACAACGGTCTTTAATGAGTCGCCTGCGCCAAAATAATTTTGTGATACATTGTTGTTAAGACTTGGAGTTTTTAGTCCTATGTTAGCTCGAATTACACACTGGTTTTTTACGGCCGCTTTTTCATTGATAGCTCTATTGCTGGTCTCTCTCGGTGGCTATTTGATCTACTTGGGCGGCAGTCCCTACTATCTATTGGTCGGCTTTGCTGTGGTCGCTGTTGCGATACTGTCTGTCAGGCGTAATCCTCTCGCGGCTAAAGTTTACGCCGTCATACTGGCAATAACCCTAGTGTGGGCGATCTATGAGTCCGGCCTAGATTTACTGGCGCTATTGCCGCGGCTAGGCATGTGGATGGGCTTGTCACTTTGGTTCTTTACCGCTTGGTATCGCACATCCGTGACCAGCAGTGCTACTGATCAACTAGCTCAACTAAGGTACTGGTTGCTGATTCCTAATTTGGCCGCAGTGTTGGTATTGTTAATCGCCGCCGGCCAAGGCTATGAGTTCAATGGTACCGGAACCGACCATCAACAGGTGTCTTCAGTGAGTGAGCCTGTGACTGACTGGAAACACTATGGCAACAGTGCCGGAGGCACCCGTTTTGCTGAAGTTGAACAAATTAATAGCAACAATGTTGGTCAGTTAACAGAGGTGTGGCGCTATCGCACCGGCGTTACAGATGATTTTAAAATGACGCCCTTACAAGTTGATAATTCCCTCTACATTTGTGGTGCTAACAATGTGCTAATGGCTGTCGACAGCGACAGTGGTGAAGAGCTCTGGCGCTACGATGAGAAGATCACACCGTCGGGTAAGAATCAATACGCGAGAACCTGTCGCGGTGTGAGTTATCACGAGGCGCCTGAAAATTATAGCGGGCAATGTGCAAAGCGGATCCTCACAGCTACGGTTGACGCGCGTATTATTGCGGTGGATGCCACGACCGGTGCCTTGTGTGAAAACTTTGGTGAAGGCGGTTCGGTCAATTTGCGCAAAGGTTTGGGCGAACACGCCGATGGTGAATATTATCTGACCTCACCGCCTCTAGTGGCTGACGATGTATTGGTCGTCGGCGGTTTGGTGATGGACTCCCAAAAACTGGGTCTGCCCTCAGGTGTTGTCAGGGCCTTTGACGCACTCACGGGAAAATTTGTCTGGGCGTGGGATTTGGGAAATCCCGGTTACTACGGTGAACCAGCAGAAGGTGAAACTTATACTCCGGGCACACCTAATGTTTGGTCAATCATGAGTTATGACGCCGACTTGGATCTAATTTTTGCGCCTCTCGGCAACGCCAATCCGGATTATTATGGCGGCACGCGTCGGCCGTTTGATGAAGAGTGGTCCTCGTCAATTGTTGCCTTAAAGGCGGAAACCGGTGAGCCTCACTGGAAGTATCAAACCGTTCATCACGATGTTTGGGATTACGATCTGCCCGCGCAACCGGTGTTAGTTGATGTTACTCGCGACGGTGAGCGAGTGCCGTCGGTGGCTGTCCCCACAAAAATGGGCGATATCTTTTTGCTCGATCGCCGCGACGGCACGCCGGTGCATCCGGTTGAAGAGAAACCGGCACCCAAGGGCCCAGAAGATGGTGAATTTCTCTCGTCGACTCAGCCGGCATCGGCGCTGCCGAATTTTCATCCCTATCGACATGAAAAGGATATGTGGGGGCTGACCCCGCTCGATCAGTTAGTTTGCCGGGTGGAGTATCGGTCGATGCGCTATGAAGGCATGTATACCCCGCCGACAACTCAGGGCACGCTCATCGCGCCGGGCAATTTTGGCGGCTTTAATTGGGGCAGTGTATCGGTGGATGCCGATAACGGCTTATTGGTGGCCGCGCCTATGTTACTGGCTCACCGATTGTTGCTGGTGACACCCACGCAGGTGACGGATGCTGGAGCCCTGGCCGCAAAATTATTGGGTCCCAACCATCCTGCCGTAAGGATGAACCCTGACGATCCGAGACCAGACATGAGCGAGCCGGATCCGAGCAATCCCTACGATCATACTCGCGTTCGCTACTATGGTATCCCCATGCCGTTTATGTCGAGACTGGGCACGCAGGTACCCTGCTTTGAGCCTCCTTGGGCGAGAATTGCAGTGATGGATTTAAATACCAAGCAGCTGCTGTGGAGTCGTCCAGTAGGCAGTATGAAAGAATCCGGCCCCTTCGGTTGGCGCACTGGCCTGCCGTTTGATGTGGGCGTCGCGGTGCGCGCGGGAACTCTCACGACTCGAGGCGGTTTGACGTTTATTAGCTCGACCATGGATCGCACGGTGCGCGCGTACGATTTACGCACCGGCGAGATTAAGTGGTCGCAAGAGTTGCCAGGCAATGGTCAAGCAACGCCGATGACCTATCAATCGAGCAAGACCGGTAAACAGCACTTGATTGTAACGGTTCCCAATCCTAGCTGGCGCTACCCCAGAGACCCGGCGACGGGAACCTATTCGGACTCGCAGAGTGTACGAGATGGCAAAGGCGGTTATGTGATTGCCTACGCTATTGACTGAACCATAGCGGCTAAGCGAGATGTCTATTTGGGCTCGATTTAGCCGCGCTTTCTTCTCTAGAATAATTCATGAATTGAGGGAAGTATTATGATGTTGAAATACCTTGTGGGTTTATTGGTTCTGCTATTCGTCGCTAGCTACCGGTTGTTTACGGGGCCGTCGAGCGTCCGCAAAATACGGTCATAAAGGTGTTCATTATGTCGGTTTAACCGTCAGTGACCTTGAAAATTTCAGTCAATTATTGAGCCGCTCTTTTGATGTAAAAGCGGTGATGGATGAAAGTCTCAGTAATGTGTCATTGCTGAATATCATTGTTGGTCACGACACTGTTGAGGTGAGTAGTCGACTGCTGAGAAGCAGTAATATGCAACTTCGCTCAATGCAGTTTTCGCATAGCTCTGATCCCGTAGCAGCGGTATCGCATGTTGATGTACACGGTCAGGGCATTACACATGTGTGTGTTCAGGCGGCGGCAAAAACAGCGGCTTATGAAAATTCTTAGCCGGTGGAGTTATACCTGTAGACGCGTCGGATATGATTCAACTCAAAATTTTGAGGGCAATGAGATTTAGTTGCCAGCCCGCTAGTATTTGATCTTAGCGGGCTTCATTTCCTTAGTGGATACCGTGCATACCTTTCTTCAGCAGTGGTGCCAATAACAACATAATCACGCCCACCCCAATCCCTGTCCACATCAAAAACTCGTAGAGTTCGGTATAGGTGGCGAGGGTTGCCGCCAAATCTTGGGTTTCACCAATGGTTGAATCAATGGATGCCATTTTACCGATACGGGTGGCGACGGTCTCAGACAGGGCGGTGGCCAAAAACCAAGTGCCCATGCTGACGCCGACAACACGTTTGATCGACAGCTTTGTGACTGCTGAAAGGCCCACCGGAGACAAACAGAGCTCCCCTGTGGTGTGTAGAAAATACGCTAGGGTTAGCCAAATAAAGGCAACCTTGCCGTCTTCACCTAGGTATTGCGCACCGATGACCATGGCACCAAAACCGAGACCAGCTTGAATGATACCCAAGGCGAACTTCACCGGCGTGGATGGCTCCCAACCTCGGCGTGAGAGCCAGATCCAAAGTCCAGCGAATAGTGGTGCACACACGACGATAAAAAATGGGTTGAGGGAGCCAAACATTGAAGCGCGCAGTTCGGTACCCATGACGTTGCGATCGACAACCCGATCGGCATAGAGCGTCATGCTGCCGGCGGACTGTTCGAACAGTGCCCAAAAGACGACTGATGAGGCAATTAATACCATCAGAACTAAGGTGCGTTGGAACTCTTCTCGGGTGCCTTTTAATAGAGCGAATAGAGGGATTCCGGTTAGCGCAATAATGATCAGCCAGTTCTGTGTGGTATGAACGATAGGTTCGTGCTGCAGTAACCACCAAACAACGGCGATTGAGGCAATACCGCAGAGGTAAATGACCCATTCGCGATTGATCGGACCGAGGATGCGTTCA
>Ga0105358_10001941_pt1 | contig 11046 bp, 15 predicted proteins | sample GOMGulsemesocosm_5_FD_83509 | JGI IMG/M metagenome (GOLD analysis project Ga0105358, IMG submission 83509) | Methane-oxidizing microbial communities from mesocosms in the Gulf of Mexico - GOM15C Gulf of Mexico | ecosystem: Environmental > Aquatic > Marine > Cold seeps | place: Gulf of Mexico...
CCGGACTCGAACCGGGACGCCGTGAAGCAAGAGATTTTGAATCTCTCGTGTCTACCATTCCACCATATCGGCACTTGGGGTCTGATACATGTAGGTCAGGGGCGGGGCAACCCAAAAACCGTTGGTTGCACCGTTTGTTACGCGATTAGAGTGTAACTATTTGAAAACATCCAGAAGTATAGGATTGACCCACCCACTTTAACGGTCGTGCCGGTTCGGGTTCGGCCTTGGGTGCCAGCCCTAAATTGTCGCGCTGTTATTATGTGACAATTTGATAATTGTGGACCACGTATGAAACTTCATGGCCCACAAGCACCACTCCCCCCCCCATTGAATAACTCCCATGACCTCGACCGCATCTTGATGACGCTCTGCGCCTTTTGACAAGCTGCTTCACTAAGATGGGTGCTCTGGCACCACTATCGCGTTCATATTCGGAAGTGTTGGCGGCATCCGTTCCGGAGTGCTAGTATCAGATACTGGTTAAGTTTGGAGGCTAAAATGAATTGCACAATCAATATGTTAGCTTCGGTAATTGGCCTGTCGGCCTTATGTACCTTGCCTGCCTATGCCGATGGCATTGACCAAATGTTTACGGCGGATGGTAGTTACATTGATGAGATTGAGATCATCGGTGACGTGCAGGTGGCTTCTGGCGAAACAATGGCCCTATTAGAGATGCGCGCGCAGCACATGAAATTTTTTGTCGATCCCGATGCAATCTATGTCATGATGGATGAAAACAATCCTATCCTAACAGAGAACAAGCCCTTTTATGGCTTCTGGGTCAGCACTCAGTCCCCTGACATTTCGGATTGGCCCAACTGCGGCTACAATATCGTGGATGAACACGGAACTCCGTACGACGCACATGGCACCTTGGTCTGGACCAATACCGATATTGCCCCAAACGGCTATAGTCTAGCCTATGGCATCGATCTTGGCATTTGTGAGAAAGGCCAACAGCCATGGGCCTATAGCCGCGCTGCGATTGAGATGTCACCAGATGCGGGCGTCCCACACGGTGATATTCCTGATCAAAATCTCTACACTGTGACCGACGCCAACGGCGGAGAATACTCTGTTGAGGCCAGCGACGGGTGGGCCGTTTTGACCTCGGTTGAGGCACGCGAGATCGTTGTCCCAATGGCTGACGCAGAACAGAGCTCCCAAACGTACTTCGAACAAGACGTCCTGAGTATGTATGCGGATTGCGGGACTGGCAGTGTGCACTACGGTTACGGTACATGGGCTTGGTCAAATGGTGGGTTTGTGATTGATTTCGACAGCGTTAGTTTTTCCTTCCCTCGCATGGATGCTCCACCCGACAATGGAGGCGTGTGCCGTATGTGACCTGACGGAGCCTTGGATGTATTTTGGCCGCGATTGTCGTTTCCAGTCGCGACTTCAATTAAAGGATACAATATGCGTTTAGTGACCAAAATTTTTCATTCTATTTTACCTCTGGCCCTCTCGATGCCGCTCGCAACCTATGCCGCTGACGATAGCGGCTGGCACTGCACCAACGCTGATTTTGAGATCAGTTGTAGCGAAGGAAAATGCACCCTTGCCGACGCGCACACCCCCATGAGCATTGATGTCACCCGCGATGAGATCAACTGGTGTGCCTACTCCGGGTGCTGGACAGGCCCCTCAGGTGCTACGGTGTTGTCTGGCCCGTTCGTGTCGTTCCATGGACTTGCATTGGAAAATAGCACGGACCCAAGTTACATTGTTGATGTTGCTATCATCATTGACACAAGATCGAAGTCAGCGACGGTCATGGCGTCCGAACTTTTTACAACACCCGCAACATGTGAGCCAAAGTGACTCCCAACTGGATGACTTCTTTGGCCTTTCTATTGGCTCCTGTATACCTTTGACGGCAATTTACACGGTCACTCTCAGCGCGTCTTTTAGCGACAGTAGCCGGTTGGCTGTGCGCAACTCGAACTGATTGGGCGCGGGGGTGGCCAAGAAACTGCTTCAAATCCTTGCCGATGGATTAGTATACACCGTCGGGTGCCTTTCGTGACGCGGGCTTCCCTTGTTCGACAGCCGGGTCCAGTTGATCGCCTGCTTCCCCTCTTTGAAATGCTGCTCTGCCATCCCTACGAAGTGTCGAGGGGATGGTCCCGGCTGGATTCAATTTGTGAAAGGCCAGACGAACCACCATACGGGAGTCCCAAAGAAACTTGATCCCCGCCAACGCTGCGACAAGGTCGCTGGATAAGGCATTTTCTTGAAAATGTCGTTGGAAGGAACTGGACATGAGTGAAATGCCGGACTGGGTGCTTGCCGATATCTTGCTGTGTTGCATGGCAATTTTGCTTTTGATCCCGTATTTGGGTGTTAACGAACGGTGCGCTGCGGGCCAGCAAACCCGGCAAGTGGGTCATGGGCACCTTGGTTGAGGTCAATGCGACCCACAGCCTTGGCCAGCAAGGTGCGAAGAAGTACTCGTATCAGCCGATCATTGAGTTTGCGGCACCGGACGGCACAACCCTGCGTGGCGAGGCCGGTAACTATCGCCATGCCTGCCGCTATCCGGCTGGGAGCCAGTGCAAGGTACTGGTGGATTTTGACAAGCGGGACATGGTGGTTATGTCCAGCTGGCATCGGCTTGCGGTCGGCACTTTTTGATCGTGTTCGGCTTAGGATGTGCGGCGTTTCTCTTGTTCGCGGTCGCGGCGGTGCTAGGCGGCTAATCCCGCACAGCAGTCGTTGGTGTTCGGCGCAGCAATGGTCGCTTCATGGCTTCACCTACGCCACTTTACCACAAGTCACAGACACCTATACTCCAACTGTTTCCCTTCAATGCGCCGGGCGTTTACCTTCGTTGTTTTTTGCAAGTGGCGTGCTGCATCTCTAGTCGGGTATTTTTGATTTAAAAGGAATAAGAATGCTAACGATATTTATTATTGCGATGGCGGCGACTGTAATCAGCGCAGCAACTGCAAATGCAGAAGAAGCGATGTATGGCGAAATTTACCTTGGCGGGCTCGATCGGGATGTCAGTTGGCCCCTCAACCCGCCAGGCAAGGTTCAGACGATGGTCTGCAATGTCAATGGACCGGATGGATACCTATCTGTTCGTATGGGCCCAGGAACGGATCATCCAGATATGCGGTCATTTAAGCGGCTTGCCATTTTGGAAGTGGATACGCGCGAACGGCACGGACATTGGATCAGAGTCTGGGGGGCAATGCGGACCCATACCGTGAACGGCATTTCGCAAGAATACAAACAGTTGCCGGTAACAGGCTGGGCACATGACGGCTATCTTTGTGCATTCCAAGATTGATTTAAGCCGTATGTGCAACCAGGATTACAACTCAACATAGCCACCAGCTCCGCATTTCCGTCCGTGGAGTGGATCGCAGCAGATGTCTGGCATCCGCCCTTTGCTGCGAATTTTGCACTGCACACCAAGCTCGCGAAAGTGCCCTTAGCTGACAATACATTTAGCACCCGTCGGACGGCGGAAAAGAGGGATGTTACAGTCTTTCAGTATTGTTAACGCAACTGGTGCTTTCTGCCGGGCCTGTGTAAAAAAGTGTATTTCTGCTAATCTGATTGAGGAAACAGGAGATATTGGATGAATCGTTTCATTGAAGGCGATGACCGAGAGCAAGGCGTTCTTTTCCCCGATCATCTTGAGGACTTTGTGAACGACGATAATTCGGTTCGTGCTGTGGACTGTCTGACATCAGCGCTTATGGCTCCAAATAGGGTAATTTGATAGGAGAGTGTTTCTGACCCATCGTTACCACTGAGGAGTGGGCGATGAGAAAGACAGTAGAAACTGCGCCGGTTGTAAATGTAGCGGTCATTACAGTGGCAGTTGCGGTTTTCTTGATCATAGCCTTTATCTATTCATGATTTCGTGAATTTAGTGACTGCCGATTGGTAGATACCCACTGCCAAAAAACACTGAAACACTTGTTTTCTCTTGATCGATTCTGGGTACCTCTGAGCGCTTCCAAAGGTACCCGCTTAATGGCCTACCATGCCAAAATCAGACCGGCTATTCGCCGCAGCACTTATGCGGCTTTCTGTATAGTCCAACACCAGTCGAATGGGAGGTTACCCAGGCGTTCGGATTGACCGTCGCACCGTTTTTGCAGGACACGTTGTGCCGTTCAGGAGGGTTGGCATTGCCGTTGATGAACTGGACGAACCCGACACCAGGCGCACAGCGAAAACTTCTGGTCGTTTGGTGGAACGCATTGTCTGGTTTCGGATTGCCCAGATTGCGATAACCTTCCCAGTTTTCCGGAGAGGAATCGCAAATCCGAAGCGATGTTCCTTTACCGTCAGGACCGCTGTAGAAGTCGACACAACCGGTTCCATATGGCTCCGCCGACGTCGGCATCGCAATAGTTTCAGAATGCTTCGGAGTCTCGGATTTCGAAACAACCGCACCGCGTAGATTGAAACATGCACTGATAGCCTCTGTATCGCCGGGCAGATAATTCGGGTACTCACCGTCAGGCGTACATGTAACCGTGCAAGTGGTCGTTTCCATCTGGGTCCCTCCGACGTTGGCCGAAACTACCCACTGCCAGACCTTGTAAACATTGTACTTGTTCATGTCGACGGGATTACTGCAAGTTTTGACAACACCCGCTGTTTGGCTTTGCGCAATCGTCGTGGCCTCCGTGCTCGTGCGCTCGGAACTATAGGTAACGGAGGCCTCGCCCTTTTGGCCCAAGACTTTGAAACCGCTTTTAACCGTGGTCGAAAACCCGAGTTTTAGTGATTCAGTGTTGGTCGTTGAGTTACTGTTACCGATTGACAGAGATGACGTCAGGGTGTTGCCACATTCCATATTGCCGCCTTCGCATCCGGTTTCCCATCGGCCTTGGGCAAAGTTTTGTGCAGAGACCGGAGGAGCGACCCACCAATCGTACACGACCATGTTTTCAATCGGATCAACCCCGCCAGCAGTTATGTTGCTTGGAAACGCGGTTGGACACTCACTATTCCAGATCGCTCTCAGTAGGGCGTCAGAGTCAAAATCCACGGCCTGCGAACATCCGTAGGTCTCTCCACCCTGCATCAAGTACACTAAGAACCGGCCTTGCTCACCATCGCAATCACTGCCTGCATCCTTTTGGTATTTCAGGTCAAATCGTCCATTGGGCGCCACCACGAACGGAGTTTTTGCCGCAGGATATAAAACGCATTCCATGTATTGCGATGCGATGACAAACGTCTGGGGTGCAGGGCTTTGATTATGAACACGCAAGATCCCGGTATTAGTTGCGGATGCGACACTTGGAATAATGGTCGACATGAAAATGGTCGCAACAAGTCCGAACAATGCTTTAAGATGTGTCCGGTGTTTGCGCAAATCGCAATACCTATGCAAGACGTTAGTAATCAACATGACTTGAATCTCCTTGAAATTATTTCTGACATTTTGAATTTTTCAATTGCTGCATCGAACAGTCGAGGACCCACCAAACCTCACGGTCACTTTATGATCGAATGCAGTAAACAATCAGACGGCTAGCTTATTTGGCGAAAAGCCAACATGCACAGTTGCATTAGTCAGTCAGCGGCACCCTTTGCTGGCAAACCGGGTGACCGCGCCGTGAAGTTGATAGTTCATTTGACCATCCATAGGCCCACGATACCCACTAACCCTCTGATAATAGTCCTGCCATTCCAGCGGATCCAACCGCACGGCAGACATTAGGTCGGCGACAATATCAGACTGCGGCGCGTCACCGCAGCGCACATAGGCACGGCTCCAGTGGGCCCAGCTGACGTCCTGCGGTGTGGCGTCAGGGTTTGCAATGATGTCCGAGCAGCCAAGCGCACGTAGATAAAGATCGCTTTCATTCCCGCAGATCTCTTTTGCTTCATCAATTGGCGACGCATTTTTAGAAGGATTGTTGAACGCCCAATCTTCGACCGGATCATCACAGTGCCCGATCTGCAATGAAAAATACAGGTCGTTGTTTTCAAGCCGGGTATTGGTCCAAACGAGGTCACCATAGACGCCTCGCATTTGCCCATTATGGTCACTAATTGGCGCTCCGGGGCAATTTGACCACCGTTCCTGACCCGGTGCGGCTGTACTGACCCATCCACCTTCGAAAGGTATTTGCTGAGATATGACCGGATTGTCGGCCCCCATCATGACATAGACCGCATCCTGGGGAACATAAAACCGCATTTGCATATCGAACATTTCGAAGACAGCAAAGGTTTCACCATTCGGAAAAGTCGCATCTCCGATGATTTCAATCTCGTCGATATAGCCTTCCCGATAGTCATACATCTTGTCGGCACCGTCTGCGAATGCCGGACTAACCATTAGGCTGCCGAACGCCAAGGCCCAGCCCGCAGACTTATTAATTTGAATCATATCACCACTCCTCCAATTGCATCACTCTAGAAAGCGGAGTTATTAATACAAGTGTTGTGGTTCGAGTGCATTTTTATGGCTGGGATCCATATTCGCAATGTGATTGTCATTTTGAATGCTCTGTTGGTCAGTTTGCCCCGCTGACAACCGTTACAGCAATTGACTCGGTCACTCCGGGCGCATTCATAAATGAAAGCAGCAGGTTCGCAGTACCTGTACCGCGGCCGGTTGACGTCAATTGCCCTGCAAACTGGGGTCCATGCGGGTTGTTGTCATAAACAGGGAATTGCACAATCTGGATCAGATCATAGGGGTCGCCGCTCACATCTTCGAGCACCGGAGCAATTGCCCGTAACGATGAGGTCAATGCACAACAATATCTGGGTCGCACCCTGTGGCGACGCTGGTGCGGATACCACCGCCGAAGCCGCGTCGAAACCAAAATGCAGTGTATGAAATTACTCGGCCAATCGCTCATGGCGAGGGACTTCGAAAGGCAGGTCGCGGAAATCCAAATCCGTATCGCCGTGCTGAACCGCTACACCGCTATTGGCATACCTGTCACGGCGTCCGTAGGCTAAGTCCGTCTGGGGGAAGGGCAAGAACATCCTTTAACCGATTTGTGCAACAATGCCGGTGGAATAACCAACCCTGGAGGACGCCTGGTCAATTGCCGGTGGAGCAAGCCAAAGTGGTTCATTGCGGCCATTGATGCCAAACCCGTCTAACGGCAGCTCCAGTCCAAAGCGGGCCCACTTTCGCGTACTAGACCTGAAGCCCCGGCCTGATAATATGAGCGGAAACCGGACCTTAGCTGCGGGTCGCGCATAAGGCTGCTATGTGGACAAAGCTGAAGTTGAAAACATGTGATTAGAAAATTTTCTCAGCTGAATTCGGCACACCCTTAGATGAAACTCGGTGAATATACTCCATACTTTCGAGATTAGTGACTAGAAATCTATAGTAACTTGGTTTCTGGTTCAGTCACTTGGAGAAGCTCACACCAAGTGATTGAATTTCTGTTTCACCGGTAATGACCTGCCCCCCAAACGGCTCTTACTTTGATGTATATTACGCGCTGGAATTGAATGTCTTCCCTCAACGACCGGTTGGGGAAATTGAGTAATGCCTTCAAAGGAGGGGCTTGTCCCGGCGAGGCAGAGATGGACCGTGAAATATTTAGCCCCCGCACCAATTTTGACTTCATCAGGATGGCAAATCGATGGAGCGGCCTGTCCTCGACGATGTCTCTATGGCCTCTATGATTTTGTGGGATTTCAATGCTTCGCGTCCCGTTACCAATGGTTTCCGCCTTACGCGAAATGCATCAATAAAGTCCACGATTACGGCCTGGTGCGCTTCATGACTGCCTGACAAATGGTCAACTTCCCTGTCAGCGTCCTCTGTCGCTTCAAGTTCGCTGCGCCCGTCACGCCAATTGATTTCAAGTGCGTCTTGGTTGATTTTCAGGCTCGCGTGTTCGAAATGAAGCCGGATGATCTCTGTCCGGTGAGGATACATGGCAGTGCTCGCAACGAAGGATCCCGCGGCCCCACATGAGAAACGCAAGCCAGCGATAGCAAAATCTTCGGCTTCCATCTGGTGCAAAGGCGAGGTTGCGGTCATCGCTTGAACACTGACAACAGGACCCGTTAGGCTCAGCGCAAGATCAATTGAATGGATCGCATTGGTGATCATTACGCCGCCGCCATCGCGCGCATAGGTGCCGCGTCCAAGTTCATCATAATAGGACTGATCGCGCCATAACGGTACTTCGATCTCCACGAGACCAAGCTTGCCAAGCGCACCGCTCGCGACATGGGCGGCGGCTGCGATTGACGGCGCGCGCAAGCGGTGTTGGAACAGCACTCCGAGGCTCACGCCTTCGTGCTCACAAATCTCAACAACCTCAGTCGCTTCTTCCAAAGTTCGACCTACTGGCTTTTCAAGGAGGATGTTTTTTCCGGCCCGGGCAAGTTCTGAAATCACGTCATTGCGAACACTGGGAGGCGTAGCGACGATTGCCACTTTAATATCAGGATCTGCAGCGACTGCTGACAGGTCCGATGAGAATTCAGGAGATGGGCCGTCGTAGATATCGGCTAGATAACCCGCCCGTTCAGGGCGGCGCGAGATGATCGTTTTGAGGCGCGCTACGTCTTGTGCCTCGGACAGCGCCGCCACATGGGTTTTCGCGATCATGCCTGCGCCGATCAAAGCCACTCCGATGGGCTGTTGGAAATTGGTATTTGTCATAGGTCTTTGCTTTCAATTCTGGGTCAATTCGATCTGGGTGTGATCATTGGAAACGAAACGTTCCTCACGGAACGCCGCTTCAGACCTTCCCAGATGCTTGCTCAGTGTCGTGAAACGGAGCCGGTATGCCTGCGCTTTTGGCGAGGCGTTTGAACTCTGCGGCGGTTTCTGGATCTATCGGCACACCTTGCGCGCGCCGCCGTTCTGCTTCTGCCCATTCTCGATCGCCTGGGGCCATGACCCGTTCACCAGTGCGCGCGGCACTTGTTCGCAAAGCAGCGAGGTAACGCTCCATCCCTGCCATCATAATGTCGCGTCCGATAAACCCGTCAGGATCAATGCAAAACACAAAAGCCCCCATGTCGCGTGGGGTCAAAATGTCTGGTCCGGGCATGGGCAAGATTTCAGAACTTGTTTTCATTCCCGTCAAAAGCGCGGAAAAAATCTCGACCACTCCAGCAAGACCCGCTCCTTTGAAATCGAATTCACCACCGACCGGAGCCAACATTTCCACATTATTCGGGTCAAGCGTATCGATGCCCTGTGCGTCCGACGCCGTGCGTTCAGGCAGGTCGCACCCAAGGGATTTGTAAAGCTGCACGCGATTGTAGGGCACCGCACTCGTTGCCATGTCCAGCAACCATGGCTGCCCGCTTGGGTTCGGCGCAGCTACGGAAATCGGGTTCGTACCGTGAAAGCGTTCGGCCCCATCATGAAGGCGAACGAAACTGTCGGAGTTGCACATGACGATGCCGATCATACCAGCCTCGGCCATGGCCAACGCATAAGCCCCCGCTGGACCAAAATGGGATGAGTGGCGGATACCGACCGCGCCAATGCCAGCCTCACGCGCAAGGGTGCAGGCGTGTTCGCAGGCGGTATAGGCAGCCAGCGCGCCGTGTCCGTGATCGGCGTCTAAGATGCCCGATCCCGCGCGTTTGCGATCAAAGCTTAGGCGCGGCGCACCGTTCACGCGTCCGCCACGTAAGACCTTATCATAGTGCGGCAAAAGTCGAATGCCGTGGCTATCGACTCCCATCCGGCTTGCGTGAAGCATAGCCTTCGACGCGGCTTCGGCACTGGCGGAATCGGCGCCTGCGGCTCTTAACGTCTCAGTGGAAAACCGCGATAGGGCGTCGAGATCAGCCAATATGTTGCTCATGCTGTCTTGCCTGCAGCTTGCATCTTTGTCGCTGTATCTACTTTGGGGGGCAGATCCGCTGCATGCAGACGTCTTGTGTAAAGCTGTTCGACCATTACGTCTCTCCAATATTGTATGATGTATACATTAGACGTAATTGAGAGGCGCGATCAAGAGCTGCTTTGCATTGACCCAAGGCTGCGATATCAAAGAGCGCGGAGATCCCAATGCCCCAAAATGTTCAAAACACCAGATCGTCAGATTTGGACGACACACTTTATAATCGCATCGTGCGCGCAGTTGCGACCGATATCGCGCACGGCGTCCTTGCACCGGGCGAGCGTTTGATGGAAAGTCGGCTCGCTGATCGTTTTGGGGTCTCGCGCGCCCCAGCACGTCAGGCCTTGATCGAAATGGAAACCTTGGGCTTTGTCACTCATGTCGATCCACCCGCCCGAGGATACAGTGTTGCGGCCAAAGCAGCTGAACGCGCTACCGCATATGCCAAAGGCACTCCGGAACCGTTCAGCATGGAGGTCACCCCGACCTGGCAACTCATCTACGGTGATGTCGAAGAGGCGCTGACCAAGCGTATCGCCTTTGGCAGCTGGCGATTGGTTGAGGTGGCGCTCGGCAAGCATTACGGCGTCAGTCGCACGGTTGCACGTGAAGTGCTCGCGCGATTGCAATCTCGCGGGCTGGTGGTGAACGAAGGAAAAGGCTGGGTCGCGCCACAGCTGAACGAAACCCGTGTGTGCGATCTCTACGATTTACGCGCTCTGTTGGAGCCGGCGGCTCTTGCTGAGGTTGGCGCGGATGTGCCCCGCGAGCTACTCGATAAAATGATCGACGATTTGCGGACTGCAAAGAGCTGCACCCCAGCAGGCACGACCCTTGACACGCTCGAAGCTGATCTGCATTTTGGACTTCTACGCGGATGCAAGAACACGCTCCTACGCAAAGCCATGATCGAAAGCCAGTCGCTTGTCCTGGCGCACCGCTATCTTTATAAGCGCACCGCCGAGATGTTTCCTGTTGAGCCGTTTTTGAACGAGCACCTCGATATCCTCGAAAAGCTACGCAGCGGGGCAGTCGCGGAAGCTGGCGAAGCGCTGCGACGTCATCTGATTGCATCAAGCGACCGCGCTGTCGTACGGATAGCCAAAATCCGAGGATCATTTCAGGACAACTCTCTTGTCTACCTAGAGCCCATCAAAACGCCCAATCGTTGAGGTGACCGGGGCGAATTGCCACAAGCCGACGGACGGTA
>Ga0105358_10001943_pt1 | contig 11043 bp, 9 predicted proteins | sample GOMGulsemesocosm_5_FD_83509 | JGI IMG/M metagenome (GOLD analysis project Ga0105358, IMG submission 83509) | Methane-oxidizing microbial communities from mesocosms in the Gulf of Mexico - GOM15C Gulf of Mexico | ecosystem: Environmental > Aquatic > Marine > Cold seeps | place: Gulf of Mexico...
ACGTTCACAAAACATACCAGCCAGTGCGTTATTTCGCGATAAAGTAACGCCTGTTAACGCGTCTCCTAGCCGAAAATTTAAGTATTTATCTTATGGCTCTGCTTCATTATTATTATTTTTAATCTTAATAACATCCCAACATATTAATTTCACAATTGTATTTATTATCGCCTCTTTGTTGAGTTTGGCTTTATTAAAAGTTGCAGGAAACCTAACAATTTCCTTAGCCAAAAAAGCACCCCATACAAAAAACCCTGCCTTGCGTCTTGCCATTGCGGCCCTACATCGCCCGGGAACCACAGCCCCTTCCGTTGTTTTATCTTTGGGGTTGGGCTTATCCGTTCTTGTTACCGTTGGTCTGATCAATGCAAATTTACGCGGCCAAATTGCCGAAGAAATTCCCAAAGAAGCCCCGGCCTTTTTCTTCATCGATATACAAAACGATCAAATTGCACGTTTTGATAAAAGCGTTAGCGAAGTCCGTGGCACCAAAAATTATAAACGCGTCCCGTCCTTGCGCGGTCGTATTGTTGAAATTAACGGGATCGATGTTGAAAAAGCCATTGTTGCACCCGAAGCGCAATGGGCCATCCGTGGGGATCGTGCCTTAACCTATGCCCGCTTGCCCAGTGAAGATTCTAAAATCGTTAAAGGCAAATGGTGGAAATCTGATTATCAAGGTAAGCCGCTGATTTCCCTTGATGCAGGATTGGCACAAGGTTTTGGCATCGATATTGGTGACAGCTTAACCGTTAATGTTTTAGGTCGAAACGTAACGGCAGAAATTACATCATTGCGCGAGATCAACTGGAAATCTATGCGTTTTGATTTTGCGATCATTATGAGCCCCGGATTGTTAGAACATGCGCCCCATTCACACATTGCAGCCATTCATGCCGATGAAGCAGCCGAACCGCTTATTGAAAAGGCAATTGCAAAATCATACCCCAATGTATCCATCATTCGGGTCAAAGAGGCGCTCGCCTCGGCCCAAAACTTGATGGAAGGTATCTCAACCGCAATTGCGGCGGCCGCCAGCTTGACCGTCTTGGCTGGTGCCTTGGTCCTGTCCAGTGCAATGGCATCTGGGCGTGAACGCAGGACTTATGAAGCTATTATTTTTAAAGTCCTCGGCGCGACTCGCAAACGCATGTTATTTGCCTATCTTATTGAATATGGTCTATTGGGTTTATTAACTGGGGTGATCAGTGCGGGTCTTGGCACTTTATCTTCTTGGGGCGTTGTCACCTATGTCATGGACATGCAATGGTCTTTTTACCCTCAAGTCATCGTTATTACGCTCTTCTTGAGTCTTGCCCTCACACTGTCAGCAGGTTTTCTTGGCACATGGCATGCCTTAGGCCAAAAAGCAGCGCCTCATCTTAGGAATGAGTAATCTTAGATATGAAACACACAATCAGTCCCCCTATTGCAGAGGTTTTTGAATGTTACCCCAAGCCTGCACGCACAGCCCTTCTCAAAATACGCCAAGCCATTTTTGAAACTGCAATTGAGATTGATCCGACGCTACAGTTTGAAGAAACATTAAAATGGGGAGAACCAAGTTACCTTATGAAAGGCGGTAGTACCATTCGCCTTGCATGGAAAAATAAGCAATCTAACAAGGTTGGAATCTATTTTAATTGCCAAACAAATCTTATTGAGACATTTAAAGAACTACATTCAGATACATTTATATTTGAGGGTAAGCGGGCAATTTTATTGGACCTAGATCAAGAAATTCCAATAAATGCTTTAAAAAACTGCATCTTACTTGCCCTCACATATCATGCGCGTAAACATCTCCCCTTATTAGGCGCCTAATTCACACATATGGGCTTCGCTTTTCCTTGCAATCAGCGCGTTTCATGACATATTAAGTCTAAATATATTCTTTGAGTTTTAACAATCCTAAGAGGATTCTCATGCAATTCGGTAATGATCGTCAATCTATGTCCCAAACTGATGCACGCGTTGCACAGTATGATGTGGGTTTACGTAAATATATGCTCGGCGTTTATAACTACATGGCGGCGGCTCTCGTATTAACTGGTATCGTTGCGATGCTCGCATCAACTTCGGCACCTTTAATGAACCTTGTACATAACACGCCACTTAAATGGGTTGTTATGTTGGCACCTGTTGGCCTTGCGATTTTTATGATGGTGCGTATCAACCATCTTAAAGCATCAACTGCACAAGGCATTTTCTGGGCATATGCAGCTCTTATGGGGCTGTCTTTATCTTATGTCTTGCTGGCTTACACAGGTACAAGTGTGGCGCGGACTTTCTTTATAACCGCCATTACGTTTGGTGCGCTTAGCCTTTATGGTTACACCACCAAAAAAGACCTTTCTGCCTTTGGTACATTTTTGTATATGGGCGTGATTGGTTTGATTATTGCTGGTGTCGTCAATATCTTCCTGCAAAGCACAATGATGCAAATGGTTATTTCAGCCGTTGGTGTCTTGGTGTTTGCTGGTTTGACGGCATATGACACGCAAAAAATCAAAGATATCTATAACAGCAGCGATGGTTCTGAAGTTGCGGGCAAAAAAGCCATTATTGGTGCTTTGACGCTCTATCTCGACTTTATCATCCTGTTCCAATATATGCTCTCATTCCTTGGAGATCGCAAATAAGCGGCCTTAACGAAATACAGCAATAAAAAACCCGGATTAGCAATTACGCTCATCCGGGTTTTTCTTTATCTTTACGCCATCACACAACCGGATTAGCTGGTGTCTTTCCTGCAAAGAAACTTTGCATATTATCATGGGCACAAAACCCCATGGCAGTGCGTGTCTCCAATGTTGCTGTGCCCAGATGTGGCAATAACATTGTATTTGCAAGTTCGCGGTAGCCCGGATGTAAATTAGGTTCCCCATCAAACACATCCAAGCCTGCTGCCGCCACACGGCCTGTTTTAAGGGCGGCTATTAGGGCTGCATCATCAATCACCCCACCACGTGCCGTATTAATGACAACGGGGCTTGTGGGCAGCATATTAATACGTTCTTCATTCAAGAAACCTTTGGTCTGCGCATTTAGCGGGAAATGCAAAGACAAAAAATCACTGACAGCCAATAGGCTTTCTGGCGTTTCATGATAGGTCGCACCAACACTTTCATTTGAACTGAGCTTGCGTCTATTATGGTAATGTATTGTCATTCCAAAGGCTTTTGCACGTATCGCCACCTCGCGTCCAATGCGCCCCATCCCCAAGATACCCAACCGTTTACCTTGCAGGCCAATACCCAACAGTTGAGTGGGGTTCCAGCCCTGCCATTGGTCACTGCGGATCATCGCATCACCTTCATATGCACGTCGAGACGCACCCAGCATTAAAAGAAGTGCAATATCTGCTGTTGCTTCACTTAAAACACCGGGGGTATTTGTCACCACAATATCGCGTGCAGTTGCAGCCGCCACATCCACATGTTCAAACCCGACAGAGAAGGTCGAAATGATGCGAATTGAGCTCGGAAGTCTTTGAATCAAATCGGCATCGATTTGATCACAAGGGGTACATAACAGCCCATCCATGCCTTGTGACAAAGTGATTAATTCTTCTTTATCATAAGCCTTATCTGATGGATTTAATTTTGTTGCAAATGTTACCATAAGACGTTTTTCAACTTCATCAGGTAATTTACGTGTGACCAAAATTTTTGCTTGTGCCATAAATATAGACCCCTTCTTAAATAATCAATAAATCTCATATAACAAAAAACGCCATTCCGGAATGAGAACGGCGCTTATATAATGACTCACAAGTGTGCATAACTTAACCTACAGGACGCAAAACTTCCATAGCTTGGTTCAATTGGCTCATACGTTCATGACTACCATATTTCCCGTCAGGGTGGTGTATCGTTGCCAACATTCGAAACCGTGCACGAAGCTCAGATCGATCAGGATAGGCCTTTGGTGCAAAACCAAGGATGTGTAATGCATCCCCTCTATCTTGTATGCCTTGTATCAAGGGATCAAAAGATAAAACAGAGACCATTGCTCTAAGCCTATCTATTTCCTCCATTGTTTCGGGTAAGTTATGAATAACAGCTTGCTGTTTTGCCTGTTCTTCAACTTCATGTCGCATCCGTATCTCGGCTTCTTTTTGTGCTTGAATCGTATCAGCCGTGTCAATGCGAATTTGGGCTTTACCAGCTTCCATATACAATGCAAGGTTTAATGCCTTACGGATGTGAAGAACTTCATACCCTGGTGCCATGCGGACTTGAAGACGTGGTTTACGTCGCCAAGGACGCCCCTTGCTTGGACCTGATTTCAAGATCACTGTTTCACGATCATCAGCTACGGGATCACCCGGATCACTAAATTTAGATATGTCAGCATAACTGACCATCAACAAAACGGAACGAGCCAAATCGGCAACATTAACTTTTCGGCGTTCAGCAAGCAAACCGACACGGTCACGAAATTCGCTTGTACAAGGAATTGTGTATGAATGTTTTAAAGTCGTTGTTTTTTGTTTTTCAGTTTTCATTTTCTTATCATTGTTATGTGTCTTCAAAACAAATTCACGATCCAATGTCGCAGCCGTTACAGAATCGTTTGAATTGGCGTCAGGGGAAGCCGAATTGTTTAACATTTAGTACCTTCATCATATTATGTGAGTGCAAGAAGCTTTTCGTCAACTGCGAATGTTGTTAAATAAATTATCCAACAATAAATAACAATTAGAGAAATATATTTTCCTAACGAGTCTCTTCTTAACATACTGAAACTTAGTAAAAAAAGTGTTACCTACATGTGCAGGTATATTATTTCAAAAATCATTATTCCTAATGTTTACGCCAATTTCGGCCCTATATTCAGCGAATTTCTTTAGAATTATTATTATTTTATGCTGCCATCTTATAATAAATCTGCAATTGCAGTTAAGGCGCCTTCATTTTCGTTTTCTGCGTCCTATAATTAGCCGCCACGTTAACTAATGGTTAACTTATTGTAATTAAATGGTTATTATCATTTGAATCATATTTTTTGAATTTTAGTATGTTTGTATTTCATGCAAACCATACCGCAATCGAAACTTAGATAAAATTTTATCAAATTTATTCAAATATTAATAAAGGTACGTTTTTACCACATAGTTCTCTCTTTAGCATGCTCTCTATCTGCAGCTAGATCTTTGAAACTAAGGCATTTTACTTAAAGTTACACGAGCGTGTTTTCGCTATCATTAGTATGTGAAACTTGCGAGAGATCCATAACTATTGATCCCATAGTTATAAAATGAATAGAATTTCGTTTGATTGAGATCAGTAGATAAAGGTTGTTTGATCAAAATTTTTAGGCACCGAAAAAAATTTGGAATGATCTCATTTTCTTAAAAATTAGCCTTAAAGCTGCATTACGTATCTATTTAAAAAAAAGACTCCGTTTTTGTTTGAACAAGAAACTAATATTTCTCCACACCAAACATCCGACAAAGACACTTTAAAGCGTAAGTTTTCAAATCATATCTTTGCGCAATAGTATAACACTCCTAGAGTGAATAAATAGTGATACATTCAATCTAATGCCTTCAAATATATGAAACCTAAGCATATTATGTGTTGATAGCCCCAAAGTAACAAAAAACATTATAAAACTATTTTAAATAATAAATTTTGTTTTTTCGATTATGAATATAACTATAAGTTTCATTTCTGCGATTATTTATAAACTTAAAATATATGTTATTTGAGCTTGTTGTGAGTGCTTTCTGAATTTCAAGAATTTTATTCTTACCTAAATGGGTTAACCCAAACATGTGATGCCAATTATTATGTTTTTGATACCATTGATCTCAACATAACGCATTCCATCAAAAGAAGACGTGCACCTGTAATTGCATTCAAAGCTTCTCATGTGAATTTAGGAAATGATGATGTCACCTATTAAAGAAATGCATGTACTCATTGTTGATGACAACCATCTAATGCGCAAAATCGTCTGTGAAATGCTGACGACTATTTATAACTGTAAAGTTCATAAAGCCGCATGTGTTTCTTCTGCTCTAGAAGTGCTTGAAGCCCATAAAAATGACCTACACATTTTACTTCTTGATTATAAAATGCCCAATACAAATGGCATTGAAGCTTATGGTATTTTCAAAGAAAAAGGCTACATCAATTTTCCGGTCATGATGTTAACCGGGGCAGATGACACGGATGTCGCCGTGTCATTTATGAAAAGCGGTGGGCAGGATTTTATTGCCAAACCCGTTTCTGATTGGAATGCCCTTTACACCAGAATGCTTCAAGCAGTCGAATTATACACACTCAATAAAGAATTTGAACTTGAACATACAGCTCGTATTGCCGCAGAAAAATCTAAAGATGCGATGGAAGTGTTTGTTGCAAAAATGAGCCATGAACTTGGCACCCCTACCCATCATATAAGCAGTTCATTACATATCATTGAAAATGCCATAAAACAAAATGACATCGTAAAAGCTCAAAAATGGTTAGAGACTGCTAAAAAAAGCACAGCACGCCTACAGCATGTGACTGAGGATTTTTTAGACATCACAAAATTACAACGCGGTAAGTTTACCTTAAGAAATCAATTGGCCCGTATGTCAGTTATTGCCCAAGATGCAATCGACGAAATTCATTTACGTTATCCAGATACCGGTCTCGACATCTCCCTCATCAATGATCCTGCTGAAGAAGATGGTTTTTTTGATCCCTTACGTATTTCACAAGTGCTTTTAAATCTCTTAGAAAATGCAATTTGTCATGCGGTTAACAACACATCAATTGAGATACAGATAAATAAACATAATGATCAATTGTTTTGCAGTGTCGCTGACCAAGGCGAAAACATCCAATCCGAAGAATTAGAACCTTTTTTCACCCCATTCAAACAGGGTGGAGATGCCTATAACGCTTCAGGCAAACTTGGGCTGGGTCTAACTATTTCCAAAGAGATTATCACACTACATGGGGGCACATTAAATGTTGTTCCAAACAAGCCACAGGGGGTTTGTTTTATTTTCAGTTATCCAATTTATAATGGAGTTTCCACATGCAACCCCAGAAAAAACCAGCAGAAGATAGCACAAGCAATATAATTATTCTTCCTTTAAAACAAAAGGTTTTGATTGTTGATGATGATCCCGTCAACCGTCATATTTGGGAAGAGGTCCTGACCAACATTTGTTATCTTGATTTCGCCGCCGATGGTGAAGAAGCTTTAACAAAATACATCACTTTTCATCCTTCACTGGTTGTTCTTGATCGCATGATGCCATCCATGAGCGGCGATGAAGTTATGCAGAAGATCCGTCAAATGGACACTGAAGGCGTTACAAAGATTATTCTACATTCCATGCTTGAAAGTACCAGTGATCAACTTAATGGTATGGAAAAAGGGGCTGATCTATATATTCCAAAATCAACCAATATTGATGTTGCTGTTACCCAGGTGAAAAGCCTTTTAAAAATGCATCGTCAATCTCAGGTCACAAGTCTATTTAAAATCGCACGTCAACAAAATCGTAATTCAAGTTATTCTTCACGTCTAATTTCTGAAGGTGTCTTTCGCCATGCAGAACTTATGTCACAAGATATTCGCGCAAAAGAAGTCCCCCTTTATCATGTCTTACATAACATATGCACCTCCAGCGAAAATATAATGAACACGGCAAATGTCGCGTTTACTTCTGATCTCATTCCCAATGACTGTGTCATTATGGGTGACGATGACTTGCTTTCTCATGCCTTATTGTCTGTCTTACATCGTGCCTTAAGCGTCACACCTTTAGATAAAACAGTTCAGGTTAGCTTATCCTTGAATGATGGATATTACAGGGTTGAATTTGTAGACGAAGGACCGCAAATCCCCAAAGAACATGCCAATGATATTTTCCATTTCACGCATGAGCCACAACGTATTCAAGTCGGCCTACCAATTTCTTGGGAAACAACACAGCGACATTTTGGCACATTGAAGCTAGAGCCTAATAAAATTGGGACAACTTTCATATTTGAATTCCCAACGCCACAAAAGCTTTCCCAGCTCCTCACTTAAATTAAATCTCGAGTTTCACATATGGAGGGTCCCGAAATGGCCTCAATGAGCAGTGTTGATTATAGATTACAATTTTTACGCTACAATGATGAAGATAAAAACTTATTAGGGGAATTCAAACCTGTTTTAGAAAAAGAAATTGATGCTGTTCTCGACAAGTTTTACGCCTATATCGTCAGTTATCCTGAACTAGACAGACTTTTCACCACGCCAGAAATATTGGCACATGCCAGATCACATCAAAAAGATTATTGGTTGAAGAATATTTTCTCTGGTGAATTTCAAGGCGACTACTTAAAAAAAGCCATCATCATTGCACAAACTCATGAAAGAATTGGCCTCAAACCTGAATATTATTTAGGCGGTTATGAATTAATCATTGAAGAACTTCAAGGCCTCTTACAAAGAAAATTTGCACCCAAACTCATTGATAACCTTTTTGGCACAGCAGGTGCAAAACGACGCAAACTGCTTGCTCTACAAAATGCTGTCATGAAAGCCATTTTCCTAGATATGGGATTGGTCATCGATGTTTATTTTGCAGAAGTTCAAAAAACAAGTGCGCGGATCCTAAATGATCTCGCCGTTGAATTTGAAGGTAATGTCGGTAGTGTTGTAAATTCTGTCTCAGCCTCGGCAGGGAAAATGAAAGATGTGGCCAGCACCATGTCTGCTGCTGCACAACAAAGCAGCCAACAAGCCGGCATGGTTGCTAATTCTGCACAAGAAGCCTCCGGTAATGTTCAAACCGTTGCTTCAGCGTCAGAAGAACTTTCTGCCTCCATCAGCGAGATCAGTGCCCAAGTTCAGCATTCAACAGCCATTGCTGAAAATGCCGTTCTAGAAGCCAATCGCACCAATGATGTTGTAAAGGGATTATCAGAATCCGTGTTGAAAATTGGACAAGTTGTACAACTCATTAACGATATTGCAGATCAAACCAACTTACTCGCCTTAAATGCAACAATCGAGTCTGCACGCGCCGGGGAAGCGGGCAAAGGGTTCGCGGTCGTTGCCACCGAGGTTAAGGGGTTGGCCAAGCAAACAGCCGAAGCCACCGAAGAAATTCGAACTCAAATTTCAGATGTTCAATCAGCAACTGAAGAATCCGTCACTGCAATTGCGTCGATCTTACAAACCATCGAGTCTGTGCAAGAGGTCGCAACCGCCATTGCATCCGCCGTTGAAGAACAAGGTGCGGCGACACAAGAAATTTCTAGAAATGTTGCCGAAGCCGCAACAGGTACAAATGATGTCAGCGCAAATATCAATGGTGTATCTGAAGCCGCCCTACAAACCGGGACTGCAGCCGATGAAGTACTGACAACTGCTGATATGCTGTCACATCAAGCAGAAGAACTCGATGGTCGCGTTTCTGGTTTCCTACATGCGCTTAAAGATCAGACAGAGGCTGTTAATGAAGCTACCGCTGTTTAAACCCTGTATGGATGGAGTTTAAAAATGTTAAGACCCTTACAATATCATATCCCTTTATCTGAAGTTATTTTCGCTGTGAGCCATGCTATTGACCTTGTTGATCCGTCTTTAAATCAACATAATGAAAAAGTCGCTTTCGTTGCTCTCAGCCTCTCTCAGGAAATGGGATACTCCGTCCATAATTCTTTGGAAATTGCCTATGCTGCCTTGCTTCACGACATAGGATCTCTGCATATTTCAATCCCCTTAAATGATGAAGGTTGCTTTGACCGGTCTCAAGAAAGTTTCCCAAAGCATGCTTTTTGGGGTGCCTACTTACTTGAAAATTGTTCCTCATTTTCTTTTGCTGCAAACATGATAAAATATCATCACACACCTTGGCATAAGGTTGAAAATCGCATTTCTTTGATGGAAGCAGAAGGCGCACAAATCATTCAAATTGCAGATATTTTTGTTGAACATACATCTGCACATCCTTACGCTTATTCATTCAAATCGAGCTTGACTGAAATCATAAAATCTTTATCTGGCAAGACCATAAGAAAAGATATTATTGACCATTTTCTTCATTTACTTGCAAAAGAGGCCTTTTGGCTTTCTGCATTACAATCTGATAAATCGAGCTTTAGAAAATCGCTCTTACATGGGTCCGGTCACGCTCTTCTCACATGGCGAGAGTTAACGGAAGTTGCTCATTTCTTCAGCTTCCTTATTGATATGAGAAGTCATTTTACCGCTTCACATTCAGCTTCCGTCTCAGCTATTGGGAAAAACATGGCCATTCTATCCGGCTTTTCTGATCGTGAAGTAGAAGAAATCATGGTTGCTGGTTATTTCCATGACATTGGAAAGGTCGCCGTTCCGGTTTCGATTTTAGAGAAACCCGGCCGTTTAACTGATGACGAAATGCTCATCATGCAAGGCCATACATTTTATACCCGCGAAGTCATGAAAGAGATGAGCGGCCTTGAAAAAATAACAAGTTGGGCTGCTGATCATCATGAAACCATTGCCGGAAATGGTTATCCATATTGCATTGAAGGTAATGACCTAAGTTCTGGTGCGCGCCTTATGGCCGTGGCCGACATATTTACAGCCATTTTAGAAGACCGGCCTTATCGTAAAGGCATGACGAGAAAAGAAGCCATGGCCGTTTTATATGGTGCGGTTGCCAATAACAAAATCTGTCAAAGAAAAGTAGATCTTGTCGAAAACAACTTCGATCTTCTTTTTAAAGCATTAAAAGAAACCGAAGAACTATCCAACGACCGTTTTAAAGCCTTTTGGGCAAAAGCTATGATTATTAAGTCCGACGGGAAACCAATGAAAAAAGTTATGTAAATTTATTGTATAATTTAGGGGAAAAACATGTCTATTTGGAAATTAAAACCTATCAATACCTCTCAAAAATTATGGAGCGAAAGTATATTCATGGGGGTCGTTTATATTGAAGCAAAAAGCGAAATTCAAGCACGCCATTTTGCCTATGATCGATATTGTGCCCCAGCCCATAAAGACAATTCATCACAACATAATCCTAGCGCATGGCTTCAAGAAGAC
>Ga0105358_10001945_pt1 | contig 11039 bp, 10 predicted proteins | sample GOMGulsemesocosm_5_FD_83509 | JGI IMG/M metagenome (GOLD analysis project Ga0105358, IMG submission 83509) | Methane-oxidizing microbial communities from mesocosms in the Gulf of Mexico - GOM15C Gulf of Mexico | ecosystem: Environmental > Aquatic > Marine > Cold seeps | place: Gulf of Mexico...
AAATGCTGGTTCTCAGAAGTTGATTTATGAGGGAATTCCATCTTCTGTTATCTTTGAATCTATCATTCCTTATTTTTCAAAACCCACTACACTTTACTCTCAAAACTATCACTATGATATTTTATCATTGAATAAACTTTTAGAAAAACATATTAATAAAGAAGTGATTTATAAAGTCTATTCTGATGACTACACTTATAAGCGAGAAAAAGCTGTGTTATTATCTCTTAATCCAATACTACTTCAGAAAAACAAAGAAATCATCTCAGGTATAAAAGCAACTGATATTATCTTTTCAAAACTTCCAAGTGATTTGATTACAAAACCAAGCTTGGTGTGGAAAACAAGTTCACAAAAAGGAAGTCAGAAAATCAAGTTAAATTATCTTACTCGAAATATTTCATGGAAAAGTGATTACATTCTTAACTTTGATGAGACTAACTCTTTAAATGCTTGGATTACTATACAAAATAACTCTGGAACTGTGTATGAAAATGCAAACATATATGTAATTGCTGGTGATGTTAAAACCAATAGTGTGATTAATAGAAAAGGAATGCAACGATATGAAATGGCTGCTATGGATACCATGTCTAGCTCACCCCAAGTAGCTCAAAAATCTTTTTCTGGATATCATTTATACACAATCCCATTTAAAGAAACCATCAATAATAATGAAAAAAAACAAATCAATTTTATCAATAAGAGTAAGGTGAAAGTCCAATCAAAAGCTACTAGTAATAATGGCATTTATTTTCATCGTTTTTCTAAAATAAAAGCTCAAAAATTCAATCATAAAGTTGAGTTGAACAATACAAAGGAAGCTGGACTAGGACTTGCACTTCCAACAGGAACAGTTCGAGTATACAAAAAAGATGAAGGTATTTCTCATTTTGTTGGTGAAGACAATATTCAACATACTTCTAAAAATGAAGAGATTTCTTTAAATATTGGAAAGTTTTTTGATATCACACAAGATGTAACACAACTTTATAATAAAAAAACAAAAGAATCTGTACGTACGAAATATAGCAGACTTATTGAAAATAAAACAAATAAACCAAGATTGATTGAAATTAGTGAAAAGGTTTATTCAAATAATATTAAAAATATCGTTACTTCAAATACGTGCAAAAACAATTGTACATTTAAAAAAGAAGACCTAAATACGTATACATATACTATTAGTTTAGAAGCTCAATCACAATATAAACTTGTAGTTGATTATGAGTTATTTTATGCTACACCTTTACGACAAAAAATGTAAGTCATAAAAATATCATAAGAAACAGCAATAATTGGATTGTATGAATAAATCTATTTGGTTATACTTCTCAACTAAAAAAGGAAAATAATGAATTATATTGAAAATAAAACAGCTTTAATAACAGGTGCAACTTCAGGTATTGGTAAACAAGTTGCCATTACCTTAGCTGCTATGAATACAAATTTGATTCTTGTTGGACGGAATCTCTCCAAATTAGAAGATTTAAAAAATGAAATATTAAAAGATAAAAATATCAATATTGAGATTTCACAAGTTGATGTTAGATTTAAAGATCAAGTAAAAAGTGAAATGGCAGCTATTCTTGAAAATAATACGGTTGATATTCTTATCAACAATGCTGGATTGGCTCTTGGCTTGGATAAAGTAGATGAGGGTGATATTGAGCAATGGGAAGATATGATTGATACCAATGTTAAAGGATTACTATACGTGAGTAGAGCAATTATTCCTCAAATGAGAGCTCTTGATACTGCACATGTGATCAATATAGGCTCTGTTGCAGGACGAATTGCATATCCAAATGGAAATGTGTATTGTGCAACAAAAGCAGCAGTTCATTCTCTTGGAGAGTCAATGAATATTGACTTATATGGTACCAATGTAAAAGTCACCACTGTATCTCCTGGTGCAGTTGAGACGAATTTTTCTAGCACAAGATTCTCAGGTGATGATGAAAAAACAAAAGCGGTCTACGATGGATATATGCCATTAAGCGCACAAGATATTGCAGATACCATTTTAAGTGTTTTAAATACTCCTAAGCATGTAAACATACAGTATTTAGATGTAATGCCAACAGCGCAAAGAAATCCATATATGTTGTACCGAGATAATAAATAACCAGAGTTTACGCAAGTTCGCTTTCAACTCTATTTCTTCCTTTGTTTTTTGCTTGATACAAGAGCTTATCAGTAGAATCAATGAAGGAAGAAGGTTCAATCAGTGCTTTGGGAACAATCGTATTGACTCCGATGCTTATAGTTAAAAATTCATGAATATCTGATGGTTCATGTGCAATTTTTTCTTGAATAATTTTATTTCTACATGTTTGGGCCAACATCTTGGCCTGTCTTATTTCTGTGTTGGGTAAAATAATCACAAATTCTTCTCCTCCATAACGTGCAAGTAAATCAACTGTACGTTTAAAAATTGAAGATAAAGTTTTCGAAACTATTTTAAGGCAAATATCTCCTTGGATATGTCCATAAAAATCATTATACTGTTTGAAAAAATCTATGTCGATAAATATTAATGAAAGGGGTTTATGGTTCCTTTGTGCATGGCTCCATTCGCGCTCGAAGGTAGAATCAAACATTCTTCTGTTTGCAATACCAGTTAATCCATCTAGGAAAGATAGCCTTTCTAGTTCATCATTTAGAGCAATTAAATCTTCTTGAGCTTTTTTTCTTTCACTTATATCTCTAATAGTACCTTGTAGTACTTTTTCTTCATTCATATAAATCGATGTCAGTAAAACTTCAGCTGGAAAAATATCTCCGTTCCTTCTAACATAATTCCATTCGTAAGCCAATTCTCCTTTTCTAAAGGCTTGTGCCATTTTTTTCTTTAATTGATGTTCTTGAGTACCCATCTTCTCTTCTTGAATGGCTGCTGACCAATCTGAGTGGAGTGAATTTAAAAAGTCATCTTTATCTTCACATAAAAACATATTTAAAGCAGCTTCATTGCAATCAATAAAATTTGTTCTATTAAGTAAAATAAGTGCATCAGAGGAGGACTCGAAAATAGTACGAAACTTCTCTTCTGATTCTTTAAATTCTTTGGTTCTTTGAGTAACTTTATCTTCTAACTGCGCATAGGCATTTTTAAGATTAATTTTTGATTTTTGCTCAAGTTTCAATAGTAAAAAAAGTAGTCCAAATGACAAAATAATAGTCAGCATAAGAACGACAAGTACGGTTGATTTTGTATGTGTATATAGGCTCATTGCTTCTTTTCTATCTATTTCTGTAGCAAGGCCAAAACCAAGTTTACTATCCCACGTCCAAGTTCCAAGTACATTTACTCCTCTATAATCACGATATCCATCTGTATTGAAATTAGTATCACCCGACAAAGCATTTTTTACCATAAAAGTAAAAGGCCTTTTTGTTATGGGTAGAGTTGGGATAAAGCCCTCAAGCATATTCCCTCCAGGATCAGAAACCCGAATTGAGATCATACTCTTTTGGTTGGCTGATATCAGGCCAATTTTTTTAAGTTGTTTATCAAATCTACTTTGTGTTAACAATAAACCTCTTTTATCAAAGGCATATGTTTCTCCACTATTACCTATTTGGCCCAGCTGTGTGATTTTGGTGAAATCATCAGTTGGATCAAGTCTAAAAACTAAAGCTGCAATAACTTTTTTTTGGTGATTTTTAAGTGGAGCTGCGATAAAAATTGTTGCTTGAGTCTTCATCTCTAAATCATAAGAAAGAATGGTTGGAACAAACAAGGTCTCTCCCTTAAAGACACGTTTTAAATATGCTGGTCGCTGACTATAAATAATATTGATTATACCAATGGAAGCATCATCTGCCGCTGCTACATTTTGCATATCAGGAGCAATAATAAAAAATCTTTTATGCTTGTGCCTTTGGACACTATCAAGTAGTAGTTTTCTAATTTTTTTAAGTTCTTTACTCTTGATTATCTCTTTGCTTGAGTGATTATTTTTGAGTAGTTTTTGAGTTAAACTAATAATTGAGTGGTGATGTATAAATTCTGTTATATCATACTTTTTATGGGTAATCCAAATGTCAATGGCTTCTTTGGTAATTTGATTTACTGTATATAAAGATTCTCGGATACTTTTCTTTGATTCATCCTTTATTTGAGAAAGCGCCAGCCATGCAGTTATTATAACAATTAAAAGAAAAACTGTAGTAAACAAAAGTCTAAGAGTAATTCTTTGCGTTTGGGTACTCATAAATATATCCTATAAATTTATAAATAACACAACTAAGTGACATTTATAAATAATACTCTTAATAAATTATATATATCTAATAATTTTAAACTATATGCATAGACTAAGAAAAACATTAATTTTTTTAAAAATTGATTGTTTAATTTATTCCAACATTAATCCAACAAATATTTTATAAACTTCTCTTATCAAAAAAGCGAAATACAAAAACGATTTTGGTTTTTATGGAAATTAGGAGAAACATTGATGAAACGAATACTTATATTTTTAGGCTTACTTGTACCACTGCTTATTTTGGTACTTCAAGTATTGGTTTTTGAAGTAAATGATCCTATTAAGTACATATATTCCTATACAGGTACAGCTGGAATTATTTTGGTTTTCTTTACTATTGCCCTTTCTTTAATTAAGAAGTGGGTGAATTTGATCAAATATAGAAGAATGATAGGTTTATATGCCTTTTTCTATGCTTTTTTACATTTTCTTGTTTTCTTTGTGCTAGATGCACAATTTGACCTGGAATTTGTTCTTGAGGAGAGTCTTGATAAACCCTTTGTTTATCTTGGAATGATTGCCTTCTTTGCGCTATTGTTTATGGCAATCACCTCTACAAAAAAGTTATTTAAAAAATATAATAAATATCATGTTTCTATTTATCTGGTATCAGCATTGGTGACTATCCACTTTATCATGGCGCAAAAATCATTGTCCATTGAACAATGGGGATATTTGACAATAATACTGATAATTGTAAGTACAAAGTTGTTACAAAAACGAAAAATAATAAAACTATAAAAAAAGGATTGAAAATGAAAAAAATTACGACATTGGTATTGGGATTGGGTTTAATGGCAAGTAGTACATTGATGGCTACTGAGATGAAAAAAGATGACATGATGAAAAAAGATATGATGAAGTCTGAAATGATGATGAAAAAAGACATGATGAAAAAAGACGACATGATGCATTCAGATAAGATGAAAAAAGATATGATGAAAAAAGATGACATGATGCATTCTGATAAAATGAAAAAAGATATGATGAAAAAAGACACCATGATGACAGATGCTGAAATGAAAAAGAAAAAAATGATGATGGCTGACAAAAAATAGTAATATTCTAAGTAAAATTATATTTTATAACGGAGTATTAGTTTGCTTCGTTGTAAATCAACTACACTTACATTAAAACCTCCCTTATAAACTTTGAGTATCCAAAAAAACATACCTATATATCTTTGAGGAAACAAGCTATAATCACAAGCAATAATTAAAGGCAAAAAATGAAAATACTATTATTAGAAGATGATGCCATTTTAAGTGACTTAATCTATAACAGTTTATTGGATAACAATTATGAAGTAAGTTTGGCTGAGGATGGAGATGAAGCATCTGAGTATATTGAAAATGAAAAATTTGATTTGTTTATTTTTGATATTAATGTTCCAGGACCAACGGGATTGGAATTATTGAAGAACTTACGAGAATATAATATTACAACACCAACCATAATGATCACAGCCTATCAAGATACGCGTTATTTAAAAGAGGGATTTGGATATGGATGTGATGATTACATCAAGAAACCATTTGATCTTGAAGAGTTAAACCAAAGAATAAAGAATTTGATTAAACGATTTGTTCTTAATGACGACGATATGATCATCTTAGATGACGATACCAAATTAAATACCAATAAGAATATGCTTTATATCAAAGACAAACAATACGAAATAGCAAATAAAGAGACTAAAATTCTTTCTTACTTAGCAGCACGTAAAGGTCGCGCGATTAATTTTGATGAACTCATACAAAATATATGGAACTACGATGAGGTCCCAAGTGAAACGACTATACGAGTTTATATTAAAAATCTGCGAGATATTTTGGGAAAAGATAAAATTAAAACCATTCGTGGCTTAGGGTATTCATATGAATAAAGAAGAAAAAAGAGCCCTTTGGAATTTTTTATCCGTATACGTTATTTCTTCCACTATTTTTATGTCTATTATTGCTTATATGTATTTTGATAAAGAAGTCAAAATGGTGAAGATGAATTACAAAATGAATCTGAGCCAAGCAGCTTTAGAAATAAAAGCAGATATTTTAGAAACCTATATGAAACATAAAAAATATACCTTTAAAGCCAAAAGCGATAAACACAGATATGCTATCATCAAAGAGAATAAAGATTTTTTTTATTCAAATTTAATTTATCCCGATGAAATAAATATGAAACAAGTTGACACTTTTGGAAGTAAAAAGAATCAACATATAGAAAAAATTGATGATAAAAGTATTGATCTTAGATATATTGTTGTAGAAGATACCTCTTGGAATGATACCGTCAATAAAATGAAATACGTTATATTCTCAGCACTCTTGGGCGGGTTTTTAATCATGTGTTTTTTGGGATATATTTTAAGTAAAATTCTTTTAAAACCCGTACATCAAAAGTCTGAGCAATTAAATCGTTTTGTAAAAGACAGTTCCCATGAGCTAAATACTCCAATCACCGCACTGATGATGATAATACCTTCTTTGAAAAGAAAATATGATATTGATGAAAAAACTATCAATCAAGTTAGTGCCAGTGTTAAAAACATCAAACAAACCTATGACAAATTGTTATTTAATATCAATGGGGATATTATCGTACGATATGATGAACTCTTTGATTTAAAAGAAGTGGTTGATGAAAATATTTTATTCTTTGATGAAATAGCAAAAAGTAAAAGTATTACTTTAAGTTCAAGTGTCTCATCAACAAATATTTATATGGATAGATACAGTGCTAATATGATTGTCAATAACTTACTGTCTAATGCTATTAAATATACTAGAAAAAGAAAAAATATTCATGTGAGTTTAGATAACTTTGTTTTAAGTGTTCAAGATGAAGGTATCGGAATGAGCAAAAGTGTACAAAAAACTATTTTTGTTCGATATAAAAGAGGGACAAAAGAAGAGGGTGGTTTTGGAATTGGTCTTGATATCGTCTCTTCAGTCTGTAAAGATTACCATATTGATATATCCCTAGATTCAAAAGAAAATGTAGGTTCAGAGTTTAGACTTGATTTTAAAAATGTGGAAGATAACAAAGAAATTAAAGTCTAAATAGGAAGTTTTTTGGACTTCCTATTTAGTCAAAGATGAAAAGTAATTAAAAATCAAGTTCATCTAGGTGTTTAACTTTTTTGATGTATGCAAATTGATCTTCTTTGATATATTCAAACTTTTGTAAAAACTCAACAAGTTTTATCATCTTTTCACCTAAAACTATTAAGGGCTTATTATCAGTTTTAATGGCTTCAACCCACGCTGCAAACATTTCTTCAAGGGTTCCAATTTGTCCTGGTAAAATAATAATCAAATCTGTATCAATCATCTCTGCAATTCGTTCAAATCGTGTTGGTTTTACAATTACTTCATTGTTAAAGTCATTTGGCCGTCCCATCTTGTCAATTGTATGTCCCTGAACTCCCACTCCTATAACAAAACCACCCGCTTCTTGACATCCTTTTGCACTGGCTTCCATGGTACCACCATAAGCGCCATTTTTAAGGATGTATCCTTTTTCACCAATTTTTTTACCTACTTCATAGGCCAAGTTATATTCTTCAGGACTTGGTTGACTCATTCCAAATAGTGTGATTCTCATAGTAATCCTTTACGGTATTTTAATTAGTTACAGTTCATAGCTCATGTAAGTTACGTCAAAAGGTAAGTGTTTAAAACTTTTAGTTGTTTTTTGCTTAAACCCAAGTTTTAAATACCACTTCTTTAACTTGATATGTTCAGCAATAATACCAATGCTAACTTGTAAGTGCTTTTTATCTTTAGAATACTTAAAAATATGAGACACGAGTTTTCACCTATACCTTTGTTTTGATGCTGGGACAAAACAGACAAGCGGTTTAGATAAGCTGTATCAGCTCTTGTACTTTCATAGGCTACACAAGCAATATTGATACCATTTTCTTGAAGTAAAAAGTACTCTTCCCCTCTAGTAAAATCATTCTCTACCCATTTTTTTGTATAAAAGGAAGGATGTTTGGGATTATTTGCGTAAGTAATTCCAAATTGTCTGGAAACTTCTTTGTTGGCATCTTTTATAAGTGTTGCAAGGATAGTAGCATCCTCTCGTTTTGCTTTTTTAATTGTTATTTTCATATTGACTCGCAATTTATTTAAGATTTGAATAATTAGTTTATTCCAAGTAAACTTAATATAGATTTATTTATAAATACTCAGGGGAAAGTGTTAATGTATTTAATTAATCAAAAAACAATTTAAAACAATGGTATACTTTTAGATAGATTTTATAGTTTCACTAGGATTATATATGAAAATATACAGGGTTGTTTTAGTCAGTATTCTTTTCTTCTCTTTTTGTAATGCCAATGAAAAACTGACTGCTGGCCTGTTTAATATCGTACCTTATGCATATATGAAAGAAAATAAGGTGGTTGGAATTACTGCTGATATTATACAAAGTATTGAAAATGAATCAAAATTAGATATTGAAACACAACTTTTACCTTATAAAAGAATGTTGATTTATCTACAATCAGGGGAAATAGATTTTGGTATATTTTTTTTATCAGATTATAGTGAAGGGTTTAGTGAAAAACTTGTTCCCTTATATAGTCTAGATACAATTATTATTGGAAAAAAAGATTTGAAAATATCAGAGTTTGAAGATATACGTAACCTTCAACTAGCAACACCTATTGGGGTAAATTATAATGCAGGATTATCTAAAGATAAAACTCTGAAAATAGCCTATGTAAAAGACTATAAAAATGCTATTTTAATGTTAAAGCGAGATAGTATTGATGCTTTAATTGGGCCAGAAAAGATACTGCGTTATCAGCTAAAACAATTAGGGATGAATATAAACGAACTGGGTACTCCATATGTTTTAACAACCAATACTGCATGGATTCAATTTTCACATAAATCTAAACTACAAAAAGACAAATCTGCTTTAATAAAAGCTGCAAAAAGGTTATTAGAGAAAAAGAAAATCACTGAGATTATTCTTAAATATTATCCTAATTAATCATAAGTCCTGTGAATGAAAAACTTCACTTACCCCTTTGAACTTGTGCTGCTCTTCCTCCTGGTCTATATCTATCCATAACGGTATCTAAGGAATCATTACTAATAGAGCTATTGTACTTTTGCAAACAAGTAAGAAGAATCTTTTTGTTGTTTCGAACTCTTTCCCCTGATTCTGGTCTATGCCCTCCTGGGGTTGGACTAACACCATTAAAACATTGCACAAACTGACTTGAAGTTACTCCTAAGTCTTTACTTATTTTTCCAACTGGACGCTTTGGATCATTTTTCATCATAGCTTGTGTCAGCATAGGTGTAAATAATAATCCACATACAATAATTGCTGATAATTTTTGATACATTATAAATCCTTGCATATCTTGATAAATATTGTAGCATAAAAGTCTCTTAACATTTGTTGTATATTTGTGCTTTAAATGTAACGCTTTGTCAAAGTTTCTTATGAATGATGACAAAACAATAAAAACTTAAAGAGATGTAATATAATTTTAGATATTATTCCATTGGTGATAATCATTATTAATAAAAAGGACAAATCATTTTAACTACAGTTATTAAAAATACATTTTCAAACTTAAATAAAAATGGTTTAAAAGCAACTCCACAAGAGTATAAAAAAGCTTTTAATCTTGAAGCAAAAAAACTAGGAATGGATAGTTACGCTTGTAATAAAATTGATTTGTTAGAAGATATGGTATCTGAGCAAAGTGCCTTAAAGTTAAAAGAACTTAATATTAAAACTATGGATTCTCTTTTAACACATATTGAACATTCCTTTGAAAACTTCATGTCCAATGAAGACTTATGTGGATTGATCAATATCGTACGAGACACACTACATCCTTCTTTAGGTACAGCTATTAATGATGAGATAGATTTGTTCACCAAGAACATTGAAAAGAATCCTAAACAACTTTTAAAGGAAGATGTTCAATCAAAAATACATGAGTTGTTTGAGATAAGATGCAATTTGGATAAAAAAGTAATGACAAGTAAAACCAAGCAACTTACAAAGATGCTAAATTCAGTTGCTCATGAGTTCACAAATACACTTCAAGTGACCAACAGTAGTAATAAAAAAGTATTGGAAATTCGAAAAAATATAGAAAATCTAAATACAGCTTCAATTAATGATAATGATGTTGAAAATATAAAAGAACAAATGATAAATGTCACCAAAACGTTTGAACAAGAAACAAACAAGTTCACAAGTAATTTGGAAAAAAATAGTACAACCATTAATCAGATGACAAAAAGAATAGAACAATTAGAAAAAAATCTAAAAGATGCAAAACAAGACTCTATTACAGACTTTATGACAGGTCTTATGACAAGACGAGGATTTGATCAGTATATTGAAAAACTTGAAGAACAATTTACCGAGAACAATGAAGAATACAGCGCTGTATTCTTTGATATTGATCACTTCAAAAAAGTCAATGATACCTATGGTCATGATGCAGGGGATACGATACTGACAACTTTTGCGAAGTTACTTCAAATTGAGATTGGTAAAGTTGGTGAGGTTTTTAGGTTTGGGGGAGAAGAATTTGTTTCTATTTTTCCAAAAAAAGATGCCATTCAAAGTCTAGAAATTGCAGAAAAAATCAGAAAAAGAGTAGAATCTTCAAACTTTATACATGAAGATCTAAAATTAAGAATTACTTTTAGTGCAGGAATTGCTCAAAGATCTGTACAAGGTGATGTGGATACTTTAATTAATTGCGCGGATGCT
>Ga0105358_10001946_pt1 | contig 11032 bp, 6 predicted proteins | sample GOMGulsemesocosm_5_FD_83509 | JGI IMG/M metagenome (GOLD analysis project Ga0105358, IMG submission 83509) | Methane-oxidizing microbial communities from mesocosms in the Gulf of Mexico - GOM15C Gulf of Mexico | ecosystem: Environmental > Aquatic > Marine > Cold seeps | place: Gulf of Mexico...
AATCTTCTATAGGTCGACACGAACGCTATGGTGATTTTTTAAACCCTTTGATTGAAGCACTGCAGCCTGTGTTATAGTGAAACATCAATTGCCCTTAATAAGCTTGGAATTCGACTTTTTGTAGAACCGAATACAGTGAATTTCGTGTAATTGACAGCGTACGGAGAGCCAACATGGCACTAACCTTTGTGTTTACAGAAAAGCCGTTTTTCTCTCCTGTAGCATGTCCAATATGCAATCATTCGATCGTAACCGCACTCGGATCGATACTCAGTGTCGGCGTGACAAAATTATGAAAGTTTCAGAAAATAAGGGTTTGTTGACTGTTTGTGTAACGCTTATATGAAATTTCTGGAAAGTCGACGGCGAAGAGTTAGGTAAATAACTCTCTATTCGGAATATCTTACCCTTCGGCTTTATGCCAACAGACGCAAAAGTGCCTAAATTACCATGCAGATTGTTGATTGGTATTGGGACTTCTGGTAAAAATGAATCAACGTCAAAGACTTAGGCACGGGAACCAAATATTCTGAAAGTACTTTTCAGATTGCGAAGAAGAGGGAATAAGGTGAACGGGAAGCAATCTAATAGCAAAGACAATGCAGCAACACAAAATCTAACACCTGAAGTGACTGGTCTTTCTGGATACCAATTAAACGTTTTGAAGAAAACGATGGCTAAGGCAAGAAAGGCGTTTAACGAGAAGAAATACGAGCTCTCTGAAGATTCGTGCCGACAATGTATAGATATCTATCCTCACTACGCAGCTCCATTCGCAGTACTTGGCAGAATAGCTTATAGTTTCCAAAAGTTTGAATTAGCCGCCACCTATTTCAAGAAATCACTTGATATTCTCCCCGAAGTTCCAGGTAGATTGTTATTTTATAGTATCGTTTTGAGCGACCTCAACAGGCAAGAAGAAGCACTCGATGCTATTGATAAATGTTTGAATATCAACCCAAATTTAATTCACGCGTTGTCTAGTCGCGCAAAGGCACTGGAATCACTTGGGCGACTAGATGAGGCAATCGAAGTGTATGAAATGTTGATGGTGGATGCCCCGCTTTATAGTATGCCTTTCTACAATTTCAGCTTTCTACACAAGTTTGTTAAAGGCGATAAGTATTCTAAAACATTCGAAAAGTTAGCTGAAAATATCGGCTCGATCGGGTCAGATAATGGTCTTGTCGATGCGCATTTTGCCTTAGGGAAATATTATGAAGATATTGGAGAGCATAAGACAGGTTTTCAACATTATTTAACCGCGAATGAAATAATGTCCAATGGCGTAGAATATAAAATAGAAACTGATTTCGCTTTAATGGATGAATGCAAAGTTAGATTCCCAAAAGGCGGTGCTTGGTTAAATAAAACGGAGAGCGGATGCAAAACTGACGTCCCTGTCTTTATTGTTGGAATGCCTCGTTCCGGCACAACTTTAATAGAGCAAATACTCGCAAGTCATTCTGTAATTCATGGTGCTGGGGAATTGACGCTTTTGCGAAAACATGTGGATGAATGTATAGTTTCCCCTTTTGGAGATACGAATGTTACGCCACTTGACCTGACAAATTCAAAACAATTTAGAAAACCATTATCGCAGTCTGCAAATGAATTAGCAGAGGAGATTATCGCAAAAAAACCAGGTGCGAAGCATATTGTTGACAAAATGCCTCATAATTTTTTACTTCTCGGCTACAAGCACCTATTTTTGCCTAATGCGAAAGTGATTCATTGTAAGAGAAACCCAATAGACACATGCCTCTCGAATTTTTGCATACAGTTTAGTGGTAAATTTCCTTTTGCAACGGATCTTACGAACTTAGGGAAGTATTATGTCGCCTACGCACAGTTGATGGAACATTGGAAAGAGGTCTTGCCAGATCAAATTCTGGAAGTTGAATATGAAAATGTGATCGATAATGTTGAATTTCAGGCGAGGCGAATTGTCGATTTTCTAGGGTTAGAATGGGAAGAAGAGTGTTTGCAGTTTTTTAAACATAAAAGGTCCGTTAATACGGCTAGCTTTGTTCAAGTGCGTCAACCAATATACAAATCTTCGGTAGGCCGCCACGAACGCTATGGTGATTTTTTAAACCCTTTGATTGAAGCACTGCAGCCTGTGTTATAGTGAAGAATCAATCGCCTTTAATAAACATGAAAAGAGGAACAGCTGTGAATCGTGCGTTGAGACGGAAGCAAGCGGGGAAAAAAAATAATTCGGGTGGTGAATTTTCAAAGCAAATCTTCACACCTGAAACTACAGGTCTGTCACATTACCAACTGAGTAAACTACAGCAATGTATGATGCAAGCTCGACAAGCATATACGAATAAAGACTTTGTACAGGCTGAAAAGTATTGCAATGAGTGCCTTTCGATCTATCCACTTTACGCGATGCCACTAGCGATGCTGAGTAAAATTGCCGCTCGGTTCGAAAAATATGAAGCTGCGGAAGAGCTAATACTTAAATCACTTAGAATATTACCTAAAGTACCTGAACGGCTTTTAGCATATGCCGGTATCTTGAAGAATCTTGGGCGACATGATGAAGCACTATCCGTTATTGATAAGAGTCTGAAAATTGAACCTAATTCAAGCACAGGCTTAAACCGCAGAGCCGGAGCTCTTAATGTTTTAGGACGTCAGGCGGAAACTCTCCAGATATATGAAAAGATAATGAAAACTGACCCGCTATTTGGTGGTGCTCATCATAACTTTGCTATGCAGCACAAATTTAGCGATGGAGACGAGTATAATAAGTATTTTGATAAGCTCGCCGTCAACATAAATAAAATGACAAAAAGCAACGATTTAATGACAGGTCATTTTGCGTTAGGTAAATATTATGAAGATCTGAAGGAATTTAAAACCGGCTTTGGCCACTTCCTAAGTGCAAATAAAATTGTAGCTAAAGATGTAGTTTACTCTATCGAAGAAGAGGTTAAAGGCGTTCTATCTAATAGAATAACTTTCCCAAAAGGTGGTCATTGGTTCCAAAAAACTGAAACTGGGAACCAGTCAGATGTACCTGTGTTTATCGTCGGAATGCCCCGGTCGGGAACAACTTTAACAGAGCAGGTATTAGCGAGCCACCCTGATATCCACGGTGCAGGTGAGCTTTCATCACTGACTAAGGCTATTCAATCTATGCCATTGAAACAAAATGAAATGATGGAAATGTTGAGCGGAGATGTCGATGGATCCGAAAAAATAGATTTGATTTTCGGGAAGGCTGGCAAGTGGTTGGCGGATGACATAATTGCTCTAGCGCCGGACTCAAGGCATATTGTTGATAAGATGCCCCAGAATTTTTTAAATCTTGGATACAAACATCTATTAATGCCGAACGCTAAGGTTATTCACTGTAAACGTAATCCAATTGATATTTGTCTTTCGATGTTTCGCTTGAAATTCACTGATAAGTTGCATTTTTCAACGGATCTTGAAAGCCTAGGTAAATACTATGTTGCTTACTCTCAGTTGATGGATCATTGGAAGGACGTGTTTGGAGATAAAATTCTCGAGGTTCAGTATGAGGATACTGTCGATGATCTTGAAACACAGGCCCGCCGAATTATTGATTTTGTTGGTGTCGAGTGGGATGATGCTTGTCTTGATTTTCACAAAACAAAAAGATCTGTCAATACAGCCAGTGTAAACCAAGTGCGGCAGCCGATTTATAAAACATCAGTTGGGCGGCACGAGCGTTATGGGGATTTGTTAAAGCCGTTGCTTGATGCGCTCGAGCCTGTGCTTTCAAAATAACTGGAGTTTGCTTTGAGCCGTACGTTCAAAAGGAAGCAAGAACTGCGCCTCAAGAAAGAGTCCAAAAAACTACGCCTCACGACGGCGACAACTGGATTGTCTGTTGATCAATTAAAACAGGTGCAGCAACTGATGCTGCTGGCAAATCAGTCGTTTGCAGCACAAAAATATCTTGAAGCAGAAAAATGCTGTCGCATGGCGTTGGCTTTGTATCCAAAATATGCAGACCCGTATCGCATAATGGCGGGCATTGCGTTACATTTTGACAAATTTGTAGAAGCTGTTGAACTATATGAAAAGGCGCTAAAAATTGCACCTGAGGCTGCTGTTACGTTGAATAACTACAGTGTGGCGCTAAAGGCTCTAAAACGGCATGAAGACGCACTCGCTGCCTTGAATAAATGCCTTCGTTTGAACCCCAAATATTTCGATGCACTGAATAATAAGGGAAGTGTTCTGAGTATCTTGGGGCAAATGGATAAATCTCTCCCATTTTACGAAAAAGCCATTGCGATAAACCCGTTGTATGGGAAAGCATATTACAATATTGCAACGGCTCATAAGTTTAGTAAGCGTGATAAATACTGCGATCTATTCGAAAATGCTGAAAACAATCTGAAGCAGATGCCTAAAGCAGATCAGATGAATGTGCATTTCGCGTTGGGAAAATATCACGAAGATCTGAAAAATTATAAATCTGGTATTACCCATTACTTGCAGGGTAACAAGATCAAAAGTGATAGTCTCGACTATACTGTTCAACCGGCAGAAGAGCTTATGTTGGAAATACAAAATATTTTCAATGGAAGTGATTGGGCGTTAAGAAAAGATGTCGGCAGTCAGTCAGAGGTTCCCATCTTCGTCCTTGGTATGCCCAGATCCGGGACGACATTAACTGAACAAATATTAGCGAGCCATTCAGAAGTTTTCGGTGCCGGTGAGCTCAAGCTTCTAGATAAGGTTGCTGGCGGAATGTCTGTGAATAAAAAAGGCTTTTTTCCAACAGAAAAAGTGGATTTAGAAGCCTTTGAAAAGAGCATTAAAAAACGGGCTGACATGTTTGTGAATGAGTTGCAGGCAATTGATCCGAAATCAAAACATGTCATCGATAAAATGCCACAAAATTTCAGGTATATTGGGCTTATCCATGTGTTATTGCCAGGGGCCAAAATAATTCACTGTAGAAGAAACCCAATAGATACATGCTTGTCAAACTTCCGCATCCTGTTTGGCGAAAGAATGGAATACACATATAAGTTGGAGGATATTGGTCGCTACTATCTGGCTTATGATCGAATGATGAAGCACTGGGCCAAAGTATTGCCAGGCAGGTTTCTTGACTTTCAATATGAAGACGTTGTTGCGGACATAGATACCCAAGCTCGGCTCCTTATCGATCATTGCGATCTTGAGTGGGAAGATGCGTGCCTTGATTTCCATAAAACCAAGAGAAATGTCCATACGGCGAGCACAACGCAAGTGCGTCAGCCTATCTACAACACATCTGTTGGACGATACGAAAAGTATGGAGATAGCTTGAAGCCACTGTTGGATATTTTGGCGCCGATTTTATCCTAAAACAATTCTAAATTAATAGTCACTATACAATTATGTGCAATAGTATTCGGTAGGTGAAGACTTCGTAGTTCTCGAAAAGATGTTTAAGGAATAAGTCTTGAATAGAGCCCTAAAAAGACGGCAAGAAAAGCGCACCAAAAAAGGCGCTGAAACTCAACAGCTCACAACTAAGAATACAGGACTTTCTGCCACACAGTTAAAAACACTCTCCGAGCTTATGATCAAGGCTCGAAAAGTGTATGACGCGGGGGACAAGCCGTTAGCAGAGAAATACTGCATGCAAATTTTGGCTCTTCATCCATCTAATGCGGATGCCTATAATTTATTAGGAGGTGTCGCATTATCCGCATCGAAATATGAAAAGGCACGACAGCTTTTCGTCAAAGCTATTGAACTCGCTCCAGACACTGACAGTCTCTATGTTAATTACGGAATAGCCCTTAAGTTCCTGGAATTGCATGAGCAGTCACTCGCGGTTTTTGACCACGCTCTCAAATTAAGTCCGAAAAATGTAGAGGCTATGAATAATAGGGGAAGTAGCCTTATCACTCTTGGCCGATTTGACGAAGCTCGGGTTTGTTTTGAAACGGCTCTTAAACTGGATCCAACCTATACAAAACCTCTTCTTAATCTTGGAGGAATGACAAAACACACAAAGGAAAACGAAAATACGAAAACGCTTCTGTCTTATGAAACGCGCCCAAAGAAGCTATCGGTAGATAACGAAATTAATCTACAATTTGCTTTGGGGAAATGTCATGAGGATCTTGGAAATTTTGAAGAGAGTATGTCCCGTTATGTGAAGGCAAATTCACTTAAACGGCAACAGCTGAATTATGATATGGCACCGGTGTTGAAGAATTTTTCGGCGTTAAAAAATACGCTTGTAGCGGGGCCTTGGACTGAAGAGGTTGGGGTCGGATGCCCATCTGATGTTCCAGTATTCATTGTAGGCATGTCGCGATCTGGCAGCACACTAGTTGAGCAGATACTTGACAGTCATTCTGAAGTTTTTGGTGCCGGCGAATTGACAGTTGCGGATAAGTCATTTGCAAAATTGAAACTGCTTAAAGGGATAATTCCCACTGATCCTGAAGCGCGGAACGCAGTCTGTTCAAATTTTACCAAAAGAGGCGAATTCTATATTGAACAGGTTCAAAAACGTGCACCAAATGCGCGCCGAATTGTCGATAAGATGCTGTTCAATTTCAAGCAAGTCGGTTTGCTGCACTTGATTTTGCCAAATGCCAAAATTATTCACTGCAAGCGGAACCCCATTGATACGTGTTTATCAAATTTTAAAATTCTGTTCGCTAGCAATATGGATTTCACTTACGATTTCGAGGAACTTGGAAGGTATTATTTGGCGTATAAGGAATTGATGGATCACTGGGAAACAATATTCCCCAATAAAATCCTGACAGTTGAATATGAAGACGTGGTGCAAGATGTAGAAGGGCAAGCTAAGCGCATTATTGAGCATTGTGATCTCTCATGGGAAGAGGGATGCTTGGACTTTTACAAGTCGAAGCGAGCGGTACACACTGCGAGCGCTACTCAGGTGAGGCAACCAATATACAACAGTTCCGTTGGAAAATGGCAGCGCTACGGTGACGCGATCAATCCTCTTATCGACGCATTGAAACCTATTTTGGATTAGAGGTCTTTCGGGAATTCAGAGCCTCGGTAAGAGGGACAAGTTGTTGCTCATATTGCTTCCATGCGTCTACAGAGCTTTTATAAATTGGTTGCCTGACTTGATCTGAGCTGGCCGTTCTGACAACGCGTTGGGTTTTATGGAAATTGAGGCAATCATCGTGCCAGTCAACACCACAATATTCCAGAAGCCGCCTTGTTTGGGCTTCAGTGTCATCAACCATTTCTTCGTATTGCACATCCAGAATGTCACCAGGCATTACGGTGTGCCAGTGATCCATTAAATCCAGATAACCATTGTAAAACTGCCCGAGTTCAGTCAAGTCATAGGCAAATTTTTGATTTCCAACAAAGATTTTCTTATAAATTGAGAGACATGAATCTTGAGACTGTCGTCGGCAATGAATGATTTTTGCATCCGGGAATAATATTTTAATCAACCCTACATACAAAAAATTCCTAGGCATTTTGTCTGTTATTAATTTGGCTTTTGTCGGAAGCGCTTTTAGATGTCCTGAATAGAATCTTGCAAATTCTTCAAAATCTTGAGACTGAAGGTTTGGCAATACATCCCGAAGATGGATTAATTTCCCTTGCTTGACCTTATGATGGATGAGCAGTTCAAAAAAGTAGAGTTCTCCTGCCCCATATATCTTTGGATGGCTTGCAAGAATTTGTTCAACAAGGGACGTCCCAGAGCGGGGCATGCCAAGAATAAAAATTGGGGAAGGAGAGGATTTTGTCTCCCTTTTATTTTCCTCGATATACTCTGCCGTTATGGAGCGCTTCAGATCTTCCATTAAGGATAAATCTACTTCGACATCATAGTCGTATGTTGTCCGGTGAAGATCGTTTCCTTCTTTAAGGTACTTCCATGAAGTCGCCGTATCTTTGAGGTCGTTATATGCTTTTGCAGCACCAAATAGAAGCTGTACGCGATCGTCCACATCTTTGACTTTATCGCTTCTTAACAAATCCTCGAGAGCCGTGATGTCTGAATTTACTGTTTTTAGTTTTTGGCTTTCAACAATATTTCGGTAGGCTTTTGCATAAGTTGGATCCACGTCTATAGCTCGCCTATAACAGGCGATGGCTTCGTCCTTCATGCCTTTTTCAAGATAGGCATTTCCTAAGTTGAAATGTCCTAGGTGATAATCAGGTCGGATTTGTATTGCTTTCTTTTGCTCCCTTATGCCTTTATCTACATCGCCAAGGGCGACATACATATTACCCAAGTTACTTCGGGCGGGAGCACTTTCTGGGTTGATTTTAACCGCGCGCCGAAACGCAAGAGCGGCGTTTTTATTTTCTCCCATTTCGCGATGAATATTACCAAGATTATTATAATAATAGGATTTTTTGTTGTTTAGTTTGATCGCTTTTTCAACCAATGGAAGGGCAATTTGGTTCTTCCCTGTTTGATGGTAAAGGGTGCCAAGAAGATTGTAAGCATCAGAGGTTTTGGGATAGTGGGTGAGGATTGTATTTAGGACCATCTCTGCTTTTACAAACTGCTCAGCATTCATTAGATCCACTGCTTGTTTAAGTGCTTGATTTAAGGCTTGATCTTTTTTCACGCTAGTAAATCTCTCTTTTTACGGACCCAGAATTTATACATTGTCGCAAATACACCTGGATTTTCTTCTTCAAAGATAGTCCAGTTATCCAAGTTCGTTCGAGTTGTATCGGCTGGGAACCTATCTTCGTATTTTGAAACATACATTTCTGCATCCAAATTGAAACCCAAAAATTCCAAGCCTAGATGATCCAGCGCTGACATAATGCGCTGAACTGTGAAGCGATGCTCTTGCACGTGGAATATGAGATCACGACAAGCGGAGAGCGTATAGAAGTCATTGTGATTGATAATTCGTTTAGCCGGATCTTGTTTCTCCAACGCCATCAGCATTTTTCTGCAGTTTCTTATCTCATCTATTTTATCGCCAAAATCGTTTTTCTGAATAAATTCCCGACAGGCGACAACGTCTTGCCGGCCCAGTTCGCTATACAGGCCGATGTTCATGTAGCCGTCGTCCTCCAACAGATTACACAGAACTTTCCATCCGGCTTCTGGATCGTTCATGTGATGCAATACCCCGGCGCATTCGATAATGTGAAATCTACGGTCTAATGCACCCAATTCCGTAATGTCGGCTTGCCCGAATTCGATATTCTTGACATTGATTTCTTTTGCCTTACGCATGGCATAGCTGATGCTCGCGAGACTAAGGTCTATGGCTAAGATATTTGCTTCCGGATAGGCTTTGGCCGATGATATTGGCTGGCGTCCGGTTCCGCACCCTGCGATCAAGACATTTGGTGTTTTGGGAAAGCTTGGTTGTTTGCCTTTCAGGATCGGTAGTTTGCCTACCAAGTCCATAGCGTAAGAAGAGATACCCGTCGGTGGTAAATTCTGCCAGCGGGGGTAGGGGTTTTCTTCATATTGTTCGCGAACACTGAGAGAGATGGCATCGTTAATTGTTGTGATTTGTTTTATCTTTTCGTGGGTCGCCAATTCGATATTTGGTTCAGTGACTTGAATTCTAATCAATTCCACCAAATCTGGCTGGCTCTTGAAGATCTGTTTTCCAGTAAGTTCTTTGGCAAAGGCATGTTTATGGCATTGTCGATAACAGGAAAGGATCAGATACCGTAGAGTGATTTCATCTGGAGTACCTGTTGCACCAGCTTCAAAATACTCAATTAAGGAGCCAACAGCGTGGCTTTCAAATTCGTTTTCCTGTAAGAGAAATTCAGTAAAGAAGCTGTACTGAGCAAGAGGAATAAGAAACGTGCGTAGGAGGTCGCAAAGCGGCTTTTCCAGTTTTGCACCACTTACAATAGCTGCCAATGTCAATCGCCGGAATAGCTCCAGCATTTTTTCTATTTCCGGATCAACAATCCTCATGTTCTTGAGAGCCATCAAAAGAACCTTGTCAGAAAGTGCTTTTATGACTTCGCCAAGATCGAGTTGAAGTTCTTGATTGGTTTGAACTGATTGGGTGAGGGCTGGCAGATGTTTTCTAAATGCTGGTCGAGATCGTATGTATTGGCGAACAATTCTGTTTAAATAATTCCATTGAATTGCCTTACTGGACAGGAGTAAAAGCAAATCATTTCCCATCTCATCTATGTTGGGGACTTTCGGAAGGTTGGGAAATATTCGGGAGTATACTCGTAAATTTGTTTCGTTTTTGGGATCTAGATAAACGGCTTTGCGGTAATGTTTGAACGCTTCTTCTACTGAGTCCGTCTTTAGGATATTTCCCATTTTTACATGGATTTCCGAATTTTCTGGGTGAAGGATCAGATTTCTTTTGAATAACTCAAGCGCTTCGCCTGATTTCTTGTCACGGACCAAGAGATCGCCGAGATTTAGCAAAACGCCTATATCCTTGGGGGCAAGGGATTGGGCTTTCCGTAGGTCGTCTAGCGCCGGCGTAGTGTTCCCTTGCTTCAGATGGGCGAGCCCTCGATTGTTAATAGCATTTGCATTGCCGGGATCCAGTTCAATGGATGTATCAAAAAAACGAATGGCTTTGTCTAAATCATCTTGCACAGAGTAGGCAGAAGCCGCAGCCATAAATAGAGTTGAATTCTGCTTGTCTGGCTTTGGGGTGAGGCTTATAGATTTTTCATAAAGCCTGATAGATGTTTCTACATCTCCAGCGTTAAAGGCGGAAATTCCAGCCTGAAAATATAAGTAGCCGTCCGTCCAACCGCTGGAAAGAAGCGAGGAGATTTGCTTCCGAGCATCTTTGATCCGCTTGTTTTTATAATGCTTGATCGCAGTGCCGGTGATTTTTTGAACTTTTTGCTGCATAGATGGTTGCCTGAAGTGCCAGTTATAGGCTCATCATAAGGTAGCTATGGTTAACAAAAATCTAACAGGGAGATTAAACCGATAAGTTCAAGGAAATGGGCATAGGACCCACTGTATCGCCGGTTGAAAGAGGTTGGAACAGGCTGATCAAGGGATTAGCAGTCGGATCGGTGTTGTTGATTTCTGTCATAATAAGAAATCTCTCAA
>Ga0105358_10001948_pt1 | contig 11028 bp, 12 predicted proteins | sample GOMGulsemesocosm_5_FD_83509 | JGI IMG/M metagenome (GOLD analysis project Ga0105358, IMG submission 83509) | Methane-oxidizing microbial communities from mesocosms in the Gulf of Mexico - GOM15C Gulf of Mexico | ecosystem: Environmental > Aquatic > Marine > Cold seeps | place: Gulf of Mexico...
AGAGAATGTTTCTTGGCCCGGGTTCGTTACGCCAGCTGAAAGGCCTGCGCTTGAAAAACCGTCATATGTGGGTAAAAATTGGTCATAATATGTCGTGAATGCATTTTGGGTTGCTTCTTTTGCGGCCAATTGTGCCGTATCGGAAATTGAAACGGGGTCAAGAACTGTGTCTAAAGGTGTTTCCTTTAAAGCATTTTCATTGTTTTTCGTTTCTTTGCTGTCAGTAATTTTGTCAGAAAAAGATATCTGAGTCTGTGTGTTATAAGGATGACCAGACGAGCTTATAAGTTCTAGAGACATGGTTTTGGGCCGTTTTAATTTGCTGTTTCAATATGCAGAGACAACCTGATAGGGCTGCAAAGATTATAATATAATTTTATTCTCAAAGGTGATAGGGACGATATTGCCTAGTTATAGGTGGCATATAAATCGAAAACTCAGGACCATCTGTTTCTGTTTAATGAGGTTAAAAAAAAGCCGCCCTGATTTTCTCAGAGCGGCATAAGTTTCCTAGTGTTCTTAGAGCGATAAGAGGCTAGGGTAATTAAGTTAGAAGGGAGAGAGAACATCCAGAATTTGCATTCCCCAACGTGGCTGTTGCAATTCGCTGACGTTTCCGCGTCCACCGTATGTTACGCGCATCTCTGCAATCTTTGTATGTGCAATGGAATTGGTTGAATCGATATCTTCGGGACGAATGACGCCACTCATGTTCAATTCACGTAATTCATAATTCACCAATGTTTCTTGGCGACCAGATAGAACAAAATTTCCATTTGGTAAAATTTGTGTAATTACGACAGCCACGGTAATGGTGATATCTTCATTACGTGCGATTTTACCTTCACCTTTTGTCGTGTGATCTGTATCGAGACTGACGGTTGATGTATTGAGCACATTGCTAGAAACAATTTTACTTAAACTCGCTTCAAAGCCGAATAGGTTTGTAATGTTGCCATCTTCGGTGTCATCACGTGTACGCTCTGTCTTGTTATTGATGGCTGCACTGTCTTTGATGGCGATATTGACCGTTAAGATATCCCCAACCTGGTTTGCACGGTTGTCTTTGAAAAATGCCCGTGCCCCACTGCGCCATAAAGAATTAGGGTTGATATGGGGGGCTTGTGCGATAGGCATCGGCATGCTGACAGGTTGATAGTCTGGTCGTTTTGTTGGGTTGGTGATTTCTGATATTTTTGGGCCATCTCCTACTTGGGAAAGGCGCGTAAACAGATTACAGGCTGACAGGGATGTCATTAAAAGAATGACGACTGATGCCCGGAGAATATTTTTTGTATGTATCATAATTTTTCTCCTATACGACTTTTGCTCTAAGAATTTACTCATCACGCGTTCAAATTTTTATTTGTTATATGCGAGTTGAGCGTTGCGGTGAGAGTTGATTAAAACGGTAACCAAGTTTGATCCAATAACCACTGCTTCAATGGTGCGGCTGGTATTGGTGTTGTTGATGCGAATGGTATCGCCATCTGCGCCATTTTGAAGGGCACGCCCCTGTGATGTGAGTGACAAGCCAGGTGTTTTTAAAATGATGGTGACAAGACTGCCTTTGGTTACGACAACGGGGCGTTGAATGTCTGCCATACGAATGGGTGTTTCTGGACGTAAATGACGTTTTGGTGTCATTCCGATAAGGTTGTCAGCTTGTACAATGATGTCACGTTGGGTGCGGTCTGCGCGTAGTTTTAACCAAGTGATATCATTTTTGCTTATGATTTGACCTTTGGGAATGCGATGATTCAATGTGGGAACTTCAATCATTTTATGAATTTGACCACTGACACGAACACGTTTGTTAGCACCTGTACCTTTTTCACCAATTGAAATCATAGACGCAAATCGCATAGAACGACGGTTGAAAGAAATATCTTCAACAGTAATCTCTGGAAATGTTTCCGTTGGAACATGAATTTTCATATTCCTGTTGCTGAGTTCTATAAGTGTGTTTTGTGGTAAATCATATTCAACAAGAGCAGCCATAAGTGCATCTTTGATTTCTGATGTCTGGATCAAAATGCTGTCACGAATGACCAATGCGCGCAAATCGGATGAAAGCGGGCGCCATTTAAGGCCATATGCACGTGCAACACGATAAAGCCAACGCGCATCAAAAGAAGATTTGCGCCCAGGTTTGGGTGAATAAGCAATCGCCGTGTCACCTTTATCTATAGCCACATTTGTGAATAAATCATTCAAGCGAATATAAGATCCGGAAACAACGATGTTTCCCCGTAAACTGACAGGGCCGGAATCGAGTTCTTTCTTTATCGTTTTGTCTTCTTGCGATGCTGCCAAACCTGAGGGCGCAAAAGCAAAAATGGATAAAAATGCAAATAAATATATGTAGCGGTTCATGATCTGTATCTCCCTTAACGCATTTGCGAAACGGTGCCCATCATCTCATCTGAAGTAGAGATAACTTTGGAATTCATTTCATAGGCACGCTGGGCTGAAATCAAATTTGTTACTTCAGAAACGGCATTCACATTTGAAGTTTCCAAGAAGCCTTGTAGAAGGCTGCCATAACCTGTTGATGCAGGGGCAGCGGTTGACGCTTGACCTGAGGCGGCTGTTTCAAGGTAATAGTTTGATCCTTCAGCGCTTAAGCCTGCAGGATTTGCGAAACTTGCTAACTGAATTTGGCCAACATTTTGCAAGGCCACTTGGCCGTCGATTTTGGCTAAAACTTCACCACTTGCATTGATTGTTACATCAACTGCATTGGCTGGAACAGTTATACCCGGCTGAACAAGATAACCATCATGTGTCACAACTTCGCCGTCACCGTTCAATTGGAAAGTACCATCACGTGTGTAGGCTGTTTGCCCATCAGGTAAAGTGATTTGAAAGAAACCGTTACCTTGAATGGCAAGGTCAAATGTATTGTCGGTTGCTGTTAAATTACCTTGTTCATGAACGCGGTATACAGCAGCAAGTTTAACACCCAAGCCGAGTTGAACGCCAGAGGGAACGATCGAGCCATCATCAGCTGAAGTTGAACCTGCACGGCGCAAGTTTTGATATAATAAATCGTGAAATTCTGTACGGCGACGTTGAAATGCCGTTGTATTCATATTGGCCAAGTTATTGGAAATAACTTCAACATTTTGTTGTTGGGCCAACATTCCTGTAGCACCGATACTTAATGATCTCATAATTCTAACTCCTAACTTATTCGCTCTTTAGGTAACCGTTTAATCGGCGCTTAATTTATCTGTCTACGAGTAAAGAAGTGGCTTTTTTGATGCGCTCGTCTTCTTTATCAACCAATTGCTTGGCACTTTCGTAGGACCTGTGCACACTGATCATCCGTGTCATTTCGATGATCGGCTGTACGTTAGACCCTTCAAGCTTACCTTGAATGACATCGGGTAATTCAACCTGTGTTCCGGCTTCTTCAGAGGTAAACAATGTATTAGATGTTTTTTTCAATGCTTGTGCATTTTGAAACTCGACAACAGCTATTTTACCAATAGGACCATTATCAGTGTTGATGGTGCCGGTACGACTGATTTCTATACGGGTGTTACCCTGATTTGTTTCAATTTTATCACCATCTTCTGTTAAAACGGGATGTCCGTCAGTGGTGGTGACAATACCCTCGTTGTTCAATTGAAAGTGGCCATTTCTGGTGTAACGATTACCAGCAGGCGTTTCGACGACAAAATAGCCTTCACCGTGAATGGCAACATCGAGAGGGCTGCCGGTTTCTTCAAACGTACCTTCCGTTAAGTCGCGAAATTGTGCGACATCGCGAACGAATGAAAGTTTATCACCGATGATGCTGTTATCGCTTTTACTGCGTACTAAATGGTCAGCGAACATCATTTTCTCGCCTTTATAAGCGTGAGTATTCATGTTCGCGATGTTGTTAGCTACAGATGCCATTTCACGTCTCAGCGTTGTTTGGCGTGATAGTGCGATTAATAATGAACTTTCCATTGGCTTGGTCTCTTATCTAATTTCGCTCTAGTGGTGCAACCTATTTATGGATTGCGCTGTTGCAAAACTATATGCAGAGATCGTGCCAATTAGAATAATCTTTTAAAAACAGCGTGTTATCAATTTGGTTGATGTGGGAAAGTACATTGTTACCGAGGAGGTTTTGACTGGGCGGCAAGAAATTCCCATATTTGTGCCTTCAAGTTCAAAAACATATCCGTTTATAAATTTATGGTGAATAGTAAAGACAGGGCGACAAGCTTGTTTTGGATGAGGGGGAAGTATTTAAACGGATAAATATGTTAAATATTTGAGTTTGAATTTTATTTCAGTGATTTTATTTAAAAAAGTCATTAAACCAGTTGTTAACCAATTACTTATTATGGTGTAAAGTAAGGGTAGCTGAAATTATGGCTGTTGTATGAAAATATGATTTAATGAAAAATATGGGCAAAAATCATGGCTGATGACGATCTCGACGACGACATGGATGACGACGAGGAGTTCGATGAAGAGGAAGAGGGCGGTGGCTCCGGCGGTGGCAAAAAGAAAATCTTAATGCTGGCCATTCCTTTAATTCTAATTGTTGGTGGTGCGGCTGGTGCTTATTTCACAGGCATGCTCGACTCGTTAATTGGCAGCGAGGAAGCTGGGATCGAAGGTGAAGCGGGAACTGGTGAAGATGGTGATGAGGGCCCTGTTGGTCCAGTCGCCTTTACGGATTTACCTGAAATTCTGGTTAATTTGAATACAACGGGTCGTAAATCAAGTTTCTTAAAAATTCGCGTCAGCCTTGAACTTCCTAATGCACTTGATGTGCCAAATGTTGAAGCTGTGCAAGATCGTGTGGTTGATGCTTTTCAAGTGTATCTGCGTGAATTACGTGTCGAAGATTTAAAAGGATCTGCAGGAATGTATCGTTTGCGCGAAGAACTTTTGGCGCGTGTTAATGCTGCGGTGGCGCCTGTTAAAGTGAATGACGTGCTTTTTAAAGAGATGTTGGTACAATAGACGCTATAGACAATTAAAGTGATCGAATAGAATATGACGTTAAATAAAGGACAGAGTGCATGACTGTCGCCGATGACGAAGATGGCGAAGACCTCGCTGCTGAATGGGAAGCTGCCCTTGGAGATGACGAGGACGGTGATGAAGACGATCTCGCAGCAGAATGGGAGTCGATGGCTGGAGACAGCGGCGGCGGCGCGGGCGATCTGCTGGGCGCTGTTGGCGGTCGTGAACAAACACGTGTTCTAAATCAAGATGAAATTGACAGTCTTCTCGGCTTTGACGAAGACCACGAGGAAGATGGCGGCCAGTCTGGTATCCAAGCGATCCTGAATTCTGCACTCGTATCTTATGAACGACTTCCCATGTTGGAGGTGGTTTTTGATCGCCTTGTTCGTATGATGTCCACTTCAATGCGTAACTTCACGTCAGATAACGTAGAGGTTTCACTAGATAACATTGTATCCATTCGTTTCGGTGACTATCTTAACTCTATTCCTCTGCCTGCGATGCTTGGTGTGTTTAAGGCTGAAGAATGGGACAACTATGGTTTGCTGACCATTGATAGTTCTATGATTTATTCAATCGTAGATGTATTATTGGGGGGGCGTCGTGGTACAGCTGCGATGCGGATTGAAGGACGTCCATATACGACGATCGAACGTAATTTGGTGGAACGTATGGTTCATGTGGTGCTGAATGACCTTTCAGCTGCGTTTGATCCGTTAAGTCCGGTGACATTTCGTTTTGATCGTTTGGAAACAAACCCACGTTTTGCCACCATTTCAAGACCGTCAAACGCGGCGATTGTGGCCAAGCTTAGAATCGACATGGAAGACCGTGGCGGTCGTGTCGAAATGATGTTGCCTTATGCAACACTGGAACCTGTACGTGAATTGCTCCTGCAAATGTTTATGGGGGAAAAATTTGGGCGTGACAGCATCTGGGAAACACATTTGGCGCGTGAATTATGGCAAACGGATGTGGATTTGGAGGCAATTTTGGATGAACAAACGATGGAACTGACAGATATGATTAATCTGAAAGTTGGGTCTCAAGTCATGTTTAACGCGACCCCTGATTCTGATGTTGAAATACGCTGTGGCGGCATTCCTATGTATAAAGGCAAAATGGGCCGTAAAGGGAATAACATAGCCGTTCGTATTGATGACGAAATTGCAAAGTCGAAAGGGTAAGATATGACCTTTGCTCTCTTTTTAGACATGCTGATTGCGATTTTATTAGTCGCAACAATCGCTTATGCGGTTTTGTTGAACCGTCGATTGTCTGATCTGCGCAAAAACCAGACGGAGTTGGACAAGCTTGCTCAAAGTTTTGATAATGCAACATTGCGTGCGGAAGAAAGTATAACCAAATTAACGGGTTCATCAGAAACGATGAAACGCGATATATTAGATACTCTGACAAAAGCAGAAACTCTGCGCGATGATTTGAATTTTCTCATTGAACGTGCCGGGACATCTGCGGATAAGCTTGAAGATTCAGTGCGAAATAACCGTGTGGAACCACCCGCTTATGCTGGTAAAAAAATAAAAGATACGGTTGCTCCTTCAACGGCTAGGCCTGAAACAAGACAAGCTGAAAAAATTATTCAACCCGAAGAAAACGACAAAGATTTTAAGCCGAAAACCGACGCTGAACGCGAATTATTAAAAGCACTTCAATCTGTTCGTTAAGCGTTAAGGAGATTTGATCATGATGGCACTGTTAAGCAAATTAAAGATATTACCTGTAACGATCTTCGTTGCAGTATTTTTGCTGACCATAAAAGTGAATGCCATCTGGGAAGGTGTCGGCGAAATGGTGAGTGGTGTATCTGTTTCACAAGCAGAAGCAGATCAAAAAGATATACCGAATCGACCTAAGACTGCCAAAGAAATTATTGAAAAAAGACACCCCGCACCACCAAAAATCTTAGAATTGGCTCAGGCAGACACAACAGATAAAAATAATGCCGAAACGGATGAGGCCGCATCTGAGACGGATGAAGGTGACGAAGATACAGCTGGTCCGGCGTCATCCTATGTCGATGATCCGACTTTCTACACGCAAGCAGAAGTCGATTTGTTACAAAAACTGGCTGAACGCCGTGAAGAAATTGAAGCTAAGGCCCGTGAACTGGATGTGCGCGCAAACTTATTAAAAGCAGCGGAAACACGCATTGATAAAAAAGTTCAAGCTCTTAAAGCACTTCAATCGACAATTGAGCAAAGTATGGTTCAACATGATAAAGAACAAGAAGAAAAGCTGTCGAGCCTGATTAAAATTTATGAGAATATGAAGCCAAAAGATGCAGGGCGGATCTTTGAAGAGTTAGAGATGGATGTCCTGCTTGAAGTGGCTGATAAAATGAATAAAAGACGTCTTGCACCTATTTTAGCCAAGATGGCACCGAAAAAGGCGCGTGACGTGACAGAAGAATTGTTCAGATTGCGACGTTTACCTAAACCGGGAGAGCTTGCAGGTGGATAATAAGCACCTTTTTTCAACTTTATAGAAAAAAAATCGCCTAATGCGTTGGTTTCTCTTTTAAAAAGGTTGCTTCCTGCGTTAAGCTCAAGTACTAAATTTGTAGGGGCATTGTAATCATTGAAAAAATTATGATGTTCGTGTCGATTAATAAAAATATCACACTGGGAGTGGAAAAGTAATGGCTGTAGATCCAAATATGCCGGTCCTCATCGTGGATGACTATAAAACTATGCTGCGTATCATCCGCAATCTTCTTCGCCAATTGGGTTTTACCAATATTGAAGACGCGACTGATGGAAGCCAAGCTTTGCAAAAGCTTCGCCAAGCGAATTTCGATCTGATTATTTCAGATTGGAACATGGAACCTATGACGGGTCTTCAATTGCTGCGCGAAGTACGTGCAGATGCAAAATTGAAACATATTCCGTTCATTATGGTGACTGCGGAAAGTAAATCTGAAAACGTAATCGCTGCGAAAGAAGCTGGTGTATCTAATTACATCGTGAAGCCATTCAACGCAGAAACACTTAAAGGCAAGATGGTAAGTGTTATCGGCGACTTCTAAGATCGTTGATTTGCTTATTTTTTTGTTCTTTTAGAGGTTATCATGTCAGTTACTAATAGCGTTGATCCGGATTTGAACGCACGTCTCGATGAATTACGCGACACCTATGGGGATAGCGTTAAAGTCGAAGATGTTGCGGATGTAGTGGACAGTCTTATGTCCACTATGCAAGGTGATGTGACGTCAACTGACATGGAATTATATAACGAACTTGAATCTCTCGCTTCGTACATCCATAGCGCAAAGGCGGAAATTGCGTCTTTGCGCCCGGATGAAGTGAAAGATAAATACCTAACATCTGCAAGTGATGAATTGGATGCAATTGTTGAAGCCACGGCTGATGCAACAAACAACATCATGGATGCGACGGAAATTATCGAAGCGGTGATGGATGAAGTTGAACCTGCGGCAGCTGAAAAACTGATGGCAGGCACAACTAAAATTTATGAAGCTTGTACATTTCAAGATATTACCGGACAGCGTATTACCAAAGTTGTAAACGCACTTAAACATATTGAAGAAAAAGTTGATGCGTTGATTGCGGCTTTCGGGTCTGAAATTGATAAATTCAAAAAAGAAAACCCGGATCCTGAAGGTTCAAAAGAAGCTACAGATGATGATCTTCTTGAAGGCCCGCAGTTAGATGGCAAAGGTAAATCACAACAAGACGTTGATGCGCTTCTTGCCAGTTTTGATTAATCTGACGTATTAGGCGGCAATGGACCGAATACAGGTAAACATTAATGGGGGTGAAAGACCCAAAAGTGATGCCGGTAGGACAATTACGCTTTTTCTAGCCCTTTATCTTCTCATTCTAGCCTTTTTTATACTGCTTGTGAGCATTTCTTCTGTCGAAGAAGTGAAGTCTAAGGCGTTGATGGAAAGTCTGACGTCAACCTTTTCTTCCGTTCTCCCTCCGCGTATGGATTTAACGGCCTTTAATGCGACCACAGGTGATTTCCTCGCAGCTGATGAATTCCAACGTCAAGTCACAGGATTATTTTCAACCATCGTTGGTATCGTTAAAGTTGACGTCATTCAGCCAGGCAGAATGATGCGGGTTGAAATGGATGCGGATGGCTTATTTGAAGTTGACCAAGCCGTCATTCGTGAAGGCCAATACGGATTTATGGACCGTTTGGTTGCGGCGTTGAGTGCAAGCCCACCGGGATTGCGTTTTGAAATGGAATTTGTGGTTCCTGCGCCGTGGAAAAAAGATCAAACGTTACCGATTGATAAGAATCTTTCCGTTGATCGGGCAGGGGCGTTTGCACGCGATTTATTAGCCCGTGGTGTGCCACCGGGGGCGGTGAGTATCGGTTTAAAAGGCAGTGATGAAAAAACAGTAGAAATTTGGTTTCATATACGCGGTATCGATGAAAATCGAATACGTTTTGAAGACTCCCCTTTGATTAAAGTTAGAAAAGCAAAAATAAAAGTGATTGAGCCTGTGAAAAAGGCGCCTATTACATTGCAGCCGATTACACGATCACCTGGACGTATCAGCATTCCATTACCCTTGAGTACAGACGATCAGCCTATTGGTTCAACTGATTTAGAACCAGCACCCACGCTTCCTTCAACACAGAATGCACCAATTTCATTGCGGCCACCCTCTTTGACTGGGGGCGCGCAATGATCCGTTCAGGTAGACGTGTGGGCATGACCAGTTTTTCTTCTACAAGCAAGAAAGAAGAACCCAGAGGGGCTTGGATGGTGACATTCACCGATTTGGTCTCATTGATGCTGACTTTTTTTGTGATGTTGTTTTCGATGGCAACGGTACAAATTGATAAATGGGATGAAATAACAGACTCACTTTCAACCACACTTAACCCAAAAAAAACTGAATCGGTTGCAACGGCAACGGCAGATTTTAACATTTCAACGGTATTTAGAAAACGTGCGATTAATCTAGAATATTTACAGGCGGTCCTTATCGAAAAAACGGAAAATGATAAGCTGCTTTCTCGTACAATGGTCCAACTTTTAGATGATCGATTACTGATTTCACTACCTGGGGATTTACTTTTTGATAAAGGAAGTAAGACGTTGAGCCCGCGCGCTGAGGGTTCAATGCTGAAAATAGGTGATGTATTGCGCCATGTGAGTAATCAAATCGTGATAACCGGCCATACGGATCCTGTTCCATCATCAGGGGCAGATTATGCATCAAATTGGGAATTATCGCTATATCGGGCGATAGAAGTGGGAAATGCGTTGAGAAAGTCTGGCTTCACACAAGAATTCCTGTCATACGGTAATGGGGATAGTGGTTTCAATCAGTTACCAGCAATTCCTGATGAACAAAAATATGCATTGGCACGACGTGTTGATATCATGGTGCTCCAAACAGGGGTGCTGAAATAATGAGGGGAGCTTCGTTGTCTAAATGACGTTGCGCGCAATTATCAGTTTTGTGATTGTTGTTATCAGCATGATGTATGTAAATACAGCATGGGCTGAGGCTATAGCCGTGCGTGCTGGTGCGCATCCTGGTTATGGGCGTATCGTCTTTAAATGGTCCCTGCCTGTTCGCTACACGGCGACAATTGAGAATGGTGCTCTTGTTGTTAAATTTGGCGAAGTGGCTGAAACCAATTACAATGAAGTGAAACGAAATTTAAAGAAATTTGTAACAGGTGCGCAAACGTCTGATGGCGGGCGTGCGGTATCCTTCCCTTTAACAGGGGATTATGGGGTACGCAGTTTTTACAGTGGCAGTTATCTTGTTGTCGATATCGTTGGTGACCCAGCAAGTGCAAAACCAAAACCTGAAGCAAAGCCAAAGCCAAAGAAAAAAACGGTTACTACACCCAAAAAACCTATAGGGAAATCAAGCTCGATACCTTCTTCTGGCCCTAAAGTTAGGGTACGAAAAGGGGAGCATGCAGTCTATACCCGTATTGTTTTTGATTGGCCACGCAAAGTCGCCTATCAGCTTGGTGATTATGAAGGGCAGGCTGTCGTTAATTTTGACGAACCCACAATATATAATA
>Ga0105358_10001951_pt1 | contig 11022 bp, 12 predicted proteins | sample GOMGulsemesocosm_5_FD_83509 | JGI IMG/M metagenome (GOLD analysis project Ga0105358, IMG submission 83509) | Methane-oxidizing microbial communities from mesocosms in the Gulf of Mexico - GOM15C Gulf of Mexico | ecosystem: Environmental > Aquatic > Marine > Cold seeps | place: Gulf of Mexico...
GCTTGGGCTGAAGTCACTTATAGCTTTTAGTCATTAGCTTTTAAGTTATCAGTTTTAAACTGAAATTAGCATCTAATAAAGCCCTGAAATATCAGGGCTTTTTTTGTTGTTTTTTTTATGCGCCAGATCAAAGTTTAGCAATAAACCTCTAAAAAATGTCTTATTTGCGACATTTTGTCACACTACAAAAATGCCAAAATATTCTACTATAGCGGCAAGTTAAATAATTAAAAATAATAGCTACCAACATGAATAAAAAAATCAAAATATCTTTACTATCCCTTCTTGTTAGTCAATATTGCGGTTCTGTTTTTGCAGAAACACCTGCTATGGATGATGGAGCATATGAGTTTGAGCGTATGACTGTCACAGCAACACGTCAAGAGTCATTAGATACTGATTTGGCTATGTCTGTGAAAGGTGTTGGTGAAGAAGAATTAGCCCTTGATAATGGTCAACATGTTGCAGAATCACTGAACAGTATTTCTGGGGTATTAATAGATCAACTTTCAGGTGGTCAAGGTCATAAAGCAGCCATCAGAATGCCAATGAACACTGGTGGTTACTACTTGTATTTACAAGATAATATTCCGTTGCAATCGGCGGCTTTTTTTAATCATAATGCCTTGTGGTGGTCTAGTTTTAATTCAAATGTTGCCCGCATGGAAGTTTTAAAAGGCGCAGGAACGGCGCTTTACGGCTCAGGTGCAGTAGCTGCAACGGTAAATATTTTATCAGCGGATATAGCCCCGTCGCCACAAACAAGTGTTGATTTGATACAAGGTGCAGATGAGTACACTAAAGTACAGGCTAGCCATAGTAATCAATTGTCTGACATCCAAGGTTTTCGTGTTTCAGGCTCATATTTAAAGAATAATGGCTGGCGTGATCACACCGGCTCTGAACGCGGGGAAATAACCCTTCGTCATGAGTTAGATTTAGGTGACAATGAGCGCTTAGTGACTTCCTTTGTTGCTTCAGATCTTGAACAAGAGATGGCGGCAAGTTTAACAAAAGACTTATATGATAATGATAAAACTAATTCTGGTCTTTCTGGTACCGTGTTAGCTAGCGACCCATTACGTAAAACCCAATATATGCGCCTTTCAACACAATGGGATAAAGTTGATGGCAATAACTTTTATTCAGTTATTCCTTACTATCGTTATCGCACTAATGACTATACCGCTACTTGGAATCAAAATATGCCAAAAGTTGAGTCTGAAGTACAAACCTTAGGTTTATTGGCATTAGCAAATTTTGAACACAATAGTGATAGTGAAACCACAGTTGGGATTGACATTGAATTGACAGAAGGTGAGCAACTTTCGTATCAACCGCTTGATTTTACTACCTCAGGTTGGGGAGCTGATACATTTATGGAAGGTGAAAAGTTTTACGATGATACTACTCAATTCATCAGTGTATCTCCGTATGTTCAGCATAAGCGCAGTTTGACTGAAAATTTGGATTTAACTTTAGGTGCTCGTTACGACTATGCACAATATGATTTTGATAATCATCTAGGGGGTTATGGCGATATTGGTCATGGCAGAATAAGTTTAAGAAATAGAAGTGATGACTTTAATCATTTAAGTCCAAAAGCCAGTTTGAATTATCATTTAACTGATGACAGTAGTGTTTATGTCCGTTATGCCAATAGTTTTCGATTACCTACGGCAGGCAGTTTGTATCATTTAACGACAAAAGATGATGGTAATGCTAAAGCAGTTGATCCTGAAACATCAGATACTTATGAGCTAGGTTATAAAGCCAACTGGGAAACAGTTTTCTTTGATACGGCTATTTATTATATGGATGTTGATGACGGTATTGTTCATGCCTATAACCAAGATACTGGCTATCGCTACTTAACTAATGCAGCTCGTGTTACTCACAAAGGATTTGAAGCATCAATTTTGTGGCAAATTAATGAACAGCTAAATATTAGTACCGCTTATAGTCAATCAAAACACGAATTTGATGAGCATGAAGATTTTGCAGGCAATGAAATGTCAGCAGCCCCTGACTATATTGCTAATGTGCGGGTGCGTTACATGCCTGCTTTCTTACAAGGGTTTACTGCTATGTTAGAGGTACAGTCCATTGGTGAATATTGGCTAGATGATGAAAATAGTCAAGATGATGAGGGTAATGATCGTATTGAAGATGGCTACACTATCGGTAATTTGAAAGCGCGTTATCAGGTATCAGAGCAGCTTGCATTTCATGCAAGGGTACTTAACGTTACGGATGAAGAATATGTTCAAGAAGCATCGTATCGATACCGTAAAACTACTTATTCTCCTGGCGCACCACGAACAGCTTATATTGGCTTAAGTTATCAGTGGTAAGGAAAGACATATGTCAATATTAACTCGGATAGTACTTTTAACTATAGCTTGTGCTTCATTAATATTTATTAATACAAGTGAAGCTGCAGCGCATAACCATCAACCTAGCCAACAAGCAATGCAAATTAAAAATAAGCAAGTGGCTAGCTGTGAAGGGATAAAAATAACTTGTGCTAAAACGGTTACCTCAGCGTTTGCGCCAAATGGTGATTTATGGCGCTTGTGGGCATTAAATTCAAGTATTTATTTTCAACTATCAACAGATGACGGCGTAACGTTTTCGGCGATTACTCGGGTGGCCATTGATAACGAAAAAATATCAGCCCGCGGTGAAAATCGCCCCAAAATAGCCTTTGATAAATACCAAGGTGTGTATTTGTCATGGGCAACACCCAAAGAGAAAAAGTATACCGCAGATGTACGTTTTTCCTATTCCAGTGATTACGGTAAAACGTTTAGCAAACCTGTAACCGTTAATGATGACAATTTACTAACAGGGCATAGTTTTAATGAAATGTTAGTAACAACAGAAGGTGAGGTTAGTATTGTTTGGCTAGACTCACGAATATCTCATCAGCTTAGATTACAAGGAAAACAAGCTAACGGCTCTGCCTTGTATCTTGGCAAAGCCAATTACAGAAAAAATGAATCAAATTTTGTAAATGAGCAGTTAGCGAATAACACTTGTGTTTGTTGTCGTATTGCCATGGATTATAATGAACACGGTGAATTAGCCGTATTTTGGCGACATATTTATGGTGATAATATTCGCGAATTTTCTTTGTTGACGCTTGCTCAAGGCACGAAAGCACAACAAGCACCTTACCAAATAAGTTATGACCGCTGGAAAATTAATGGTTGTCCTCATCAAGGCGGGGCAATTAGTATTAATGACAATAATCGTTATCATTTGGTGTGGTTTAATCAAGGAGAAGTAGGTAAGGGGATTTTCTATGCGGCAAGTAATGACCAAGGTAAATCGTTAACCAAACCAATATCTGTTGGCATGCAAAGCGCACAAGCAGCGCATCCGCATTTAAATACGAATGGTGATAATATCGATATTGTTTGGACACAGTTTACTGGTACTGAACATGAGCTATGGCATCAACGCTCGACTGATAATGGTAAATCATTTACTCAAGCTATTATGTTAGCAACAGCACTTAACGGCTCTGATCGTCCTTTTATAGTCACAAAAGGTAAGATGAGTTATGTGTCATGGCATCGTCCGAAACAAGGCCATTTGGTGCAAGCGCTATGAATTTTTTCAAAAAATTGAGTTGTGCTACTTTTATTTGGTTTTTACTTGGTACAAGCTTGTCTTTTGCTGAGTCAATTGCCTTTGATAAAGCCCAATTAGTGACAGTAAAAACACAAAATATGGGTAAGCAATGGTTGATGCTACTCTGGTCAGTTGACTGTCCTCCTTGTTTTAAGGAGCTAGCCATTATTCAAAAACTACAAGGTCAACATGATGATCTAGCGGTAGTGATTATTAATACTGATGCAAATGATGAAATAAATGCTGAACGTAAAGACATTATCGAAAAATTTGATTTGAATAACTTCAACAACTTTCATTTTGTTGATGGCCAAGGAGATCAAAGTCGATTTTTTATCGATCCTAATTGGTACGGTGAATTACCGCGAAGCTATTTTGTCGAAAGTAATGGTAAATTTCATGGGAAAAGTGGCTTGGTTAATAAGTCCATCTTAACGCAATGGTTAGTGAACTAAGAAACTAGCTTTCGCATTAGTTCACTAAAAGGTGTATTTAATAGCCAAAAAAGCCAAGACTGATTTATATTAGTTTTGGCTTTTATATTTTTTGGGCGAGTTTTTTTAACGGTTAATTTATTGATGCGGAATTGCTCTTCACGTTTTAATCGCTTAGCTTCAATACGTCGATCACTGGCTTGATTTGCACATTCAGCGAAACTGAGTCTTTTTTCACTGCTCATCGTCGACAATATACCAACAGTGCTGTTAGTTTTTTTAGCATTAACTCTACGTTTAGGTTTTGGCGTGCTACACATAGAAGTGACCCTCGTGCTTTGTAAATGGTGTAAATCGCATAGCTATATTAAGAAGAACGTTTAAGCTTGGTTATTATTTCACTTCAATTTAGGTATGATAAATTGAAGTGAAAATTGGACTAATGATCTTATCTAGAAAGAGTGAGATAAAACATGACAGATAGCCTAACCTTTGAACAAGCTGAACAATACTTATTAGCTAAACCAGCAGCGTTGTTGGATCACCCGTTTGGTGAAGAGGTAAAAGTGTTTCGGGTAAAAATGAAAATGTTCGCTACGTTAGCGCTGGGTAAAATGGGCAAAGGTGATGGCGATAAGCAAGATTGGTGGTTGAACCTAAAATGTGATCCTGAAGAGGCTATTATGTTACGTGATATATTCCCGTCAATAATTCCCGGTTATCATATGAATAAACGATTATGGAATACTATTATTTTAGATGGCTCAATTCCACAAGGTGAAATTGAGCGGATGATAGATAATTCATTTGAGTTAGTGGTGAGTAAAATGACTAAGAAAGATCAGCAGTCCATTAATATTAATTTACATAAAGATAAGTAAACTAACATAAGAAGAAGTATGCATATATTTAAATATATGCATATCTAAAACTCTAGGGTAAGTCAGTGTCACTTACAATAATTTCTATAGTTGGGAGAAGGTTATCTGCTGCCATGCTGCTATCACCACCATAATCACTATGTCCCCATGTAACTACAGTCCAGTCTTCCTTTAATGCAGCAAAAGCATTATTTGTAGAATAAATATCTACTATATTGTTGGAGTCAATTGTACTACTGTCACTTCCCGAGTTTGTCTCCCCCCAAGTTGTAATTGAAGCGTCTGTTTTGAGCGCAGCAAAAGCATCTATTGTTGAATATACCTTTACTATATTAGTTAAATCTATAGCGGAACTATCACCTCCACGAGTGCTAGACCCCCAAGTTATAACAGTACCATCTGTTTTCAGAGCTGCAAATGCAAACGCGTTAGAGTAAATTGTAGTGATATCATTTAGGGTTACATTACTACTATCACCGCCGTTACTACTGTCTCCCCATGTTACTACAGAGCCATCTATTTTTAGCGCAGCGAATGCTGCACTAGTAGAAAAAACTTCGGCAGTATTATTCAAAGGAATACCGTCACTGATACCTCCATAGTTAATATGTCCCCAAGTCTCTATTGAATTATCTGTTTTCAAAAAAGCGAAAGTAAATGGGTTAGAGAATACTTTTTTAACATTTTCTATAATTAAAGACTCACTATTAGAGAAAATATCTCCCCCCCAAACTATGACTGAACCATTGGTTTTATGTGCTGCAAAGGCGGAACTTGTAGAGTAAATTTCTTTAACACTTTCTAGTGTTACTTCGCTACTATTTCCTCCTCGATTATCTTTTCCCCAAGTTACAACTGAGCCATCATTTTGTAATGCAGCAAAAGCTGAAGTAGTAGAATAAATACGAGTTACATCATTCAAAATAACTGAACTGCTGTCACCACCATAGCCAGTGTTCCCCCACGTTATTACAGTTCCATCCTTTTTAAGTGCTGCGAAAGCATAATCAGTAGAAAAAATTTCTTTAACATTGGTAAGCAAGGGATTGACGCTCTCAGACGCTGGCAGTAACCCCCAGCTAATTACTGAGCCATCATTTTTCAATGCAGCGAATCCGCCATTATTAGAAAAAATTTTACTGACATTTGTTAGTTCTATATCCGCGCTATTACCACCTATAGAGCTTTCGCCCCAAGTAACAACGGAGCCATCATTTTTAAGTGCAGCAAAAGCTCTAGCGTTAGAGTAAATGTTAGTGACATGGCTTTTATATGAGGGCTCTATTGTTTGATAGGCATTATCAATTAAATTGGCATTATTATTGGAAGAGGCATCAATGCGTATTTTTTTATCTAAATCAGCGAAAGTTAAAAGATAACTATTTGTATTAGATATGTTATTACCGTCGATTGACCAGTTATATTTATTCATCGAAGGTAAGCATTCAGTACAGTTTACAGTGGCTATTAATATTTCTCCTTCAGCCCATTCTCCAGTAACATTGATAGCATTTATTATCGCAGGTTGTGGAGTTTGCTTAGTCTCTTCACTTGCACTTTCGCTACCACCACCACACCCTGTAATAGTAATAAGGCTAAACAAAACCGCCAAATAACCTCGTTTGAAAATCATTTTCAATTCCCTTTATTTCTTTTGATAATATCTCGCGAAATTGTATATGAAAAACGTGATTAAAAGAATGTCTTCATCAACTTAATACGAGTCAGTTTGTAAAGCTACAGTACAATTAGACCTTTTTGAGGGCAATCAACAGTAAAGTGGTTTTAAATGATAGTTGATTTGTATAATTAATAAAAATTTAAATGGGTACAATATTCCTTGATATTAAGCGACTTTGGAATACAGTTATAATAGATGGCTCAATTCCGAAAGGTGAAATTGAGCGGATGATAGATAATTCATTTGAGTTAGTGGTGAGTAAAATGACCAAGAAAGATCAACAGTCAATCTTGGTTCATCTATAACTAATTGATCAGTTATCTATTACATCATGATTCTTATACCTAACGGACAGATAAGTATCATCATAGTGATATAACCAATCCCTCGTACTCTTCTGCCATAATCACTGTTCATCTTAAGCCCAAAAAATGGCCTCAATAGGTTAGTTCTACGAATTAACTCATAGCCAATAAAACAGGCTAATATTGTGAAAATAATAAGCAATAGTGGCTCGATTACTGGCCCTAAATTTAATTTGCTTAAGTTGTATCCTATTACTAAAATAAGCGTTTGGTGAAGAATGTAAAAAGGATAGACAGCGTCGTTAAAGTAGCTCAGCTTGGTTGAACGCACATTTAAAAACTTATATGCAAGAGCAAATACAGTAAGTGCCCCGAGCAACCTTAGCAAGCTATAATTAAACATACCAAGCATTAGTATAACTTCATTTTCTGGTTGGCGACCATGAAGTAAATCTAACCAGACAAAGTTATAAAACATGATGAAAGAGCCGTAGCAGAAAATTGAGGTAATGAGTAAAGGTTTAATATTTTGGCCAATGCGTTGCCAAAATAGGGTGTTCCAACCAATAAGATAACCATAAAGCATTAATGTAAAACCTAATGGGTATCTCACAGTCTCCATGTCCCAATTAACTTGAATAATAAATAGTGGAAATACACTTAATAAAATTGCTAATACACCATGAGAGTTGAATAGCCTTTGAGTAGCACAATTAACCCATTGGGTATTTAATAAAGGTATCAAGCAAAGAATGGCCAGTGAAAACTGCCACAAAGAGCGAATAAACCATAAGTGGTTTACATCAATATGTGGCCAAATACCCGCTTGGTACTTATCAAAAACACCTGTATTTGACGAGAAAAATTCACTTAGAAACTGCCAGTAATTCATATTAAGATCGCCGTTATAACTCATCTCAATATACAGTTGTGGCGGCACAACAACCAAGATGCCAAATAGCAACGGTAACAACAATCGAAAAGAGCGCATGCTGATGAATCGCCATACTGAGACTTTAGCCATAATAAATCGAATAGCAATGCCTGAAATTACCCATAACACTGCCATTCTCCAAGGTTCAATAATCAGCATTAAATTTTCAAGTAGTTGCGACTGATAAATGCTTTTAGCGTGCCAACCCCAGTTTTCAACGTAAAACATACCGCTATGAAATACAATAAGTAACCCAAAAACCAATATGCGTAGCCAATCGAGATCATAACGACGCGTTGGCATCTCATCGTGACTTGGAATGAATAGCTTTGCCATATTCGTCCAATTAACTCTATTATTAGTAATCATTGTGTTGTAAATCCTGTTAACTTATTATTGTTATATCATCACAGGTAAACTGAAAAAATAAACGTCGAAAAGGCTGTGTCTACAGTTGTCAGGGACAAGTGGTGGAATACAGGGATGAACAAAATTAACTATTGGATAATACAGCTAAATGATTAAACTCGCGCACTTTCAAAAGTACAAGCTTCGTTATGAAATGGCGATATTGTTTTGCTATTTCTTTATCAATAATACCTTGTTGGCTACATCGGTTATTATGGAAGCCAAGCGAAAAGAAGGCCCACTACCGTTTGAAATATGGGAACCTTTTATTTGGGAATATTCTAGTGCTGTAAGCTTGTTATTGCTATTTCCATTAATTTTACTGCTCTTAAATAAAATGCCGTTTGACTGGTTATCAATTAAACGCTCTTTATTTTATTATTTTTTAGCCTCAATTGTATTTTCGCTTAGCCATGTATCGATCATGGTGGGTATTAAAGAAGCCGTTTACTTTTTTATGGGTGGGGAATATCACTTTGGCGATTTTTGGTTTGAACTGTTTTATGAATATAGAAAAGACTTATGGAGTTTTATATTTTTTATAATATTAATAAATGCCTACAATTTTATTCTCAGTCGTTTGCAAGGTGAAGCCAATCCTGTCGCTCAAAGTGAAGATGAAAGCATAAACCAAAGCTTTGATCGGCTTTTAGTTAAAAAACTTGGTAAAGAATTTATTATTAAAGTTGAAGATGTAGAGTGGTTAGAAGCCTCTGGAAATTATGTGAACTTGCACATTAAAGGTCGTATTTATCCGACTAGAGCGACATTAAGTAAACTAATTGAACAGATTTCAGAAAAAGGCTTTTGTCGCATACATAGATCACACGCAATTAATTTAGAATATATCGAATCTATTACGCCATTAAGTAGTGGTGACAGTGAAGTGAAACTTGAGACTGGCAAGGTATTAAATCTATCAAGGCGATATAAAGAAAGTTTTAAAGGTCAATTAGGGTAGTTAAAAACAGTAGCGCTAACGATTATATGAATAAGCGACTCTGGAACACCGGTATTTTAGATGGCTCAATTCCACAAGGTGAGGTTGAACGCATGATAGATAATTCCTTTAGCTTAGTGGTTAGTATAATGACCGAGAAGGATCAGAAATCAATTCTTTACACATAAGTAGATAACTTCCGCTGTTCGCTGGAAAGAAGACTCTGTTGGCTCAAATAAAAAGTTTAACAATTGCCATATAACTACTCTTCAATTTTCACATCAGAACGGCAAGTTTGAGCCTAGAGCTGTCAGTGTGGGATGATTTTAGTTTCCTCTATAGGTGAATGGTATAGCCACTATTAGCTTCTTATGACAACATATAAGCCTATCTTCACTTAATAGGTGTACCGCAGTGATTAAACCTACTGTTTGGATGAACCCTGGTGCTGTTACTATCTATGGCTCTAGTTTAGATGCCACCTTCCACAGCCACCATGCTATACAAGTAGTATGGCCTCAGAGTAATTCGCTTTGTAAGTTAAATGGAATAGAAATATCAGGCGTAACTATAATTGATTCAAAAGTTGAACATCAACTCGAAATGATTGAAGGTTGGGTGCTACTTATTGAGCCAAAAAGTAATTTGGGACAGGAGTTGTTTACTAAATTAATGGGGCAACCATTTAAGTCATTTAGAACACTTTTTTTCGAATCAGCTAAGAAACCGACGCAAGCTGAAGATTTCACTGAATTTTTAACCCCTTTATTTGAAGAATTGACACTTACAAAACAGTTCTTAGTTTTTAATAAAAGTACGGTGGAAGATAAACGTATTCAACAATTGTTAACTGAATTAGATCAGTGTCTACATGGTGATTGTATTAAACCTACAAGTTGGCGAGCTTCTGAAGTTGCTAGTCAGTTATCTTTATCTGAAAGTCGTTTTCTTCATTTATTTAGTAAAGAATTAGGTATTGCTTGGCGACCATACTTATTATGGCGACGAATTATCTGTGCGGTTCAAGCGATAATAAATAATAGCTCTGCAACTGATGCTGCTCATCTGGCTGGCTTTTCAGACAGCGCTCATTTAAGTAGAACATTTCGAAATAACTTTGGTATGACAATAAGGCAAGCTCTTACTATTTTTAGAAAAATTAGCTAGTTTATTCAAGTTATCTGTTAAATGGTTGGTTATTCTATGTGCATATTCATTGAACAGGTATTCCCCATGAAACAGAAACTAAACAGATCTATTTTAATCATCATTGCGTTAATAACCGTATTGGCGAGCTTAATACACGGCAGTATTGTTGATATATCGATATTCCATGGCCTGATTTTGCATCCCGTATTTTTAATAGCAGGACTTTCTTTAGTTGCATTCAGTGTAAAGGAACGTAGCTATGATTAAACTATCAAAAGACTTTCTATTAGAAACCACCATGTTGGATTTCAATTATCCACAAATTCAAGACTTGATTGAACAAAGAAAATGGCGTGATTTATCACAGTATGATGCCATTGGTGCAATTTACAATTATGTACGTGATGAGATTCGTTTTGGTTATAATGCCGATGACCGCATACCAGCAAGCCAAGTACTTAATGATGGTTACGGGCAGTGCAATACTAAAGGTACCTTGTTAATTGCTCTATTACGAGCCATTGGAATCTCCACGCGCTTTCATGGGTTTACCATATACAATGAATTGCAACGTGGCGCTATTCCTGATTATTTATTCTTCTTTGCACCTAAGCGTATTATCCATAGCTGGGTTGAAGTTTATTACAATGA
>Ga0105358_10001954_pt1 | contig 11014 bp, 8 predicted proteins | sample GOMGulsemesocosm_5_FD_83509 | JGI IMG/M metagenome (GOLD analysis project Ga0105358, IMG submission 83509) | Methane-oxidizing microbial communities from mesocosms in the Gulf of Mexico - GOM15C Gulf of Mexico | ecosystem: Environmental > Aquatic > Marine > Cold seeps | place: Gulf of Mexico...
GCGAGTGGTTGACGACGTACACGTACACCTTTTAACTGTTTAAATAAATCAGCTGGAATACCTTTTGGTAATTGCACGAAACTGTGTTTGTCATGTAAGTTAATTGCGCCAATGTAACTACTATCTAGCGATATCTCATTAGCTATAGCGCCAACAATATCACCTGGACGAGCGCCATGTTCTTTACCTACTTCTAGACGATAAGTCTGCCAATCAACATCATTGCGGTCTACTTTTGCTTTACGTGGTCTTTCATCACGTGAACCACGATTACCTCGGCTGTCTGCACGACTGTCCGAACGAGAGTCACGACGAGAATCTCTGCCACGGTCATTTCTATCACGACCGTTACGTTCTCCTCGGCTGTCTGCACGAGCGTCTCGGCGAGGCTTAGGGTCTTCTTTTGGCTGTAATGGTTGCTTTAATTGTTTTTGGAATAACAATGCTGCAGCTAAATCAATCATCGACATTTCCGATTCACTTGCCATCACTTCAACTATTTCGCGCATGCTTGTTAAATCTTTCCCTTCAACAATACCTGCTATTTCATCACGAGCACGTTCAATACGCTTCTTACCAAGTTCTTGTATATTTGGTAATTCATACATATTCACTGTGCCAGAAGTTAAACGCTCATAGTGACGCAGTGAATACATTTCGCGTGGACGAACAAATGCAATTGACATACCTTCACGACCAGCACGACCCGTACGACCAATACGGTGAACATAAGCTTCATGATCACCTGGTAAGTCATAGTTTATTACTAAAGAAATACGAGGGATATCTAATCCACGAGCAACAACATCAGTTGCGACTAAGATAGACGATTTACCTGATTTCATTTGATCGATACAGCGTTCACGTTGTGCTTGGTTCAAATCACCATTAAGTGCTAATGCAGGATAACCCGCACGCTCTAATTTTTCAGCAACATCAACAGTATCGTTACGAGTACGTACAAAAATAATCATCGCATCGTAATCAACGATTTCAGCGATACGCTCTAAAGCGGTCATTTTAGTAATACCACCTACCTTCCAAGCATATTGAGTAATGTTAGCTTTGGCTTTTTTAACCGCTGCAATTTTAATGTGCTCTGGATCTGTTAAGAAACGGTTAGCTATTTTACGAATAGCTGATGGCATAGTTGCAGAGAACAAGCACATTTGCGTAGTTTCAGGTAAGTGATCCAAAATCCACTGAATATCTTCTAAAAAGCCCATATTTAACATTTCATCAGCTTCATCAAGTACACATACTTTTAAGTCAGCTAATTTCAGGCTTTTACGACGTAAATGATCCATTAAACGACCCGGCGTACCAACAACTACTTGTGCACCGCGCTCTAATTGTTGAAATTGAGGACCATAAGATTGACCACCATATAAAGTAGCAACACGTAAACCTTTCATATTTTTACCGAAAGATTCAATAGCCTCAGCTACTTGCATTGCTAATTCACGTGTTGGTGCTAATACCATTAATTGCGGTTTTTTAATTGATGTATCAATTTTTGCTAAAGCAGGTAAACCAAAGGCAGCAGTTTTGCCTGTACCTGTTTGTGCTTCTCCTAAAACATCTTTTCCCGCTAACAAAGGCGGAATAGTTTGTGCCTGAATATCAGTAGCAGAAGTAAAGCCTATTGAGGTTATAGCTGTTAATAAATTTGTAGGTAAACCTAAAGAGTCAAAGGCAACAGAGGCCTTATCAGAAACATTAGTTTGGGCATTACTTTGATCTGTATTTTTTTGTTCAGTCATTTTAATTTCATCTTTTTAAGGCAGGTATTGAGAGCATCTCTAATAAAGAAAAGCTAGCAAAAAATTAAAAGCAAAAAAATAGCTCACCTTCATACATAACAAATGTCATGGAAAGCGCACTGAATTGAATAAATTTTAAATTGCTAAGTCTTTAACCTGCGTACATCATACGAGGAAACCACCAGGAAGACTTAAAGCGCATAGCGTATTATCACGCTATATTTCTGCTGGAAACGAAATGTTCAGCTGGGCAAGTCTATTGGGCGGAAAACCCCTACTCATTTTCGATGGGCTTATTATTTTGTTTTGTGAGTATCACTCTAAAAAATAAATCAATAAGCGGTGCACTATTCCTTACTAAAAAGTGCCATCTATCTTTTTTGTTGACTTTACGTTGTAAAACCAACATCCCTTCATCGAGGCGCGCATTATACATAAACCATACCAGTTTGCAAGCGCTTTCTTATAAATTAACTGTTTTCTTAGTTACTTTATAAGATATTCAGCATGTTTTTTATCTGCCGTTAATATGTGGCTTGGAAACCACAATTTGAGCATAGTCATTAACTCTTTTAACTGGGGTTGATTGCAATGCTGAACTTTTTTCTGCCAATCTAAAATCTCTTTATGCAATAACAAATGACTTTTCTGATGTTCTTCAAACTCAGGGCACTGATTTTCTTTAAGTAACTTTTCTTCATAAGAAAAATGCTGACGAGTGTAATTAACTAGCTCCTCAACAATGGGCGCAAATTCTTCATACCCCCTCCCTTTATTCACAACAACATCTATATCATTGATTAAATTCATTAAATGCTTATGCTGTCTATCAACTTCATCAATGCCAACACTAAACTTTTCACTCCAACATAGTAAAGGTGCAAAAAAGTCATCACCACCAGCCTTAAGCAGACTAGTAAACTTTGCTTCCAAATCAAAAGGAAGCTCTATTTGCTTCATAATGGTTCTGTGCATCCAAGCTAAACAAATAAAAGAGACCACAAACATAAACATCCATGCACTAGTCCACAGCCCTGTCCATTCAAGCAAATAGCCAAAAATAATAGGACAAACAAAACCACCAAGTCCACCAAGTACACCAACCATACCTCCAACAACACCGACCTCTTCAGGAAAGTAATCTGGAATATGCTTATAAACAGCAGCTTTGCCTATTCCCCAAATACTACCTAAAACAACGACCATCACTGCAAATATCCATACATTGGCTTGAAAATATATCCGAGTAACTCCCTTAGCTAATAGTTCTTTTTTGTTAATTTCTTGACCAACTGTCACCACGCTTTCTTGCCAACTTTCTTTGGTAGGGAACACTAACATTTGCTCTTCTAGTTCTTCAAACCCGTGTGTTTTAACTTTTAGTTGATACACTCTATCGTCAACTACTATGGCATTATCACTCACCCGAGTCACTGTACCCGAAGCTTTTGCCATAATACCTTGTCCAGTTGAGTACACCTCCATTTTAGGTACAGACAAAGCCATTGTGATAATGACTGAGGATGCCAAAACCCAGTACATAACTTTACGGGCACCAATTTTATCAGACATCCACCCCCCCATCGCACGAATAACGCCAGATGGAAAACTAAATAAAGCAGCTAAAATCCCTGCTGTAACTAGCGGCATATAATAAACATTAACAAAATACGGTACTAACCACTGAGAAAAAGCAACAAAACAGCCAAATACCAAAAAGTAATATAATCCAAAGCGCCAAACCCGAATATTTTTTAAGGGTTTTAGCATTTCTCGTACAGGTTTATTATGTGTTGCAGGCTTTTTATTTGTGGTAAAAATCACAAAAATAATCCCCATAACAACAAGTAGAGCCGCATACATTATCGGTATCTCACGCCAACCATCAATGTTGACACCATTATCAGTTAGTGAATTAAGCATTGTTGGCGCAAATAGCGTAGTAATTGCCGCACCAGCATTGCCTGCGCCAAAAATCCCTAAGGCCATTCCTTGTTTTTCTCTAGGGAACCAAACTGAAGTAAAAGCAATGCCAATAGAAAAACTAGCACCCGCCAAACCAAAACCAAAACTACAGGCAGCGAAATACCAAAAACTATCAGCGAAAGACAATAAATACATTGGAATAGCACAAAAGAATAACAATGCGACGAAGATAGGCTTGCCGCCAAATTTATCGGTTAAAATACCAGCAGGCAATCGGAATATAGCTCCGGTTAAAACAGGAATCCCCATCAACCAACCAATTTCTACAGGCCCCCAATTATAAATTTGGTTAGCGGCTAAATAAGTAACTAAAACACCATTTAGCATCCACACAGCAAAACAAACAGTAAAAGCAAAGGTGTTGATAAAAAGCATTTTGTGTGATTGAAAAGTCGCTTTTTCTTGCATAGTACTATCTCTTTATTTTTTAAATAAAACCATTACATTAACTAAAACCCAATAAACACTTGTGACAATAAATCAGGATAAACACCCAATATAATACCCGATAAAATAAATATGATGGCTGAGATACTCATCACAGGTGCTAACTTAGCGCCAACAACAGGGAGTTGTAAACTACTGGTTTTTTCTACACTGACATCATTAAACAAAGTAAAAACAATTCGCAAATAATAAAAAAGTCCTATACCACTGCCAACGATTAATGCTGCAATCAACCACCACTGTTGTGCTTGTACAGCAACAGTGAGCAAATAAAACTTACCAATAAAGCCTGCCGTTAACGGAATTCCAGCCAAACTTAGTATTGCCACAATAATTAACAATGCCAACAAGGGATTTTGCCAAAACATCCCCTGCCAATCGCCAATGCTTTGCTCGGTGTCCTCATGGTTACATTGAGTTAATTGCAGTACCATAAACAGCGATACCGTTGCTAAGACATAAGCAGCTAAATAAAATAGCGCACTTTGCCATGCCAAGCCGACACTTTGTGGTGAAATTATTAATAGCACAATAAGTAAATAGCCCATATGCGCAATAGAGGAATAAGCTAACAACCGCTTAATGTTCTGCTGTTTTAGGGCTAAAACATTACCTATAATCATTGACAAAATAGCAAGTACACTCATTAAATTTAGCGTACTTAATACATTATTGTTACTAACAAAAGATTGAGTAAAAAATGATGTCTGGCTAAACCAGAACTTCATTAACACCACAAACATAGCGATTTTTGATACCGTCGCAAGTAATAAGGTGACTGGAGTTGGTGCCCCTTGATAAACATCAGGTGTCCATAAATGAAAAGGAGCAAGTGACAATTTAAAAGCGACTCCTACAAGGAAGAGTAAAATACCAGAGGAATAAAATAAACTATATACCGGCTCGGCTTCAACAGCAAAGCTCAAGCTGCCACTTTGACTATAAATAAACGCTATACCTAACAGCATAAAACTTGAAGCACTAGCACTTAAAATAAGATACTTAAAAGAGCTTTCAACGCTGTACTGACTATCTCGGCTGTAACCTACCATCCCTACAAGTGCAATACTGAGTAATTCAAAGCCCAAAAACAATGAGGCAAAGTGATCACTCATCACCAAAACACCTGCACCTAATACCACAAGTTGCAGTAATATGAAAAACTCATCATGCACTTCAACTGAGTGAGTTAACCAGGTTGAACTTAAAAAACCAACCGCAATGCTCGCCACTAATATCAATATAAAGGCAAAATTACCGTAGTTATCAACCTTCATTAAGGGGGTTACTTGTACTTCATCAGTTAAATTTATCACTAATGAAATACTGGCTAACAAAGCACAAACAAATATCGCTAAAGTAAAGGTCAAAATCATTTTTTGAGAACGGCGCCACGCTATTAGCAACAATGAAAGAACAGAACCAAAAGCAACAATCAATAAAGGTGATAAACTTTGCATCATCAACTGAGTCATATTATTGCCCTCCTGCTGTGCTCGTTATTGCTAAAGTCAGCTCCGAATGTTGAAAGAAAGTTAAGACTAGGTTGGGATAAAGTCCAATTACAATCAGTAAGCCAAGCAAAGAAGAAAACACCAACAACTCCCGTTTTGATAAATCATTCACATTATTTTCTCCTTCTTGATTCTGCCCCTTACTTTCTCCTTGCCTCTTACCTTGAAAGGCATTTTGAAATAACACCATGCCATAAATAGCTGAACCAATCAGTCCAAAAGCAGCAAGAATAGTCATCAACGGAAAGCGTTGGTAAGCACCAACTAAAGAAAGAAATTCAGCAACAAAATTAGCAAGTCCTGGTAAACCAAAAGCTGCTGCGGTAAAAGCTAAAGCAAAACCACCCATGCGTGGCGCACTCTGCCAAAAGCCCCCCATTTGACCCAAATCACGAGAATGAATTCGACTATAAACCATACCTACCAATGCAAATAATGCAGCGCTACTTAAACCGTGGGCAACTAAAGTTAATACAGCCCCTTGGTAGGCAATCGCATTAAATGAAAACAACGCCAACATAACAAAACCCATATGGCTGATGCTGCTGTACGCAACTAAACGTTTAAAATCTTGTTGAGCAAAAGCCATTTTTGCCCCATATAAAATACTCACTACACCTAATGTTGCCGCAACGGGAGCAAAATCTATACTCGCTTGTGGAAATAAGTGTAGTACAAAACGAATTAACCCATAAGCACCTGTTTTTAATAATACCCCCGCAAGTAAAACACTCCCGGCTGTTGGCGCTTGGGTGTGAGCATCAGGCAACCAAGAGTGCACGGGAACAGAAGGAAGTTTTACTGCAAAAGCAATAAAGAAACCCAGCATTAAATAACGACTTGTCGATAAAGGTAAATCAAGCGTTAACCAGTCTTGATAAAAAAAGCTAACTAAGCCTGTCTGCTGAAAATGTATCGCAGCCATCGCAATTATCGCCACTAACATTAACAAACTACTAATTTGGGTAAAGATGAAAAATTTAATGGCTGCAAAATGTTTGTTTTCATGTCCCCAAATAGCGATCAATGCCGTCATTGGTAATAACATCACTTCCCAAAAGAAGAAAAATAAAAACATATCAACAGCGGTGAATACACCAATAATACCGGCGATAGAGGCAAGTAAATTAAAATAGTAGAAACCTGTTTTTGTTTGAATTTCTTGCCAAGAAACCAATATACAAATAATGGCTAAAAATAAGGTTAGTAACACCAATACTAGACTTAAATAATCAACGGCTATGGCATACTCAATATTAAAACTATCTATCCAAGACAAACGAACTAAAACCTGTAGCGAGCTTAAATCAACGCCTGTTGTTGTAATTGATATGACAAAATAGATACTAACAATTAACACTGTCAGCAATGCCAACCAACGGGCACTTTGCGTTTTGACTCCCTCAGCGTACCAAGCTAAAGCACCACCCAAAAGTAAGCTACACATAACTAACGTTATATTCATTAACTTGCCTCCAGTGAAAACGATTCAATACCAAGACTTATCAATAACAGAGCAGTAGCTAAACCAATGGCTGCCGCATACCAACGTAACTTTCCTGTTTGACTGCTTTTAAATACATCATGACAAATGCAAACATACCAAGCGCTAAACATAATCAGTTGGTCAAAAATATCTTTGCGATTTAATCTAGCTAAATAACAATAAGGTTTCACTAATAACAAATCATAAAGTTGGTCAAAACCTAAACCTTGGCGACAAAACATCACTAAAGGAGTAGGTTTATCTTGAAATGCTGCATTGTTTAAGTTGCCATGGTTTGAGTTACGATAGGTTGAAAAATAAAACCAAGAGAAAACTATACCGACAAAAGGTGTGGCTATAGCAACACTATGTAGCCAGTTAGGTTCATTCATATTTAACGACTGAACACTAGGAAAAACACCTGACAAACTTTGTTCAATAGTATTAGCAAATATACCGCCAATAAGCGATAACACTGCCAAAGCAATTAGGGATAGTTTTAACAGCCTACTGGATGATGGTTGCAATTCATGATCAAAACGCCTTTCCCCCATAAATGCTAAAAAGAATAACCGACAACTATAAATACTAGTTAATAATGCACCAAAAATAGCGCAATACCACAACAATGGTCCAGCGGTATTAGACGACCAAAGCTGAGCAATAATCGCTTCTTTTGAGAAAAAACCTGAGCTACCTGGCAGCGCCATTAAACAAACTAGTCCAATAGCAAACAACACCGTTTCAAAAGGCAAACGTTTTAATAAACCACCCATTTTGAAAAGGTTTTGCTGGTGATGCAGAGCAAGAATAATAGCACCAGCAGTTAAGAATAATAACGCCTTAAAAAAAGCATGAGTCATTAAGTGAAAAACACCTGCAGAAAAAGCCCCTGCCCCTAATGACAACATCATATAACCAATTTGACTCATGGTTGAATAAGCCAAGACACGCTTAATATCATTTTGAGCAAGTGCAGCAACACCAGCGAGTAATAAAGTTGATGCACCTAGCCATGCAACATAATTCATTACCTCAGGAGCAAGTAAGAATATGCCATTCATACGGGCAATTAAATAGACGCCTGCCGTTACCATAGTAGCCGCATGAATTAGCGCACTTACTGGCGTTGGACCTGCCATGGCATCTGGAAGCCAAGTTTGTAGTGGCAATTGTGCTGACTTTCCTACTGCACCACCAAGTAATAACAAAGCGATCCAGTAAGGTGCTTCATCACCTACAACCCATAATGTGCTGGCACTTTCATTTAAATCGTTAATATTTAACTGGCCAAGTTCCTTGAACAGCATAAATAATCCTATTGCCATAGCTGTATCGCCAACACGAGTTACAATAAAAGCTTTTCTTGCTGCCAACACATTGGCTCTTTCTTGGTACCAAAAGCCAATTAATAAGAAACTACATAACCCTACACCTTCCCAACCTAAATACAGCAATACTAAATTATCAGCCAAAACTAAAATTAACATGGCGACAATAAACAAGTTCATATAAGCCATAAAACGAGTAAAGTTTTCATCATCTTTCATGTAAGCGGCAGCAAAAATGTGAATCAATAAGCCGATACCTGTAACCACTGAGATCATCACTGCAGAAAGTCCATCAAGATAAAAGCTGATATTAATTTTTGCTGATGAGCTATTCGTTAGGTTTAACTCAAACCAATTCCATAAATCAACAGATAAGACAGGTGACTGCAATGAAAGCTGATTAATAACAATAAAACTTGATACTGTGCTTAACACCATAGCACCAATACTGAGCGTTGCAGCCATATGCCAAGACAAGCGTTTGCCAAAAGTAATAAGTAATAAAAAACTAATTAACGGATGAAGAGGTAGTAAAGCTAATACATTTTCTGTGGCAGAAGGAATCATCATTTACCCCTTCAACTTGCTAAGCAAGTCAATATCTAGGGATTTAAAACGCCGCTGCATTTGAATCAACAACGCCAAACCAACAGCAACTTCTGCTGCAGCTAAGGTCAAAACAAGAATAAACATGACTTGGCCGTCAGCTTGTTGCCATGCACTACCTGCACCAATAAATGCTACGCCAACCGCATTAAGCATCACTTCTAAACTCATTAAAATGAATAATGTGTTTTTTCGAACAATAACACCAACAAAACCAATGGAAAATAAAATGCTCGCCAATATTAAAACATGGCTTAACGGAATAGCGCTCATAAGTGCCCTCCTGTTTCTTTTTGTTGGTCTAAACCTTTCTGATCTAAACTAATGCCTTCGGGTTTAGCAAAATGATAGCCTGCAATCAAACCAGCAAGCAGTAAAAAAGAAGCAATCTCTACTGCCAACAAATAGGGACCATAAAGTAAAATACCAACCTGTTTAGCATCAATAATATGTGAAGTTAACTTCTCTTGCACCAAAGAGCTCTCAATCGCAAATATCAATTCAGTTAGAAGTAAAATAGCAATAAGACTCGGCCCAACCCAAAGATTGAAGTTACTTAGTCTGAATGAATGTGACTTTGGAGCATTAAGTGTTTCATCCTGCCCAAGGCCAAACATCATAATGGCAAAAACAAATAAAACTAAAATAGCACCAGCATAAACAATAATCTCTAAACCTGCAGCAAAGGGAGCTCCCATCAAATAAAAACAAACTGCCACAGCTAACAAAGAAACCACTAAGTAAAGTAAAGCATGAACGGTATTTTTTCCTGTGATTACCTTTAAACTGGCAACGATGGCCAAAGCAGCAGAAAAATAAAACATTAACTGCAAAGGGTTTAGTCCCATAATTAGGTGATTTGTTGAAAGATTCATGGCATCAGTCCTTTTATATCAACAGGCGGTTTTTCTTGCCTTGCATCACCTTTAGTTTTACGTTCACCTTTAATATTGACCTCAATACCACTATGGCGATAAAAACTATAATCTGGATATTTACCCACCCCTTTAATGAGTAAGTGCTCTTTCTCATAGACTAAGTTTTGCCTGTCGTATTCTGCTAATTCAACATCAGGTGTTAGTTGAATAGCGTAAGTAGGGCAAGCTTCTTCACAAAAACCACAAAGAATACAGCGGGAAAAATTAATGCGAAAAAAATCAGCTCGTTTTCGACCATCATCATCAATAGTTTGTTGCAAAGCGATACAGTCAACAGGACAAGCAGCTGCGCACAAGTTACAACCAACACATCGTTCCTCTCCATCAGGATCTCGCGTTAGTACAATACGACCACGATACCTTGGCGCCAAGTAAGGCTTTTGCTCTGGATATTCAACCGTATCTGCTTTTGTAAAGGTATGTTTAAGCACCAAAGCCATCGTTGTTAATTGACTAAAAATCATATCAACTGCCGCACTTAGCCCGCTCAGCTTCTTCACTTGTTGAGTACCTTGATGATGCGATTTATGTTCTGAATCAGCCATAAAACCCTCCCAATTTTAATACACCCGTTGCTAATAAATTAATTAACGCTAAAGGCAACATATATTTCCAACCGAAAATAAGTAATTGATCAAAACGGGGGCGTGGCAATGAAGTACGAAGCAAAATAAAAAAGAATACAAAGAGCAGTATTTTTAAGATAAACCACAGCAGTGGAGGTAACCATGAATCTAATGGCGCAGGCATCAACCAACCACCAAAAAATAACACCACAGACATAGCCGATATTAACGTGACACTTAAATATTCACCAAGAAAAAACAAGGCAAATTTCAATCCTGAATATTCTGTGTGAAAACCTGCAGTTAACTCAGTTTCAGCTTCAGGTAAATCGAAGGGCAAGCGGTGGCTTTCAGCAATCCCGGCAATCATAAAGATA
>Ga0105358_10001958_pt1 | contig 10996 bp, 7 predicted proteins | sample GOMGulsemesocosm_5_FD_83509 | JGI IMG/M metagenome (GOLD analysis project Ga0105358, IMG submission 83509) | Methane-oxidizing microbial communities from mesocosms in the Gulf of Mexico - GOM15C Gulf of Mexico | ecosystem: Environmental > Aquatic > Marine > Cold seeps | place: Gulf of Mexico...
TAGCAAGCCCTAATCCCGTTCCTCCCGCACCTGTATCTGTTTTAGAGCTTTGCACAAAAGCATCAAAAATATCATCTAACTCACCAGGAGGGATCCCAATACCTTGATCTCTCATCATAAAGATGATGCCTTGCTCATTATGCTTTATTGAAACAGTAATGACTGAATGCTGAGGCGTAAATTTAATGGCATTCGACAAAATATTCGTTATTACCTGCCCCACTCTAACACTATCAAATTCAGCGACAACATCACTATCAGACTGAATATCAAGCATTAAATCTAAATCTTTAATTCGCTGTTCCTGCTCTAAAAAGCAATGCTGCCAGACTTCCTGTAAGTTGGTACGTTTTTTCTTAATCACCATTTTACCGGCATCAAGTTTAGATAAATCCAATAAATCATTTAGCAGTATTAATAACCGCTCACCACTAACATGAATATTTTTAAAGTATTGTTGTAATTTTTCTCGGCTTACTGACTCAGCCTTTTTAATGCCAAAACCAGAAAAACTTAATATGCCATGCATCGGAGTACGCAATTCATGCGACATATCTGCCAGAAATTCTGATTTGGACTGGCTTGCTTGGTCTGCAAGTTTTTGTAGCTCGATCAACTTGAATTCTTGTTCTTTTCTGGCTGTAATATCAAGCACTGTTCCCAAAGAAATCACCGGATTACCCGCAGCATCATATTCAGTTTCGGCCTGAGTAAATACATACTTAATACGCCCATCTTTCATAACAATACGGTGCTCACACTCCAACTCGTCACCTGATTTTATTGAAGCAAGATAGACATCTTTCAAATTTTGTCGATCATCCTCATGCACAACCTGGAAAAAACTATCGTAAGTCGGGGTATGCTCAAGGGGATAACCATAAATATCATTCGCCTCCTTCGTCCAGTCCACTTTATTAGTGCCATGCTCATGCGTCCAGCTACCCAAATGAGCCAGTATTTGAGCCTTTTCTAAACGCTGCTGTTGCTGCTGTTTGTCTGCCTCAAGAATTTTCTCCCTGCTCACATCTCGCCAAGCCACAAGGATCACCTGTTTACCGCCATCATTAAGTCGAGTTAATAACACATTGACCCAAAAAGTTGTACCATCTTTCTTTTTGTGCTGCCATTCAAACTCATGTGATCCTGTCTTTACGCACTCATTAATCATTTCAAATTGTTTTTCACTTGATAAACGCCCATCAGCTTGATATTTAGGTGAGAGTTCACCGGGGCTTTTCATTAGTTCTTCTCTAGAAGAATAGCCCATCATTGCAACAGATTTCTCATTACACGCCGTAAACTCACCCTTTTCTAATAACATCAAGCCATGACCTGATTTTTCAAATAAAAGACTAAACCACTCTTTCTCTTGTTGGTTATCCTTCATTAATTGAGCAAAGTTTGCGGCTAACTGATTAATTGATTGGCTAACAATGAAAAGTTCATCTTTTGTTGTTAGCCTCACCCTAGCAGTCAAATCACCCTGAATATAACTATTTAAGGCATCATCGACCTCTTTCAAATTATTCACTAAGGCGCGTGATAAACCCCAAAGTAAATAAGCCGAAAGAAACATAAAAAAAGCAGCAACAGCCACATTTATCAACAGTTCTATTTTTGCGGCTTCAACTCGTTGTTCCAATATCATGTTAAGTTCTGGAATGACATACTGATAAAGATAAGTATAAACACTATCAATATCTGCTGAAACATCAGTATAAATTTGAATGGGGTCGCCCTGAAATTCTTCCGTTAAAATATCCGAGTGAATCAGTGCGGAAACCAACTTTATTCTAGCCACTAGTTGCTCAAAAGCTCCTTTATCCCTTTGTTGTAAGCGAGGTGAATAATAAGCAACTTTTGTTAAATTAAAGTGTAAATCATCCATACTTTTTTTTACATTAAAGTCGAGTATGGTCAAACTATTTCGCTGCTCATTCGATAGTTGCTTATTCATTAGCAGCCCTACGGTTAGCCCTCGAATCCTACCCATATTTTCTACTGCATTGGGAGTGGTAACTAAGAGGCTTTCTATCAAGTGATATGAGTCAAGCTCAGTATCTGTAATTAAATGATAATTCTCGCCGACGAGCCGCAATAATATATTTAATTGCCGAATAAAATATGTATATTCGATAAGGCTTTGCTCAACAGTATTCTGACTATGATGACGTTTAATCCTCGCCCACAAATCACTTAAATCACTTAAATCACTTAAATCACTTAAATCACTTAAATCACTTAAATCATTTAAATCACCATCAAATCCTGTTTGCAAGCTCGTTATGGGTCCAAGTTCTTTTAGCTCAGAATAAAGTGCAGATTCTACTGTTTGTAGATTAGCCTCATAGCTTGCTAATAATCGTGTATTTCCACCTAGTACAGCAGACGCTAAGGCGCGCTGTTTCTGTGCGCCTTGTATCAGTTTGAGAATCGATTCGACTTGTTCTACCCCCTTTAACTCAAGCTCACCAATTTCTACCGTATTATTTAACTGCTGATATAAGCTGGCAACAAGACCAGTCATTGAAAAAAGTATAAGCAAGCCTAATAACCAGAACTTTTTGGCATACTTTAGCTGATCCATAATCGCTATGGCAGGACGAAAAACGTTATACATAATCAGTTCCCTCTGGCTAGTTGGGGCAACGTAAATATAAAGCTTGCCCCTTTATTATGCGGAGACTCTGCCCATATTTTACCACCATGAAGCGCTATAATTTCTTTACTAATGGCAAGCCCAAGCCCAGTCCCTCCTGCCCCTGTTTTGGTTTGGCTGCTTTGAATAAAGGCATCAAAAATAGCGTCTAGTTCTGCTTCAGGAATACCGACTCCCTCATCATGTAAAGAAAAGGTAACTTGCTGGGTATCATCTTGCGTAATATTCACTCTGATTTTGCTGTTTTTAGGGCTAAATTTAATCGCATTTGATAAAATATTAGTCATTACTTGAGAGATTCTTATTGCATCAACATCCCCTGTCACCTGCTGCTTGCTTGTATTGATAACAATTTCTAAGCCCAACTCTCGCAGCCTTTCTTCCTGCTCATTGCAACAGTGAATAAATAAATCATTCAGATTAGCCTGCTTTTTGTTTATCTCCATTTTCCCTGCTTCTAACTTAGACAAATCTAACAGGTCATTAAGTAAAACAAGAAGTCGATCACCACTAATTTTTATATTGGTGAAATATTGTTTTACTTTTTCTTTTGAAGCGGTGTCCCCTTTTTTTATACCGAAGCGAGCAAAACTCAAAATACCGTGCATGGGGGTGCGTAATTCATGTGACATATTGGCTAAAAATTCTGATTTTTCTTTATTGGCTGTTTCAGCTTGTTCTTTTAGTTTAATCAGTAATGATTCTTGCTCTTTTCTTTGCGTAATATCTAATACTGAGCCATAGCTTCGTATCGCTTTCCCTCCAACACCATGCTCCACGCCACCTTGCTGGTGAATATATTTTATTCGTCCCTCTTTCATTACAATTCTGTGTTCAAATGAATAGTCTTTTCCTGATCTCAACGAGGTCAAATAGGCTCTATTAACCTTATTCAAATCATCAGGGTGAACAAGGCTTACAAACTCAGCAATACAAGGGGATATGTTGCTGTCCAGCTCAAATATCTGATAGATTTCTTTGGACCATGTTACTTTTTGCAGCGTTAAATCTAACTCCCAACTGGCTAAGTGTGCCATTTTTTGTGCTTGCTCTAATAAGCGCTGGCTCTTTCTTAGTTCACTCTCCCTTTTCACCCTCTCACTTATATCTCGTGAAAAGACGCTATATACAGGTTTATCTCCTAGCATAAAATGACTAACACTCACCTCAACAGGTATCATCTTGCCTGTTTTATGCCGGTGGTGACAGTTCATGGATTTGGCTTCATCAGGTTGAAAGTCAGCAATATCATATGATTTTAACGCTAATAATTCATCTCGACTATAGCCAACTTCCCTACACGCTTGCTGATTGACATCTAAAACATTGCCTTCATTATCAAACAAATAATAGGCATCAGCAGACATATTAATCACCTGCTTAAAGTGTGACTCTGATACTTTTAACTGTTGCGCCCTTTTTTCTGCCCTTTCTTTTTGATAAAGAGAAAAGGCGAGTAAGACTGAGACCCATAAGCCAACTAAAGGTCCTCTAGCGATATAACTGAGTAAAGAACTCCTCTCCTTGCTGTCATGGCTAGCTAATAGCTCAGAACTAGGGAACGTTTCCAGTTGCCATATTCGCCCCCCAATGACAATTTCTTCTGCCTGATAAAGGTTCGAATGTTTCAAATTCTCTAACGCTGGCTTAGTCACGAGTGCTTGCCTCTCCCCACCTGTAACGTCACTCAAGCCTATTTCTAAGTAATTTTTTTCTCCAAATATCAATTCAACATGATTAAGGAAGTCTCCCATTCGTAACACGACCTGTACAAAACCCAGTAGCTTACCGTGCTTATAAACAGGGAAAAACATTAATACACCTTGTTGCCCTTCACTCTCTTGTACTAACGTAAGCGGCGCACTAACGACATATTCTTTGTCACCTTCGCCTATCCGGTTTACGGCCTCTCGTGACTGATCAGTACTCATTATATTCAGTAAGTGTACTTTCTTATTTAACACGGCTGGCTCGTAATATTCTATAGGAAAATAAACATCATTCTCAACGGCTCTTATCCATCCCAAGTCTTTAGAATAGTCCATGATCCTATAGTTTTCAAAACCCTCATCTTGGATCCTTTGCTCAAAACTAGCTCTTTGTGCATGCTCTATTCTCGGCAGCCAGTTAAGGGCTTGCACCTCCGGCCTATCATTGAGAATAACCCTTGAAAAAAGTCTAAATTCGGAACGGCTGACAAAATTACTACCCTGAAAATAAGCCTGAACAGAGCGTGCAATACTCGTTTCCGAGCGCAATACAAACGAGAAGGAATAAAATAATTTCTCTGATGCAGCTTTAAACTCATAATCAATCGCATCATGTTGCTGTTTAGCTTTTTCGCTATAGCTTAAGTAGGAAGCTACATTAACAAGTGCAAATAGCAGTATAGGCAGTAATATTATTTTTAACCTTGCATTCAAAACTTAACCCTTTATTTAGATTCATCAACTTTCAAGATGAATATGCTTACTTTGCAACCCAAGCGTTGCTAACCAATGAGACTGAATAATAACTTGACCAGTACATTTCCTTTTTAAGTGAAGCATAGGGTTACATTGGAAGTGGGGATTTAGTCCCGCCTAGCTTATAATCATGCGGAACTAAAACCTCACTTCCAAATACTTATAACTCACGATAATGGAAAATGTAATACCATACATTTAGATCCCAGCTAGAAGCATGCTGGGATGGGATGACGTGATAAAAAAGTTGCTTCCTCATTCGTCACTTTCGAGCCATTATTTACTGGAATTTGTACCACTAAATACGCCATCTACCCTAGGTAGGCTTGGAGAGCCCCTAGTAACTGTTCATCATTAAATGGCTTGGTGATATAGGCATCTGCTTCAGCATCCATACCCTTTTCAATTTCAGATTCTGATGCCAATGCAGAGACCATTACAATGGGTAAGTTGGTACAGCCTTCAAGCTGTTTAATTTTTTGGCAGGCTTCTATCCCTCCCATCTCAGGCATGTTTACATCCATTAATATCAAATCAGGCTTTCTATTTTTAACTGATTCAATACATTGAACTCCATTATCAACACAGACAAGTTCATAGTCATCCTCAAGCAACTCTTCTAAAATCATTTGGTTCATTGGCTCATCATCGGCAGCTAAAATATATGGCTTTGTCATAGTATTTCCTTAAGTTGTCTTTGCTCACTCTTTCTTACGTATTATAAAATTGGGTAAACATTACCCTAATACTTTTTTAAAAGTATTAGGATTAAATGGCTTCACTAAACCAGCCTGTTGCACCTGCCGCTTTGCTTTCCCTTTTATATCTTTTCTAGCTTCAGTTGTTAGCAACAAAACAGGAGTGAATCGGCATTCAGGCTCCGCTCGTATGGAAATGCACATGACAATAGGCTAGCAAAGGCATAACATTCATCAATCGTTGAAAATTTAAACTTTCCTTTTTCCAGTAAAGAAATAGTAACTGGATATTCAGCTATATCTTGAGATAGTTTTTTAAAGCGAACCCGGTCAACAACGGTAACCCTAACAATGGAGCAAAACATATCTTCTTTTAAGGCTTAGTGATGTAATAGTATGCACCAGCAGAGATACCCTCAATAATCTATTCATTTTTTGCACTGGCTGTTTGTAAGATTACAGGAAATTTTCCAAGATAGTATGTACCTTCACCTTCTTCAGTACTTCTAATCCTTCCATTTTAGGCATATTTCTATCTAGCAGCACAACATCAAATTTATCAAACGACGCATCTAATAATTTTCACGCCTCTTCGCCATCACTTGCCGCTGTTAGAGTATCGCCACCATCTTGTAGGAATTCCTCCATAATCATTAAGTTATAACCTTCATCATCGACAATTAGTATTGATGCCTCTTCAGAGACATTCATCATGCGTCTCCTTCAGCACTTTGGTGATTTATTTTGTAATGTAAACTTAACTACAGAGCCTTTATTTATATTATTCTCTGCCCATATGATTCCATAATGTGCATTAATAATTTCTTTGCAGATTGCCAGACCTAAACCCGTCCCTCCTGCACCTGTATCTGTTTTTGAACTTTGAATGAATTTGTCAAAAATGTCCGTTAGTTCATCATCCGGAATGCCTATACCCTGATCATAAATACTGAACATCAATTTCTCTTGATCAGCATCTTCAATCACAATCTTAATTTCCGACGACTCCTCTGTAAATTTGATAGCATTCGATATAAGGTTCGCTAGCACTTGTGCGATTTTGTCATAATCATAATACGCCATGGTATTACTAGATGCGGATTCAACACGCAGTTGAATAGATTTCTCTTCTAATTTCGTCGTAAACTCAGCCAAGATTCTATCAGTAGATAGGCGTAGATCTCGTTGTTTAAACTCATAGTTCATCTGACCTGCTTCTAGCTTTGCTAAATCAAGGAGGTCATTTAACAGCCCCATTAGGCGTTGACCACTTTCCGTTATATTTGCTAAAAAACGTGCTAGCTTCTCAATGCCCTTTTGCTCTAAAGGTACTTTTGCAAGCTGTTTTGTACCAAATTTTGCAAAGCTTAAAATTGAATGCATTGGTGTGCGTAACTCATGCGACATATTGGCTAAAAAGTCTGATTTTGCATAATTGGCCGCTTCGGCATTTGCTTGTGCTTTTTCGGCAAACTCTTTTGCTGCTTGGAGGTCCTTCGTTTGTTCACCAACTAAGTCTAACAAGTTCAATTCTAAACGTTTTTGAACTGTAATATCACTTCTAATCCCAATATAACGATCTACTTTCCCTTGTTCATTCTTATAGCCAATAATCGTTGTATCAACCCAGTAAAGTGAATCATCTTTTGCTCGGTTACATATCTGTTGATGCCAAGGTTCACCTGCCGATGCTGTTTTATACATTTCAGTCCACATCGATTTAGGATGCGTACCCGAATTAAGCAAACTATGATTTTTCCCTAATAATTCGTCACGAGAGTATTGGCTGATTTCACAAAATTTATCATTAACGTACGTAATGGTTCCTTTAGCATTCGTCATTGCCACAATAGCGGCCTCGTCTAGTGCTATTTTTTGATCTCTCAACTCTAATGCCAGTCGCTTCTGCTCTATAATCTCAGCTCTGATCGCAACATCGTTGTCTATTTCTCCTTGTTCATTTTTATAAGCAATGACTTGTTCTTTGAGTTGTTTAATCTCATCCAATAAGGACGATACATACTCAGGACTTATACGACTCTCCATATCATTCTCCTCCTTCGCTAAAAGCTGAATTTAACGGTAATAAAAGATGCATTACGACCCCGACTCCATTTATACTATTTTCAGCCCAGATGTGCCCTTTATGAGCATGAACAATTTCTTTACAAATACTTAATCCTAGGCCTGTTCCTCCCGCTTCTGTTTGAGTTCGCGAGCTCTCAACAAAATTCTCAAATATAGTGTGTAACTCCTTATCAGGAATACCAACCCCCTCATCACTCACTGTACAGTAGAGTGCTGGCGTAGAAACCGCCTCATGATCCAATACCGAGTGCTCTTGCCGTAAAGCTCTAATAGTAATGGATTTTCCTTCTGCTGAAAACTTAACCGCATTAGACAGTAAATTTACAATAACTTGATGAATTAGACCGTTGTCCCCCTTTAGCAGTAGTGGCTTAGCCATTTCTTGGTTAATAGTGATATCTTTATCACTAAATAATGGAGTAAGTTCACTAATGCACGCCTCTGTAACGGCTGAAAAATCAATAGCAGACTCTAATGCGCATTCTAATTGAGTTGATTGTAGCTTTGATAAATCTAATAAGTTATTGAGCAAGCCCAGTAAACGATCGCCACTTTGATTGATTCGTTGAAAATAGTGCCCTAGTTTTTCTGTATTACCTTTTTCAAACTTCTTTTTACCTATCGATGAAAAACTGATGATAGAGTGCATCGGTGTGCGTAATTCATGTGACATCTTTGCTAAAAACTCTGTCTTTTTCTTACTGGCATCTTCCGCTACGGCCTTTGCTATCTGTAATGCTTCAGCTTGCTCTTGCAGCTCTTTTTCTAACAGCTTTCGCTCTGTAATATCTGTTCTGATAGCAATGTAGTAATCTAGCTTTTGATTTGAATCAAAAAAACCTATTACTGTTGTATCAACCCAATAAAAAGACCCATCTTTAGCTCGATTACAGACTTCATACCGCCACATATTTCCTTGTGCAACGGTTCTATACATATCTACCCATAATGATTTAGGATGTAGCCCCGAGTTCAATACTCGATGATCCTGCCCAATAAGTTCATCATGGCTATATTGGCTGATCTCACAAAACTTCTGATTAACATAGGTGATTATGCCTTTTAAGTCAGTCATAGCGACAATTGATGTAGCATCAAGTGCTGACTTAATATCTAATAGTTTTTTTTCAGTTAATGGTTCAGGGAGTTCTTTCATAATCTTTCACATGGCTACTTCATTTAAGTTGCACAAAGAATGTATACTATAAAAATCGACTCATATCCTTCATTATCTGGCTTATCTTCTCTTCAATATTAAGGCCTGATGCGTAAAGTGATTTCGATTTATCTTCTGCTTCAATAAGAATACTTAACAAACGGTCTTCATCAGCTACCGCCATCTCTAAATATTGAAAAGCATCTTGCATATTATCATGCAAAAGAGCAAGCACCTGGTTATTTTTACCCGCATTATCTTTATAGGATTTATCAATATCCATCAAAATAGCCTTTGAAGATGTCAGCAGTTGATTTAAAGCATTCTCCACCTCGAGTGCTTTAGCCCGTGCTTCTGCTGCATCACCTAGAAAGCCAATATTATCTTTCATTCGGCCATACTTCATCTCATCTTCAATCGGCATGTTTTTAATCAGAACAGAAACTCGCTCATAATTCATCAAAGTACGGCGACCAAAATCTACAAACCGTCCTTTATCCTTTGCAATTTCTATAATTTTCTTTTCAGTCTCTCCAACCACATCCGAGTGAGAATAAAACTTAACCTCACTTCCTTGAATATAACGAATTGTCACCATCAAACCATAGATTGAATAATATTTTAATAATAACGCAGCTAGTTCATCTTCAGATTTCACTAAAAAACTAGCGTTTGAAAACTGTAAAGCCGTACCCACATCACCAGCAGTAGACATGGCTGTCATCGCCATGCTCATGGTTTCAGCTGCATTCTTCTCTTGCTCAACAATCGCTGCCGCTGCTTTTATTGTTAAGTCTATTTTGGCAAGTAGCTCATCTTCATCAAACGGTTTGCTAATATAATCTTCACCTCCCGCCTGATACCCCGCCACTTTCTCTTCTGTCGATGATAATGCGGAAACAAAAATAACAGGGATTTTTGATGTTTCAAAATCATCCTTCAATTTCTGACAAGTATCCAAGCCATTGAGTACCGGCATATTGACATCCATCAATATCAAATCAGGCTGAATATCTTTTACAGTATCCAGGCATAACTGGCCATTTATCGCTGTTTTTATTTCATAATCATCATCCAATAATTCTTCCAATATTTCCAAATTAAAGGGCTCATCATCTACTGCTAATATTATATGTTTTTGCGTCACTTAACGATCCTAATAAAGTAATTTCAATTTAAATAAAGCGTCTTAACAGATATAATTTCACCAAAATATTCAAAAAATCTATCGATCACATCTGGATCAAACATCTGAGATCACTGCTCTTTCATAAAGCGTTTAATCTCATTCTCTTCCCATGCTTTTTTATAGGGCCGGTCAGAATTTAATGCATCAAATACATCAGAAACAATGACAATTCGTCCCGAAATGGGAATATCTGTACTTTTCAAACCTCTCGTATACCCTGTTCCACCCCATTTTTCATGGTGTGTTAATGCAATTTCTTGTGCCAACTTTAAGATTTCAGAAGGGCTACCTTCTAGGATTTGAGCACCAATTTCAGAATGCTGCTTCTCACTTTCCCAACACGCTTAGTATGTTCACTTGTTTCAGTATAGCGAAAGTCTACCACTAATCCTAAACGATAGATTATCGTCTAAGTTTACCGCACTTAACTGACTAGTTCGCTGGTGAACTTTTTCTTCTAAAATAGAATTGTGATGAGACAGTTCTTTTTGAGCCAACTGTAATTTAATTAGATTCTTAACTCGGCAAGTCACTTCATCGTGATCAAATGGCTTACTAACAAAACCACTCGCGCCATAACTTAAGACATGAATTTTGGTGCGTTTACCCGATAATGCTGTCAATACTAAAATAGGGTCTGGGAACTTCTTGTTTATTTTTGCAAAGTCGTTCATTAGGTCAAAGCCCGTTTTTACAGGCATATTAAGCCTAGTAAGATAAATCGTATCATTCTCACTA
>Ga0105358_10001959_pt1 | contig 10995 bp, 10 predicted proteins | sample GOMGulsemesocosm_5_FD_83509 | JGI IMG/M metagenome (GOLD analysis project Ga0105358, IMG submission 83509) | Methane-oxidizing microbial communities from mesocosms in the Gulf of Mexico - GOM15C Gulf of Mexico | ecosystem: Environmental > Aquatic > Marine > Cold seeps | place: Gulf of Mexico...
ATCTACTAATAAAAGTACACAGTCAACCATTTTAAGAACTCGTTCAACTTCTCCACCAAAGTCAGCATGGCCTGGAGTGTCAATAATGTTAATTCTTACACCTTCATAATCAACAGCAGTATTCTTAGAAAGAATAGTAATTCCTCTTTCTTTTTCAATATCATTACTATCCATAACTCTATCTTCAACTTCTTGATGAGCAGTAAATGTTCCAGATTGTTTTAATAATTCGTCTACTAATGTAGTTTTACCGTGGTCAACGTGTGCGATAACGGCAATATTTCTAATATCTCTCATGGGATCTCTTTATGTTAATATTTTTCGCGATTATACTAAAACTAAGCTTAAGGATAGATGTCAAATGACAATTAAGAGGCAAAATAACTATATTTATCACTTTTATAGATATTTTTGGAGAATATAATGAATATTTATTGAATATTGTTTAGAGAGTTATTAAATAAAAGTTTAGAGAATAAAATAAGAAAGAGAGAGTTTCCTCTCTTTCTTATTTATTTAACGATTTTTACCTGCTCTTTGGCCTGACATACTTTTATTCATATTGCTATTTTTTTGCTTCATTACGCCATCAGAATTTCCTTGTCCGTTTTCTGCATTTTGCATTAGTCTAGTTCTTTCCTTCTTCTTTAGCATTTTTTTAGCTTTGAGCGCATCATATTCTTTTACTGATGGAACCTTATTAACTGGTAAAGTTTCTGCAACTAAAAAAGTTGTACCTAATACAAGTAAACCTGTTGTAATTAATTTTAATGTTTTCATAATTTAATCCTTTATTTTCTTATATTAATTATATAATTATCTTTTAACAAAATATTAATCAATTATTAATCAATTATTAACAAATTTAAGAAATATTCCAACCTACTCAACTTGATTACTACTTTTAATTAAGACTTGATTCTCATGCACAATGGGAAATCAGAAAAACAGCTGAAACTATGAAGGAATTATTAAGCTAATCCCTAATAAACTCTTTTGATGAATTACCAAAACATACTTCAAGAAATAGAAGAAGAAATACAGCCTCTTTATAAAAAAGGACAAATAGCAAACTATATTCCTGCACTCGCTAAAATAAATCCTAAACAATTTGCAATGAGTATAAAGTTACTTGATGGAACTACGTATAATATAGGAAATACAAATACAAAATTTTCAATACAAAGTATTTCAAAGGTTTTTACTTTTACTCTAGCTTTGGAACTATATGGAAGAAAATTATATAAAAGAGTTGGTCATGAACCTTCAGGTGACCCTTTTAACTCTTTAGTACAACTTGAATATGAAAATGGTATTCCTAGAAATCCATTTATAAATGCAGGAGCAATTGTTACAACAGATACATTATTATCAAAATATAAAGATAAAAGTTTTGATAATATTTTAGATTTTATACGTATTGCTGCAAACGATTCAACTATTTCATTTGATAAAGAAGTTTATAATTCTGAATTAGAACATGGGTTTATGAATCTTGCTTTAATAAATATGATGAAAAGTTATAAAAATATTAATAATGAAATATCAGATGTTATTCAAACATATTTTAAACAATGTTCAATTGAAATGAATACTGAACAACTAGCTAATTCTATACTCTTCTTAGCAAATCATGGGATAAATCCACTAACAAATGAAATACTAATTAACGAAGCAAAAGCAAAAAGAATAAACTCTTTAATGCTTACATGTGGTCATTATGATGCATCAGGTGATTTTGCATATAAAGTAGGATTACCAGGGAAAAGTGGTGTTGGAGGAGGGATTGTAGCAATAGTTCCTAATAAAATGTCTATTTGTGTATATTCTCCTAATTTAAATAAGCAAGGTAATTCCTTAATAGGAACAAAAGCCTTAGAACTGTTTACATCTAAAACTGGGCTTTCAATTTTTTAACAAATTTTGATAGCTTTTTTAGTATACTTTGCACTTATAATTAAAATTACAAACAAGGTAAATAATGACTGCATTAGAAATTGCTGATTTTATAGGAATAATCTGTTTTACGCTAAGTGGATTTTTAATTGCAGTACATTATAAACTTGATATTTTAGGCGTTTTTATCTCTGCTTTTTTAACAGCACTTGGTGGTGGAATGACACGAGACGTATTAGCTTCCAAAACACCCTATATATTTACAGATACTATGCCTGTAATACTAGTTATTACCACAGTTATTATATCTTTAGTGCTTAAACTTCATAAAATTGATGACTTAGAAGGTAAAACAGCATTTATAATTTCTGATGCAGTAGGACTTGTATCTTTTTCAATTACTGGTTCACTAGTAGCCATTGAAAATGAGTTTAACTTTTTAGGAGTATTAATTCTAGCATTCATAACAGCTGTTGGTGGTGGTACAATTAGAGATATTTTAATAAATAGAGTTCCTTCTATATTAGTATCTGAATTTTATGCAACCGTTGCTATTATTGTGGGTCTCATAACTTATGGATTACATATATTTGATTTACAAAGTATTCCTGCTTTGATAGGTGTATTTGTATTTGGTGTTGCTTTACGATTACTTGCTTACTATGAAGGTTGGCATCTTCCTACTTTATCTAAATAATAAAAATTGTTTTTTGATTAACTTTTTATTTATCTTTTATGGGTACAATCTCTAAATTTAAAAAATTAGGAGAAAAAATGAAAAAAATATTATTTTCAGTTTTATTATTTGTTGCAACTTTTGCAAACGCTTTAAATATTGGTGATTCTACACCTTCATTTGAGATTAAAGATCAATTTGAGAAAGCTCAAAAAATTAGTGCTGATACTAAAACTATTTTAGTAGCTGGTGATAAAGCTACAGGTGAAATATTAAAAGAATATTTATTAAAACAAGAAAAAGGTTTTTTAGAAGCTAATAAAACTTATTATGTTGCTGATATTTCAGGAATGCCAAGTTTAATTTCAAAGTTTTTTGCATTACCAAAAATGAAAAAATATCCATTTTCTATACTTTTAGTTGATGAAGAACAAACAAAATCATTTTCTAAAAAAGATGATAATATAACTGTATATTCTGTAATAGATGGTAAAATATCTGCTATTAAATATATTAAAACTGCAGCCCAATTAGCAGCAGTTTTTAAGTAAGAATTACTAGCTTAGGCTAGTAATTTTTTAAATGCATCAATAATTGCAATAGATTCTAAATCTTTAATCTTTAGCTCTAAAGAATCAACCGTATCCTCATCTGATAATTCAAGTTCTTTTTTTAAAATAATTTTACCATCATCATATTTTTCATTTATAAAATGAATAGTTACACCTGATTTTTTTTCATTGTTTTTTATAATAGCTTCATGTACAAACCTACCATACATTCCTTTTCCTCCATATTTTGAAGGTAAAAGAGCTGGATGAGTATTCACTATTTTTTCTTCAAAAGATGATATTAATTTAGAACCTATTATTTTCATATATCCAGAACAAAAAATGTAATCACATTTAAACTCTTTAAATAGTTCTGTTATTTTTTCATCTATATTATCATTTGGATATCTTTTATCATTTATAATAAAGTTAGGTATTTGCATTTGTTCTGCTATTTTTAAAGCCATTGCATTTGTATTATTTGATACAAGAACAATCACTTGTGCATCAAGTATACCTTCATCACATGCTTTTTTTATAGTTTGAAAACCACTACCATTATATGAAGCTAAAATACCTATTCTTTTCATTTATTATCCTATTATTATGTAAATCGCATTATAACAAAGCTTTTCTTTTATTAATTAAAAATATACATGATAATAGAATATAAGTAACAAAGGAAGATTATAGTTAAAGTATGTCTATTATTTTATTCTTTGAGCATGTGTAAGTGCTATTGCTATAGCATCTGTAATATCTAAAGGTTTAATTTCTTTTTTTATACCCAGCAGTTTTTTTACCATAAAAGCTACTTGTGTTTTATCTGCTTTTCCATTTCCTGTAACTGCTCGTTTTACTTGCAAAGGAGTATATTCTGCAAAATTACCAAATTTTTGTAGAATTTTAAGAGAAATCGCGCCTCTGAATTGTGCTAATTTAATTACAGTTTTTGGATTAAATGCATAAAACATATCTTCAATTGAAACTTCATCGATTAAATGATTTTTAAAAATCATATCAAAACCTTCTGTCATCTCCATAATTTGCTCTTGTAAAATTTTACTTTTGATTTTAATTAAACCAGCTTCAATAAGCTTAATATCACTTCTATTTTTCTCAATTATTGCATACCCACAGTTACGAGTTCCGGGGTCAATTCCTAGTATTTTCACTTATTTTCTCTTTTTATTTATTTTCTATTCACATACTCTTAGGCCTATATAATGGTATTATTTACATAAATTTTCACTTAAAGAAAACAATCTATTCACGAGTTATTCACTATGTGTACAACATTTATTTAACTCTTTTAAATTAAAAGTTTGTAAAATTTACAATCAAGACAAAAATACTCTTTTTTAAAGTTTAAAAATCACCTTTTTTATAATTTTATAATTTTTATAAAAAATTAGATATAATATTTACTATTTATAAATTAAAGAGTTAATACTATATGACAAATAAAGAGTTTTTATCAATCATTCAAAAAGAGGCTACTACTGTAGATTATGACAGATACTTAAAGCAGCTTGTATATAAAAAAATATCATCTGACGATAATATTGCCATTTTTGAAGTTTCAAATAAATATATTGCCTCGTGGATTAAAAGTAAATACACAAATGTTATACAACATTGTTTTGAAATATATGATGGAACTAAACCAGCAATTGAAATAAAAATTACTGGTGAAAAAAAGTCAAAAAAAGAAATTATAAAAGAACAAATAGAAAATAAAACTGCTGAAAGTACAATACTTAATCCATCATATACTTTTGATTCATTCATTGTAGGTTCATCAAATCAAATGGCCTATAATGCCTCATTAGCAGTATCTAATAAACCAGGTATTCAATATAATCCACTATTTATTTATGGTGGTACAGGTTTAGGAAAAACACACCTTTTACAAGCTGTTGGAAATTCAGCAATTGAATCGGGTAAAACAGTAATTTATGTAACAATTGAACAGTTTATGAATGATTTTACCTTCTCTATTAAAAATAAAAATATGGAACATTTTAGATCTAAATACCGTAAATGCGATGTTTTACTAATAGATGATATTCAATTTTTATCTGGTAAAGAACAAACACAAGAAGAGTTCTTCCATACTTTTAACGAATTACATAATGCAAAAAAACAAATAGTTATGACTTCAGATAGGTTACCTTCTCAAATAGCAGGACTTGTTGATAGATTAAAATCTAGATTTGAATGGGGTTTAACAGCTGATATTCAACTTCCTGGACTTGAAACAAAAATTGCTATTATTGAAAAGAAATCTGATTTAAACGGTATTTCTCTATCTAGAGAGATCATAAATTTTATAGCTACAAACCTAGATAATTCGATTAGAGAAATAGAAGGTGTTTTAATCAGAATTAATGCATCTGCATCTTTATTAAATCAAGAAATCAATTTAGAAATGGTTCAAGGTTTATTAAAAGATCAAATTAAAGAAACAAAAGAAAATATTAAACTTCCAGATATAATCAATATAGTTGCATCTGAGCTTAATATTAAACCAAGTGATATCAAATCTAAGAAAAGAACTGCAACTGTAGCAAATGCTAGAAGAGTAGTAATATATCTTGCACGTGAGCTAACACATAACTCTATGCCAGATATAGCAAAGTTTGTTGGAATGAAAGATCACTCTTCAATTTCTCATAATATTAAGAAAGCAAATGAATTAATTGAAAAAGATGAAAACTTTAAATTAATTATCCAAAATTTAAAGAACAAAATAATAAATAAGGAGTGGTAAAGTAATAAACTTAAAAAAGTTTATAGAGATTATGTGAAAAGGTGTGAATATTTCATTTCGTTTAATCACATGAAAGAGTTTCGACTAAATCGTTTCTAAAGATGTATTTTCATCTTTTCACATGCTCTACTACTACCACTACTTAAAATAAAAAATATAGGAGATAAAATGAAGTTTGTAATTACAAAAAATATCATTGAAAATGTAATATCATCAATGCAACCTTTTTTAGAAAAAAAAGATGCAAGTTCAATTACATCACATATATATCTAGAAACTACAAATGGTAAACTAATATTAAAAGCAACAGACTATGAAATTGGTTTAGAATCACATATTGAGAATATAAGTGATAGTATAGATGGTAAAGCTACAACTAATGGTTCTAATTTATTAGGTATAATTAAAAGATTAAAAAATGAAGATATCATATTTGAAGTAGTTGATAACAACATAATTATTAAACAGAACAAATCAACTTTTAAATTACCAATGTATGATGCAAATGAATATCCAACATTAACTAAAGTAACTAATTTGAAAAACTTAGATATTTCAACATTAAACTTTATAAATTCAATAAGAAAAATCACTCCTGCTATTGATAATAATAATCCTAAATTTGAATTAAATGGTGCATTAATAGATATTAAAAATTCAAAAATTAATTTTGTTTCAACGGATACTAGAAGATTAGCTATTTCACATTTACAAAATATTAATAATGAAGAATCTCAATTTATAATTCCTAAAAAAGCAATTATAGAAATACAAAAACTATTTTTTGATGAAGCTACAATAACTTATGATGATACAAACCTAGTAATATCAAATGACAAAATGACATTCTTTACTAAATTAATTAATGGTAAATATCCAGATTATGAAAGAATTATTCCACAAAATTTAAAATACAATTTATCATTACCTAAAAGTGTATTGATAGAATCAATAAAACTAGTAACTTCATTATTTTCAAATATCAAAATTACATTTAATTCTAAAGGAATATTGTTTGAATCTTTAGATGAAGATACAGAATCAAAAACACAAATTGATATTTCTTTAAATATTGATAATGAATTTTATCTTGCAGTAAATGCAAAATATTTATTAGATTTTTTAAGTATGACTAATAATGAAAATATAACTGTTGGTTTCAATGAATCAAACTTACCATTTTATTTAGAAGATGATAAATTTTTTACAATTGTAATGCCAATTGTTTTAGAAAAATAGAAAAAGGACACCACACTAATGAGCAATGAATATAGCGCTGGCAATATAAAAGTTTTAAAAGGTCTTGAAGCAGTTAGAAAAAGACCTGGTATGTATATTGGAGATACAAGTGTAAATGGTTTACATCATTGTGTTTATGAAGTAGTTGATAACTCTATAGATGAAGCAATGGCTGGATTTTGTGACACAATTAAAGTAACTCTTACTAAAAATGGATCTTGTTTAATATCTGATAATGCTAGAGGTATTCCAACAGGAATGCATCCAACTGAAAAAAAATCTGCTGCAACTGTTGCTTTAACAGTACTTCATGCAGGTGGAAAATTTGATAAAGATACTTATAAAGTTTCTGGTGGACTTCACGGTGTTGGTGTTTCTGTTGTAAATGCATTATCTAGTAATTTAAAAATGACTATTTATCAAAATAGAGAAGTTCATTACCAAGAGTTTAAAATTGGTATTCCTGTTGAAGATTTAAAAGTTATTGATACATGTAAAAAAACGGGTACAACTATTGAATTTTGGCCTGATAATACTATATTTGAAACTACTGATTTTCAATTCGAAATTTTATCAAAAAGATTCAAAGAAATTGCATATTTAAATCCTAATATTACTATTGAATTAAAAGATGAAAGAGTAAATAAAAAAGAAATATATCATTTTGAGGGTGGACTTGCACAATTTGCAAATGATATAAATAAAGATACAGCAGTAACTGAAGCAGTTTCTTTTAATGTAAGTGAAGATGATATAGAAGCTGATTTTGCTGTTTTATATAATACTACATATACAGAAAAAACACTTTCATTTGTAAATAATATTAGAACAATTGATGGTGGAACTCATGAAGCTGGTTTTAAAGCTGGACTTACACGTGCAATTGTAAAATATGTAAATGAAAATGCAGCAGCAAGAGAAAAAGATACAAAAATTACTGGTGATGATGTAAGAGAAGGCCTTATTGCAATTATTTCAGTAAAAGTTCCCGAACCTCAGTTTGAAGGTCAAACTAAAGGTAAACTTGGGTCTTCTTATGTAAAACCAATTTGTCAAAAAGTTACTTATGAATCTTTAATGAAGCATTTTGAAGAAAATCCACAACAAGCAAAAGCTATTATGGATAAAGCATTAATGGCAGCACGTGGTAGAGAAGCAGCTAAAAAAGCTAGAGATTTAACTAGAAAAAAAGATTCTATGACAGTAGGAACACTTCCAGGTAAATTAGCTGAATGTCAATCAAAAGATCCTTCAGTTAGAGAATTATACCTAGTAGAAGGGGATTCTGCTGGTGGTTCTGCTAAGCAAGGTAGAGATAGAGTATATCAAGCAATTTTACCACTAAAAGGTAAGATTTTAAATGTTGAAAAATCAAGACTTGATAAAATTTTAAAATCTGATGAGATTAGAAATATGATTACTGCAATTGGTTGTGGGATTGGTGAAGATTTTAATGAAGAAAAAATAAGATATCACAAAATTATAATCATGACAGATGCGGATGTTGATGGATCTCATATTCAAACTTTACTTTTAACATTTTTCTTTAGATTCTTAAGACCTATTGTTGATAAAGGATATTTATATATTGCTCAACCGCCATTATACAGATATAAAAAAGGTAAAAATGAGACATATTTAAAAGATGATACTGCATTATCTAACTTCTTAATTGAAAATGGTTTAGAGTCATTTATTTTTGAAGGTTTAGGTTATAACGATTTAGTAGATTTATTTAAAACAGTTTCTAGATATAGAGGGATGTTAGCTCAATTAGAAAAAAGATACTCATTACCTGAAGTATTAAAACACTTAATTGAAAATTCTGACTTAGTTAATTTAGAATTTAGTAAATTATTTGATGAAGTTAAATCATTTCTTGATAATAAAGGTTACAATATTTTATCAAAAACAGTTACAGATACTAAAATACAACTGTTTGTACAAACAGGAGCAGGTCTAGAAGAGCTTATTATTGATGATGAGTTATTTGCATCACCTTACTTCTCTGAAGCTACTTATATCTATAGTAAATTAATAGAAAGAGATGTTTCTATGTTTGAAGGACGTGATTTAATTGAAATTCTTGACGAAATTGAAGGATTAGCTAAAAAAGGTGCTTATATTCAAAGATATAAAGGACTTGGAGAGATGAACCCTGATCAATTATGGGAAACTACAATGACTCCAGAAGCAAGACGATTATTAAGAGTTACAGTTGACGATGCTGAAGTTGCATCAGATACATTTACTCTATTTATGGGTGATGAAGTAGAACCTAGAAGAAACTATATTGAAGAGCACGCTAAAGACGTTGAACACTTAGACGTTTAATATTTTAGAGACTTTTAATTTTAATAAGTCTCTAAATATATATATAATATAAAATTATTTAGATATAATTATTTATGTATTTAAAAATGTTTATATTTATTTTTTTACCACTATTTATGTATTCAAATGAAAAATTTAAAAATATAAATGTTGGATACTATTCTGGCATTAATACTATACCAAAATATAAAAATTCTAAAACTGCTTTAATTATGTGGATTGATGGCTTTACTAAAAATATTGATAAAGATATTAATATGAAGATATATAATAATAGAAAAGATGCAATCAATGATTACATCAACTTTAAAATAAATATTATTGCTATTAGTGCTCATACTTATTTACTTAATAAACAAAAACTTGATAATAATACTGTCAATTATTGGCAATTAAATAGAAGTGAAGTAAAGCCTTATCAAAAAATGTATTTAATTGTTAATAGAGATAGTAATATTAATACTATTTTAGATTTAAAAAATAAAAAAATTGGAATTGATAGGAAAAATATTTTTGGAAAAATATTTTTGGAAAATACTTATCTAAATAGTAGTAAAAAAAATGCAGATGAGATAATATCTAGTATTAATTACAATGAATCAAGTTCTTTATTATTAAAAACATACTTTTCTAAATATGATGCAGCAGTAGTCTCTTCCTTTGAATATGAAGTAATGCTTGAGTTAAATCCTGCTATAAAGAAAAAAATTAAAATACTAAAATCTAGCCCTGAAATTTTCCCTCATGTAATAATGCTTTTTCATAAAAATAATACCACACAACATATTGAATTATTTAAAGATACATTATATAAATTTTTAAGAACTGGAAATAAAGAAGAACTTTTCGATGCTTTAAAAATAAAAAAATTTACTATCAACAAAAAAGAAGATTTTGATAATTTAAATGAATATTATCAAAACTATTTAAAACTAAAAAGCAAATTTAAAAAATAATGAAATTAAATCTTTTTATAAAATCCTATATTTCAATATTAGTTGTAATTACTTTTATACTTATTAGTTATGGAATAATTAATATTGAAGACCAGAAGAAATCTAATCTAAAAATAATGGAAAATCAAGCTAAATTAATTGCAAAAACAATTATTATCAGTAATACTGAATCTATACTTACAAATCAAAGAGGTTTAATTATTGAAAACTCTTTGTCAATATTAAAAGAAAACCATTTAATAAAATATTTTATATTTAATAAAAAAAATGAAGAAGCTATTTATATTAATAAGAATAATTGGTCATTATTAGCAAAAAATGATAAAGATATTAAAGCATTAGAAACAAATAAAAAAGAATATACTATTTTAAATTCTAAATTTGAAAAAGAAGAAGTATTTCATTATGTCTACCCTTTTCAAATTATATCTTTCAATTGGGGCTGTATTCATATAGGTTTTTCACTTGATGAATATTATAAAAATCAAAATATAATTTATAAAAACTTTATAATAATAACTCTTATATCTTTTTTTATTTTAGCTTTTTTTACTTATTTCTTAACAAAAT
>Ga0105358_10001960_pt1 | contig 10992 bp, 10 predicted proteins | sample GOMGulsemesocosm_5_FD_83509 | JGI IMG/M metagenome (GOLD analysis project Ga0105358, IMG submission 83509) | Methane-oxidizing microbial communities from mesocosms in the Gulf of Mexico - GOM15C Gulf of Mexico | ecosystem: Environmental > Aquatic > Marine > Cold seeps | place: Gulf of Mexico...
GGTTAAGGCAACATTAGAGCCACTTAAGCAAGCACTTAAAGATGCTGATTTATCCGTAAGTAAAGTTGATGATGTTATCTTGGTTGGTGGTCAATCTCGTATGCCAATGGTACAAAAAGCGGTTACTGATTTCTTCGGTAAAGAGCCACGTAAAGACGTTAACCCTGATGAAGCAGTAGCTTCTGGTGCGGCGATTCAAGCGGGTGTTCTTTCTGGTGATGTAACTGACGTTCTTTTATTAGACGTTACGCCATTATCATTAGGTATTGAAACGATGGGTGGCGTGATGACGAAAGTTATCGACAAAAACACCACTATTCCAACGAAGCAATCACAAACATTCTCAACAGCTGACGATAACCAAGCGGCAGTAACTGTTCATGTTTGTCAAGGTGAGCGTAAGCAAGCGTCTCATAATAAATCTTTAGGTCAATTCAACCTTGAAGGTATCCCTGCTGCACCACGCGGCCAACCGCAAATTGAAGTAACTTTCGATATTGATGCAGATGGTATATTGCACGTAACAGCAAAAGATAAAAATACCGGTAAAGAGCAAAAAATTACCATTAAAGCATCTTCAGGTTTATCTGATGAAGAAGTAGAACAAATGGTACGTGATGCTGAAGCAAATGCCGATGAAGATGCGAAGTTTGAAGAGCTTGTTTCTGCCCGTAACCAAGCTGATGGCATGATTCATTCAACTCGTAAACAAGTTGAAGAAGCAGGCGAAGATTTACCAGCGGAAGACAAAGAAAAAATTGAAGCTGCATTAACTGAGCTTGAAGAAGCGGTTAAGGGTGATGATAAAGAAGCGATTGATGCAAAAACTCAAGCGTTAATGGAAGTATCAGCTAAGTTAATGGAAATTGCTCAAGCCAAGCAAGAAGCTCAAAGCGCGGCAGAAGGTGCTGCTGAAGATGGTGGCGCAGCGCCAGCAGATGATGTAGTAGATGCTGAGTTTGAAGAGGTTAAGGACGACAAATAGTCAGTTAAAAAGCTTGTTACTAGTTATCTCCATTATGACGTTGTTAGTATTCGCTTGGTAAAACCAAGCTCCGTGCTTCTGCCTTGTAATGAAACTAACTAGTTTAAAGCTTTTTAACTTTGCTTTATAACGTCTTTTTAAAGCGTCGATATTTCTCGACGCTTTTTGTGTATAAGAAATCAGCAATTAATTTTTAAAATTGGTGCTGATTTTCTTGATTTTTTCGGACTACTTCTAAAAATGAAGAAAATTAGTCTCAATTAACTTGAAGTAAAGAAACAGATCTATGTCAAAACGTGATTATTATGAAACGCTTGGCGTTTCAAAGAGCGCTGAAGAAAAAGAAATTAAAAAAGCCTATAAAAAATTAGCGATGAAATTTCACCCTGATCGTACCCAAGGTGATAAGGCAAAAGAAGAAACCTTTAAAGAAATCCAAGAAGCATATGAGATATTAAAAGACGATCAAAAACGCGCTGCTTATGATCAATACGGGCATGCTGCTTTTGAACAGGGTGGTCAAGGTGGTGGCGGTGGTCATGGTGACTTTGGTGATGCCTTCGGTGATATTTTTGGTGATATTTTTGGTGGCGGTCGCGGTCGTGGTGGACGTCAATCACGTGCGCAACGTGGTTCAGATTTACGCTATAATGTAGAGTTAAATCTAGAAGATGCTGTTAAAGGTAAAAGCTTAGAAATTAAAGTGCCTACGTTTGTTACTTGTGAACCTTGTAATGGCTCAGGCGCTAAAAAAGGTACGAGCGCTAAAACTTGTAGTACTTGCCACGGACACGGCCAAGTACAAATGCGTCAAGGGTTATTTGCTGTTCAACAAACCTGTCCAACCTGTAGCGGTAAAGGCAAAGTTATTGCTAGTCCTTGTACCTCATGTCGTGGTCAAGGACGTGTTGAAAAAACTAAAACTTTGTCTGTTAAGATCCCCTCAGGCGTGGATACCGGTGATAGAATTCGCTTGTCTGGTGAAGGTGAGGCCGGTGAACATGGCGCGCCATCGGGTGACTTGTACGTTCAAGTCAATGTACGTGACCATGAAATATTTGTTCGTGATGAAAACCACTTGTATTGTGAAGTGCCAATTAGTTTTGTTACCGCAGCATTGGGTGGTGATATTGAAGTGCCGACATTAGGCGGTAAAGTTAAACTTAAAGTACCAAAAGAAACGCAAACGGGCAAAATGTTTCGCTTACGTGGCAAAGGTGTTAAATCAGTACGCAGCTCTATTACGGGTGATTTAATGTGTAAAGTGGTACTTGAAACGCCTGTTAACTTATCTGGTGATCAAGCTGATTTATTGCGGCAATTAGAAGAAAAAATGGCTAATAGCAGTAAAAAGCATAGTCCAAAAGAAACAGGTTTCTTTGATGGCGTAAAAAAGTTTTTTGATGACTTAAAAAGTTAATCAATTAATTTGTATGAATAAACACACTAAAAACCACAAAAAGTTAAGTCTTCTTGTGGTTTTTTATTTAAAGCGACTAAGTTTTTCTAAATATTAGTGTTTTCTATTTATTGCTCGAACCGAATAAGTCAGTATAAAAAGTAATATGATGACAATTGAAAAACTTCCACCGTGACTTATTTCAACAACTTCATCATAATCAGCACTTTCTAATGATAAAGCGTATAACGCATTACTGTCGTCAGAGCTATAACTTGTGACAATATCGCTATTACCTACTTGGTATAAATCAATTAATATATCGTAATGGTCAGTAGGGTAGCCGGATAAAAAGGTCGTCATTATTTCATATTCATCTAAGTCAGACTCACCGTCAATAATAAAGTTATCAGTAGTGTAATAGTGTTTCCAAGGCCCTCCGTTTTTGCTGATATACAATAAAGCATATACTTCACCCCATTGACGCTCGGTATAACTGTAGATGTCAGCATCAAAAATAACGCTAAATGTTTGATAAAAACCATCGCTGTCATAATCATCTTGCAGTAGGGTTGTTGCACCATATATTGAAAATTCAGCAAAGTTTACATTGTTGATATAGTTATAACTACGCGTTTTTGATACCTTAAGTGGTTTTATTGTCGTTTGTAGCATTTCAGTTCTTGTTTTACCTGTCGCTTTACCAATGTGTTGGTCAACTATTGATGCTGCTTGATTTTCTTTAGCAATGGTAAGTCTAAGATCTGTCGTCAGATTTTTTGATAGTATCCCAAACGAAACACTTGTTTGTTCTTCGGCAATGGTGTGACTACTAATGAGTAAGTTTGCTAGTAGTAATATACCAATAATGTTCTTATTAATTAAATTTTTAGTCATCGCCCTAATCATCATTTTTATCATCATATAGCCCTATTAATATTTACTTGTTGTTGAGGCTATTAAAGCGTATTGAAGCTGAATATAAGCTGAACATTTTAAGTAACCGTGATTTTTAAATGAATACTTAGCGAGTATTTAGTTCATGTTCAGAAAATGTTCAGCGAATGTTCAGTTGCGATGGAGTATGATTTTAAATAAGCTATAGCCATTAATGTCAGTATTCGGGAAAATGATGAAATTTACTTTATCTTTAATTATTATTTTGGTAATCACTTTCATGATCACCTTTTCTACGCACACGATTGCTCAAGGAAACTATGGGGCAACAATAAGCACAATGAAAGCTAATCAACAAAGTAATAAGCAGCAAATACGGGTTAAAAGCCCTAAACAGGCTGCTCAACTGGCTCAACGCCGTTTTGGTGGTAAAGTACTTAAAGTGCAAGTGCAAAAGACAGGTTACAGAGTCAAGTTAATTAAAAAAAGTGGTCACATTATTGTTATTTCTGTAGATGCCAAATCTGGCCGAATTAGTGGGCGGTAATATTATGCGTTTATTACTTATTGAAGATGACATTGCACTACAACAAAATTTAAACAAACATTTAGTGGCGGCAAATTATTTAGTTGATGTCGTCAGTGACGGTGAAACAGGGTTGTTTCAAGGGTTAGAGCATCCTTATGATGCCGCAGTAATTGATATAGGTTTGCCGATTATTGATGGCATTAGTGTTATAAAAACGTTAAGAGAAAAAAATAAAAACTTTCCTATTTTAGTCCTTACGGCACGTAACAGTTGGCAAGATAAAGTAGCCGGTTTAGATGCCGGTGCCGATGATTATCTGACTAAACCTTTTCATGGTGAAGAATTACTTGCACGCTTAAATGCGCTTATTCGTCGTTCAGCAGGGCAGGCGAGCCCGCTCATAAAAAATGGTCCATTATCACTCAATACTAAAAGTCTACAGGTTGAAGTGAATAATCAAGTGGTTAAATTAAGCAGTTCAGAATATAAAGTGCTTGAATATATGATGTTGCACCTTGATGAGGTCACCTCGAAAGCGGTATTGACTGAACATATTTATGATCAAGACTTTGATCTAGATTCTAATGTCATTGAAGTATTTGTTCGGCGTTTACGCAAGAAGCTGGACCCTGACAATGAATACGGTTTTATCGAAACGCTTCGCGGGCACGGTTATAAATTAAATCGCTACTCTTAATCATGAAATCAACCATTAAATCAGCCATTAAATCAATAATGAAAACCAAGGTGACTACCGCACCTTTTTGGAAAATAAACTCATTAAAGGTTCGAGTGCTCTTAAGTACGTTAGTGATGACTCTTATCATGTTGCCTGTTATTGGTATCACCTTGACTCAGGCTTTTGAACGACAGTTAATAGTTGCAATGAAAAACGAACTTATTGCCTATAGTTACTCAATTTTGACCGTTGCAGAAGTTGATAATAAACAATTGTTGATGCCAGAATACTTATTAGAAAATCAATTTAATATCAGTCAATCAGGTTTGTATGCATTGATCAATTCGCTACCCCGTGAAAACACCCCAGCAGAAAAATTATGGCAATCACAATCATTGCTAACGTTATCATTACAGTCATTATCGGCAGAACTTATCCCGTCACCAAAAATAGGAGAAAATACATTTACTTCTATTACGTTTGAAGATACAAAACATTTACTTTATAGCTTTAGTGTTAGCTTTTCGGATAATGCCCAGCCATTTCCTATCACTTTGCATTTACTTAAAGATCAAAAAGAATTTTTGTTAGCACTAAGTGATTTTAAACAGCAACTATGGAGTTGGCTGATTGTATTGATGTTAGTGTTTATTGTCATTCAAGTCGCTTGGCTACTCTGGACATTAAAGCCATTAAAAGTATTAGCGAATGAACTGGCGACTATAGATCAAGGTAAGAAAAATGCATTAGATGCACATTATCCGCTTGAGTTACAACAAGTCACTTCGCAGTTGAATACCTTGTTATTAACTGAGCAGAATCAACGTAAACGTTATCGAAACGCCTTAGCTGATTTAGCACACAGTTTAAAGAACCCACTGGCTGTTATGCAAAGCGAAGCAAGTTTATCAAAAGATGCTCAAGCGCAAATTTCTTTAATTAATAATATCATTGAACATCAATTAAAAAGGGCACAAAGTGCGGGTGAATCTTCATGGCATTTAGGGGTCGCGGTAAAACCGTTATTGGATAAGCTCATGGCGAGCTTGATAAAAATTTATCAAGAAAAGCAATTACGTTTTATAGTGAAAGTGGATAAAAACACTTTATTTAAGGGCGATGAAGCGGATTTGATGGAAATGTTAGGTAATATTGCAGACAACGCTTGTAAAGCTGCAAAATGTACAGTTGCTGTTACAGTGATGGTAGACAATAAACAATTAAGGATAATAGTTGAAGATGATGGCATTGGTATTGAACCATCACAGCAACAAGCTATTTTAGCGCGTGGAACTCGAGCAGATACCTACCATGCCGGTCATGGTATTGGCTTAGCCATTGTGCGAGATCTGGTGAGCAGTTACCAAGGTAAATTATCTATATCCACTTCCATGTCACTGGGTGGCGCTGCGTTTACACTGACGTTTTAATTCTTACTAGAATGCTGGATTTTGAAAAGTCGCGTCATGGCTGTTCAGCTTGCGTTCAGTTTACTCTTGATATTCTTGTAACAGTTATTGGTTATAAGGATTTTATCATGAAAAATGTCATATTTTATCTAAGTTTAGTTATTAGTACGTTAGTGAGTTTTACCATCACAGCAGAGCAAGAAACGCAACAATTTAGCGATGCAGAGCTAGCTCAAATGCTGGCGCCTATTGCGCTGTACCCCGACAGTTTATTAACACATATTTTAATTGCTTCTACATACCCTATCGAAATTATAGAGGCTCATCGTTGGTTGAAAAAAAACGATAACCTAAATACTGATAAAAAGAGTCAGTTATTAAAATCGTTTGATTGGGATGCCAGTGTGAAAGCGTTAATTCCATTTGATCGGGTTCTCAGTCGATTAAGTGCAGACTTAAGTTGGACACAAGCACTTGGTGATGCTTTTTTGCAAGATGAATCACGTTTGTTGTTAAGTATTCAAACGTTAAGAAAACAAGCGAAGCTTGCAGGTAGTCTTAACAAAATGGACAACATGGATATCCGTTATGAAGATAGCAATATACTTATTTTACCGAGAAAAAAAGAAGTTGTTTATGTGCCTTACTATGATTCGCGCATGGTCTATGGTTCATGGTTTTGGACAGCCTACCCACCGGTATATTGGCACTCTAATCGCCGTGCAGATGTAAGTCATTACCGTCCTTTTCATTGGAATGCTGGTGTGCACATTACCTTTAATTATTTTTTTAGCGCTTTTCATTGGCATAATCGATATGTGGTCGTTGTTGCACCACATCGCGCTCATTTTCGTAATTACTCTCAGCGCCCACGCCGTCTAATTGTTCACGGTGGTTATGCTAAGCGTTGGTCCCATAAACCTTCTCATCGAAAAGGTGTTGCTTATCGAACTAAAAAAACCAGTAAAAAGTACTATAGTAATCGCGTCAGTAGTAAGCGTGTAGGTGTGCACCGTGCTAATACAGCGTTTAACACGAAAGCAAACACAACTCACCGTAACTTTAAACAACGCTTACAAACTACTAAGCATTCAGATCGCAAAATAAAGCACAAGGTAAAGCATGATGAAATGCAGTCTCGTCCAGCGAATAAAAAGTACGCGTTACATCATAAATCTCGTAGTACAAGTACCTTTAATAATAAACAGAGTCGTAGAATTAGTGATCAAAAGAGAAAGCAACAGCAGTTTCGAGAGAAAAAATCCTTAAATCATAAAAACAGCTCAACTCAAAGAAATCATCGAAATCAATCGAGGGAGAGATAATAGTACAGAATTATTCTTGTTGAAAACCAGGTAACACACCAGTGCGGCTATATCGTCGAGTTTTTTCATTCTACTGTGATGATCTCATTAATAAAAAAATCAAGCACTTTCAATGATCACTGGTATATACTAAAGATATTTCATTTTACCGTGCATAAATACAGAAGAATATAAAAGGAAAATCATGCCTATAACAACGATAGATACATTCTTAAAGAAAGAATCAGCTAGTGGAATAATTTTGATGTTTACTGCTGTGTTAGCAATGATCATTGCTAATTCCCCTTGGGTTAGTTGGTACAATTTATTACTTGATGTACCCGTGGTTGTGGCCGTTGGAAGTCTCGAAATAGCTAAACCATTACTGCTATGGATAAATGATGGCTTAATGGCGTTATTTTTCTTCTTGGTTGGGTTAGAGCTGAAACGAGAATTTTTAGAAGGTGATTTATCAAAACCTGGGCAGGTGACGTTACCTGCAATTGGCGCTATTGGCGGCATGATAATGCCAGCCTTGATTTATGTCGCGTTCAACTATGAAAACACGAGCGCACTCAATGGTTGGGCTATTCCAACAGCAACGGATATCGCATTTGCCTTAGGTATTTTAGCGATTATTGGCTCGAAAGTACCTTTACAGTTGAAAGTGTTTTTAACTTCATTAGCTATTTTTGATGATTTAGGCGCGATTGTTATTATTGCTTTATTTTACACCGAGCAGTTATCACTATTATCACTTGTGATTGCGGCGACTATGATCACCATATTGTTCGTGCTTAACCGGTTAAATGTGACTAGCACGTCCCCTTATATATTTATTGGTATAGTCTTATGGATAGCGGTATTAAAATCAGGTGTACATGCAACCTTAGCAGGCGTTATTTTAGCCTTCTTTATTCCGATAAAAGGTAAGGGAGATGAACCCTCACCACTGAAGTCATTAGAAGATAACTTACACTCTACTGTTGCCTTTATTGTGCTCCCTATTTTTGCTTTTGCTAATGCAGGAATTAGTTTTGTTGATGTTGGTGTGGCACAAATTATGTCGCCTGTACCGTTAGGGATTATTTTAGGTTTAGTCGTAGGTAAACAATTAGGCGTTTTTGGTTTTTGCTTTATCGCGATAAAATTAGGTTTTGCTAAATTGCCAGATAATGTCAATTGGTCATTATTGTATGGTGTCGCATTGCTCTGTGGTGTTGGTTTTACCATGAGTTTATTTATTGGATCGCTAGCATTTGAACAAATGAATGATGTTCCTTTATATAAAGACAGGCTAGGTATTGTTATTGGTTCATTGATATCAGGTGTTTTAGGTTATTTAGTTATTAATCACGCGGTTAAAAAATCCAGTTAACTTGTCATTATAATCATTAAGTATATACCCGTATATGGTGTCTATTTTCTGGCGGTAGCTGGATGAAATAGACACCATTTTTCGGTACAATAGCAAAAATTTTCTCAGAGCTTTTTTATTGAATATGCACTATAAGTATCACGATCTTATTCAACTGTTTAATGACACTTTTTTTGAAGCGTTTAATACTCGCTTAATTAAAGGGGGTGATGAACCACTTTACTTACCTATGAATAGCTTACCGGAAGGCTGCTTTTCTGGAGCAACAGAGCCTTGTACTTACCATCAAGTAATCTTTGCCCGTGGTTACTATGCCAGTGCCTTTCATGAAATATCTCATTGGTGTCAAGCAGGTGAAGCAAGACGGCTGTTAGAAGATTATGGCTATTGGTATAAACCGGATGGCAGAAATGAGCATGAACAGGAAAAATTTGAGCAGGTTGAAGTGATCCCACAAGCAATAGAGTGGGCGTTTAATGTCGCCGCACAAAGAAAATTTCATGTATCTTCTGATAACCTAAGTGGATTTCAAGCAGATACAAATAGTTTTAAAAAGAAAGTATTTCAACAAGTTCAGTTGTTTTTAGAAAAAGGTTTCCCCGTTAGAGCCAAGCAGTTTATTGAAGTGTTAGCTAAATTTTATAATACACAGTTACCGTTAACTATTGAAAATTTTTCTAAAACTAAAGAAGATAAAGAAGAGAGTGTATGTTCAAACTAGGTTTAATTATTAACCCGGTCGCTGGCATTGGTGGTAGCGTTGCTTTGAAAGGTAGTGATGGCGTGGCTATGCATGCTCTTGCTATAGGTGCAGAGCCAAAAGCTAATGCCCGGACTCAAACCACATTAGCAGTATTACAGTCTTATCAAGATGAAATCACGGTATATACAGTGAATGATTTAATGGGTGAGCAGGCAGCCAAGGCGTTGGGTTTTCAAGTGAACCTAGTTTATAAAACCGAGAACGAACATACGCAAGCAGAAGATACTGAGCAAGCGGTTAGGGCTTTGCTTGCTGAACAGGTTGATATCATTCTTTTTGCTGGCGGTGACGGAACAGCGCGTAATATTGCCAAAGTAGTCACTGAACATGCCAACCAAAGTAACCAAGCGCAAATACCTGTTTTAGGTATTCCTGCGGGCTGTAAAATTCATTCTGGGGTTTATGCTATCACGCCAATAGCAGCGGGGCGTGTGGTGGAGTTAATGGTAACTAAACAGCTAGTTACGTTAACAACGGGTGATATTATGGATATTGACGAATCCTTATTTCGCCAAGGTGTTGTTAAAGCCAAGCGCTTTGGCGAAGTACAAATTCCGAGTGAATTACGATACGTACAAGCGGTTAAATCAGGTGGTAAAGAGTCTGATGAATTAGTATTACAAGATATGAGCGAAGATATTATTGATAAAATGAATGAGGCAGAAGGTAGTTTATTTATTATTGGCTCAGGCTCGACAACTGCTTTTTTAATGACAGAGTTGAACCTTGAAAATACCTTGCTTGGTGTGGATTTGGTGCAAAACAATGCTTTAATCGCCAGTGATGTTACCGAAGAGCGGTTATGGAAACAGTTAATGCAAGCTCAGAAAAGTAAGCAACGTGTGCATTTGATTATCACTCTAATTGGTGGTCAAGGTCATTTATTTGGGCGAGGTAATCAACAACTAAGTCCGCGTATTATTCAACACATTATTGAACAAAAAGGCGGTAAAGAAAATATTACTATTATTGCCACTAAAGCCAAGTTAACCGCACTTGAAAACAGGCCATTAATTAGTGATACCGGTGATGTTAAACTAGATCAGACCTTGTCTGGTTTCATGCCGGTCACCACAGGTTATAGAGATCAGGTATTATATCCGGTTGCTAGCCCTATGTAGGCTATTAGTTTTTTATGGGGATATTGCCAAACGTATTTGTAAAAAGTTAAACCCTATCGTTTGAACGTTGAATAATCATTCTGACATATTAGAAAATTTCAGATTGGAAGAGAGTTATAAAAGGTAATTATATGATAAAAAATTTACATACAGTCGCTGATGTTTATCAGCATTTAGATGGTTTGTTCGATCAAGATATTGATAGTGACACCTTATTTGCTAGTGGTTATTTACGTGGTTTGTTTTCGTCAGCCGTTTCACAATTCGAAGATGAAAAACAAGAGATATCGACAGCGATAATCCAAGCAGTAAGCGATAAATTAACTAAAGCGAAAACCGAACTTAGCCCACAAGATAATGCCATAGTGCAAAATTTTTGGTCAAGTTTACAACAAGTGATGTTAAATTAAATCGTGCCTATGCAGATAAGACAGGAAGCCGTCATTCCCGAGGTGTTTTGTCGGGAATCCAAGCTTAAAGACAATGGATCTTCGACAAGTGACCTCGAAGATGACGTTTTCAGAAAAC
>Ga0105358_10001961_pt1 | contig 10992 bp, 5 predicted proteins | sample GOMGulsemesocosm_5_FD_83509 | JGI IMG/M metagenome (GOLD analysis project Ga0105358, IMG submission 83509) | Methane-oxidizing microbial communities from mesocosms in the Gulf of Mexico - GOM15C Gulf of Mexico | ecosystem: Environmental > Aquatic > Marine > Cold seeps | place: Gulf of Mexico...
GATACGAGGATTTTTGCCTAACACTTCATCACGACTAAATCCTGTAATATCACTAAAGGCAGGGTTAACATCAACTATCTCTTGTTGGGCATTGGTAATGGTGATGCCTTCATGGGTGTCGTTAAATACGCGTGCTGAGAGTTGAAGCTTTTCTGAGGCATATTTTTGAACCGTTATGTCCTGTATTGTTCCTCTCATTTTTATTGGATGGCCATCAGCGTCAAACTCAACTTCCCCTATCGTACGCATCCATCGAGTATCTCCTTCAGTATTCCTAACTCTATATTCAACATCTAAATCTGATCTTTCAGAAATATGACGCTTAATGACCTCGTTGACATGGGCATGATCTTCAGGAAATATAGCTGAGAAAACATCATCCCAACTAGATTTTTTGGCTGACCAAGGAAATTTAAGCTGTTGAAAAACGTTCCTAGAGCAAATGCTCTCATTAGTAATAAAGTCGTATTCCCACGTACCGATACCACCAGATTCTTGACTCAACTGTAAGCTCTGTTCACTGTCACGCAACTGACTTTCTACCTTTTTTCTCTCCGTGATATCTTGAATAAAACCGGATATTCTTTCGACCTGCCCATCGTTACCTATTACAGGTTTGCCTCGACATTCGATCCAACGTTCCTCGTTATCATTACGTCGCCTTATTATGTATTCAATATGATGTTCTTCTCCCGTCGCAAAGCTATGCTGTATAGACTCCATAAATCTTGAACAGTCACTTGCTTGAAGAATGTCACAAAGTGTTTCAGGGCCAGACTCAACTTCAGGAGGAAGTCCAAATATTACATACATCTGTTCTGACCATGTGGCTATTGTGCTATCCCTAAGCAAATCCCAATGGCCTATATGAGCATATCGTTGGGCTTCTTGTAGGCGAGATTCACTTAGTGTTAAGGAGATTTCAGCTTGTTTACGCGCTACAATTTGTAGTCGTAAGGCACGGTTCCAATAGAGTATGAGACCAAGCAGTAGTAATAAACCAAGCGATACTCCAATCACGACACGATAATTAGTTTGTGGTGCAAATTTTACCTTGCCCCATTTATCGAAAATCTGTTTTCTCTCTTGCTCAGTAATACTGTCAAAGGCGCGATTAAGAAGTGGAATAAGCACAGGGGCATATTCTTTTTTTACCCCGAAAGCGAGGTTGTTAGAAAATTCAGTCTTACCGACGATTTTGATATTCTGAACACCTAATTCTGCAATAGCATAACTGGTATTAGTAAGGGTCGAGAGTAACGCATCTACCTTGCCAGATGAAACAGCTTCAAGACCCTCTTGTAGACTGCCTACCCAGTGATAATCCAACTCTGGGTAGGCATCGGTGATCTGTTCAATGTAACCATAGCCTTTTATCAAGGCGATTTTTTTATCAGAAACGTGTTCTATGCCATATACATAGGACTGCTCGTCATTCATGACGATAATGATGGGGTTGGACAGGTAGGGCTTGGTAAACACCATTTTATCCGTTAATGCTGATTCAACCGTTTCGGATATTACATCTATTTCGCTAGCGCGTACTTTTGCAACAGATTCTTGCCACGTTTTAGTCGGTACTAGATTGAACTTAATGCCTGAATGTTGCTCAATGATTTTGAGATAGTCGGCTACAATCCCAATATAGTTTCCCTCATTATCAAAGGCTTCATAGGGAAGCCAACCAGGGTCACCCGTAAAGGTTAAATTAGGATGCTCTTTTAGCCATGTTTTTTCTTTGGGAGTGAGCGTGATGCTATATTCTTGTTCATTGGGCTGAAGAAAAGAACGTATGTCATTTATACTTAGTGTCTTGGTTTTATATAATTGGGCATATACTTCAGCAGTTCGCAATAAATGACTTGCGTTGATTTCTCCTAATGGAATCGTATCAGCAGAGATAAGTTTGGCTATTTCTTTCGCTTCATACCGTAAGGCATTGAGGCTAAGCTTGCTTTTGTATTCATCATGAATCAGTTGTACTAACTCTTCTTGGTGATCCAGTGCATAGTGCCAACCTTTTATCGTTGCCTGCTTAAAGCGCTTAACGCGATCAGGGTGGTCTATTGTTTCTTGTGTGCTGGCAAATAGAATGTCGCCATAAAAACTAACACCATAATCTTGTGGATTGATGATATTAATCTCGACACCTTGCTGTTGAAAATAGTACGGTGCATCCGTTAGATAGTTAGAGATAACATCGACTTCATCACGGATAAGCGAGCCGTTATCATACGTGTGTTTAACAGAAACATAATCATCTTCACTCAGCCCTGCACCAATAAAGCATGCCCTTAAAGGTGCATACGCCGCCTCATAATCCTGCAACATAATGCGCTTACCTTTCATTTCGAAAGGGTTGGTGATGAGTGAAGATTGTTTAGTGATAAAAACAAGCGGGTTATGTTGAAATATAGCAGCTAAGGCTTTTATCTGCGTACCCTTAGCAAACTCAACAACAATACTAGAATCACTAATACCATATTGCGCTTTGCCAGATAGGACTTCCATAATAGGTTCAGTGCCTACAATGCGCTCGATAAATTCAACATCTAAGCCAGCATCTGCGTAGTAGCCTTGCTCTTTAGCAGCATAATAACCAGCAAATTGAAATTGGTGTGTCCATCTGAGTTGCAGTTGAATCTTTTCATGTTCGGTGGTCGATACAGACCAAGCGGGCATACTGATGAAGCTAAATAGAATCAAGCAGAGAAATGCAAAGCGCTTTAGAGTCATGTATATCTTAAGGATTACTGAATAACGAGAATATACCATTATAAAACAAAATAATTCTGACTGCTTTGGATAGTAAGGGAAAAAATACCCAGGCTCGGTTGAAAAGTGAAGGAACTGTAATTAGTTACTGGCTGCTTTTGGCTGCCAAGCGACCGATCAGTTTGAAAATGTTGAAGCAAGATTGAAATGTGTTTTGAACGGTCAGTAGCCGACCCAAACCGGACAAAGAAGTGATTATTAAAAGCAGGGATAACGAGGCTGTAGGAAAACCCCTTTTTATATAAAATATCAATGAGTTAAAACTTGATATTTTGGTAAAATTACTGTTTTTTAGGGTTTTCTAGAGCTTGAACCATAAATTAACCAGCCTGTTCCACATCCGGAACTTAGCAAACCACTGGCTTATTTTCTCAGCAACAGACTATGCATAAGAAGAACTGGGCTGGTTGAATGTCAAGTTATAAAAGACCAGCAATTATCATACTTTTTTTTCTACTCCTAAACGTAAAACGCAAGAATTTTCCTTTTTCCCGCAGATTCTGCAACCATTGCCGATAGATTATGCCGGACACACAACAATATATTTAATCCTTTTAGTTTATTTACCTCTGGGTTATATTTTCAACTGCAAGGGCTAATCCTGTTTAAAACAAGTCCCCCCTGGAAGTCTCTAATTTCACGTGCACAATTTCCCTGTAAACGAGTCACTTTAAAAAGGAATTGGTTACCTTTAATGACAGCAGTTATTGTGTTGTCAGTATTAATCCATGCATTCCCTGATTCTACGGTTCCATATAGTGTCCAGACATAATTTTTTCCTCCAGTGTGACTAAAATTGTAATGCAAGGCACCTGTACTTGCAACCCATTCACCAGCAATATTAATAGACGAAGGTCCATACTGTTCCCTATATGTCTGCAAAGAAAAATAAATGGTTATTATCGTAGCAATTATACCTATAAAAATGGAGAGTCTCTTTAAGGTTTGCGATGGTTTATATAGGAATAAACCAAATACAAATCCTATGAATGAACCTGCCAAACCTAGCTCTTTCGAACCTATATGGCGAAAGAGGTCAGCTGGAATAATATGGCTTTGCTTTATATAACCGACAACAAAAAAGCCAATAACAGCTAGTAGCAATGAGAAAAATAACCTGCCCAAAAAACTTCCCTTTTTCTTTATTGATTTGTTTTCAGCGTTAATTGATTCATTAACCGAGGGACTGATTTTTTTTATCTTTTTTTTATGGGGAGGTGGTGGGGGATGAAAAAAGTGGACGGCATATTCTTCACTACTTTCTATTAGCTGCCATTCTGTCATTCCCTTTCTGTAAACATAATAATTGTCATCTATAGAACCATTTTTTATTCTGGATATAATTTCCTCTTCTGAAAACGGTCCACTTTGTTGACCATCAATTGCAACAAACCATATTTTGTCATTTTTCATGTGTTACGTGCCTCTATAACTCAATAGAAAGTTCTGTTCATTTCTTTATAAACCTCCATCTCCTAATAACACCTTTAGAAGGTAGCTCCGTAGTCGAACCAAAATCACCTACCGCAAAACGTAGAGCGAAGCGACGATTTTGGCGTGTTAGACGATGCTCGCTCGACGGGTTCTGTTCGTACCTAACGGCATGCTACGCGGGCTTATCTGCGTCAGCGAAGAATTGTTACAGCACGATCCCAGGAATTACTTAGAGGCGACTCATCTGACTCATTAACTTGTCGATCAGCATCTACCGTCGTTCGCATAATGCAACCTCCTGCTCCAGCACTACTCGGAAATATGTCATAAACAGCATCCCGAGTCTGACTTTGCGGTATTGGTCCCACACGCGTCTCGCCTAGTTTATGATTCATGCCATTCCGATTGCATTCAGTCCGGACAGTAAAGTCTGGCGAAGAGGCGCCACCGTTCAGTATGCTGACCTGTATACGATACGATCGGTACATGTGAAGTTGAATCCGCGACTGCACTAAAGGGTCTGGATAAATAGATACATTCCTGATTTGCAGATCGCTTTGAGCTCGCCCCGGCATTGGTTGTGCAGGCCCATTACTACTTCCCCAGCGTTTCGTATAAGCAAACGATTTACAATAAAACTTATTTCTAGACGACCCACCGAACATGCAAATTTCAAGGCCATTCGTTACGACCTGATTCCCAGGTTTTACCGACGATAGAGTCATACATGATGAGTTCGGTCCAGTCGAGATGTTATTACTATTTGGGCAGCTTCCCGCACTATAACCTATACCTGACGCTAACTGACCGTTAATTGTTGGCAGAACAGAAAGATATGCCATCGCCCCTTGGCTTCCAGTGTAATAAGATTGGATTTCGAGTACCAACTTGTCTTGCGACTCTGAAAGTGCCCGGAAACCAACAATTTCATCAGCCGCCTTTATCGGCGAAGCAAGAATTAGCCCAGTCATCAACAGAATTGCATAATCCAACCACCGATATTGATAGAAATACATATTACCCTCCATTTGTTGTTAGCCTAACGGGATATCACTCATGCTTCAGCTATTTTCAATAGGTTTAGCTTTTTCGTTACTATTTAGTTAATGTATATACACTCATTTTATTAACATTTCAACTGAGTGTTTTTGTCAAGCATTAGAAGGCCCTGAATTATAAATAATTGCGATAAAATAAATATTAAGTCTCAATTTAAGGGTCCGCACACTACGTTTATATGGCCGCTCATGGCTGCCAAGCGACCGATCAGTTTGAAAATGTTGAAGCAAGTTTAAAGTGTGTTTTGAATGGTCGGTAGCCGACCCACAACGGTCAGTCAAAAGTAATCAGAATGGCGTGGAAATAATCCGCTTGTCAGGTTGATTGACAAATTATAAAAATTAATAGTTGTTACCACTTTTATTTTCCGTAATACCTTTCTTTTTCAAATTCACTAGATTCGTTCAGATGTTAAATGTAAGCCTCTGCGTTTCTTATCAAAAAAGGAAACCGTTGTATATTTGAATTGCTAATTTTTCTTTAAATTTTGTTGTGGCGACAACACTGCTAGGGTGCATGGGTGGTTCTAATTTGTCTTCAGGCGGAGACATGCTGCCAACTCTACGTCCTCTGGACGTAGTTTAATTTTTAACTAAGAAAACGTATAAAGTTTATTTTCCTTATCAATGCTTGATTGCAAAACTTAGCCCCGCTAAGACTGATTGGAAATTTAATTTTTTTCGCAATTTACCTTATGGGGTCTGGTATCTTGAGCTTCATAGTCGCCCAAATGAAATGGCTGCGCCCTCTTTTCTCAAATATAGATGCTAACACTGAAATAACGATTGACTAAAGACTCTGACCATGGGTTTTATATTTATCCTGGCATCGTTTATCCATTCACTGACTATCATTAGATCGGGCGAATTAACATCACCATAAACTTTGCAGTAATCATCCAATAAGGCTTTTAGAGATGAAGGGTTACGGGCTTTAAGCTCAGTGAGGCTATGGATGTTGGCCTGACTGAGTAGTTGTAAATGGGGCGGTTCGAGATTAGAAATGCGTAGCAAATCCATGGCATGTGCCCACTCCGTGACGAATTTCTCTGATATGTTCAGTAATTTCGCTAGATCTTTGCGTGCTGCTGGATAAATGGTTTTCAATAGCAGTTCTTCTTGCGTATGTATATTCGCCTTTAACAATTTCTGTGCGTATGTGTTACCTATAATTGCTACATTAGCTAGTGGAGTTTTGATAGAAGGTGGTCTGTACTTGTCTTCCAATCCTCTAATTTCATTAACTTTTTCATTACACACATAACTAAGTGATTTGTCATCTTCAACATAATTGACGAAGTTTGAACTATTGTCGAGCTGAAAACACCGTTCTAGATGCTTCACGGAGTCATTTAGATACTCTTCCTGTTTGTTTATCTGTGAAAACACCTCTGCAATGATTGAATAGCTGCAGGCTAAGTTGAAATGAAATCTCGGGTAAACACTGGATATCTGAGTTGAATCTCTCATATACTTCAGATTTTCTTTAAATTTTTTAAAATCGGCATCATTAAGCAAATGAGTTTTGGAATCTATTCTAAAGCGTTCGACCTCTACGCCAAATCGCATGGCTTTTGCTGCTGGCAGGATGGTATCAAGGTGATGCTCAAGCAATTTATCTTTTTTGAACCATTTTTTGTTCTCTACCTGGGTATTCTTGATCCTTTTTATAAGTTCGTTAATTTGAACTTTTGCTTCTTCAGGCTTACTATCATCGTACTTCAACACAGCAAGATTAAACATTACGGAATAAACCGTCGGATCCTTGATCTCTTTTTCACATTGTTTTTTTGCTTCTAAAAGCTGATTCTGAGCCATTTTTATGTCTTTCCTTTCCGGTTCAGTATCCATAAACCATCTCGCGAGATTAAGTCTAGCGCCAAAAAAAGTGGGGTCTAGTTGTAGCGCTTTGATATACAGTTTTTTTTCATCCTCTTCTTGGTGTTGTTTTTTCGCATAGAGAGCCGCTAGAAAGTAAGCAAAACTTTGCCAGTTATTCGTGCCGAGTAATTTATAGTCTTTCTCTTTCATTTTGAACACCAACCAGACCGCGGCGTATTCGGCAAGTTGATGGAGGCTTTCAAGTTCATTATCTTGGGTCAGAGGAGCCGAACTCTCGAAATCTGTCTGCCAAAATGTTTGGCTGGCAGTGATTTTGCCTTTCTTTACGAGCTGAGCAGTAATACCAACTCCGTAGTTATCATCCCTGTGTAGAGAGCCCTTTAAGCTATTTATACTGTTCGGCATAAACCTGTAGAGAAGAGCAAGAACTGCCATCCCCCATGTCAGTGGCGATAGCCATTTAGCACCTATGGGTATTGCTGCTTGAACTTCTGAGGGCATTTTGACCTGTTCAATTTGACCGGTTACCAACGAGATATGGCCCTTCATGGAGCCAGACGCTATCTTGTAATACTGACTACGGATAATCGAGGAAAAATCTTTTCCCATATACGTCTTTTGTTTAAAAATTCCAGTTTCGAATTCCTCAATGATTAAGCTTTTTTTGAACATGCCTGAAAGTTTGTATAAAAGAAAAGCTAATGCAAATATCCAGGCAGCAATCTCAAGGATGGGGATAATCCAGAATTCATAATAATAGCGTTTAATTTCTTGCCAGACAGGCATGTTCCCGCTGAGCAAATATTGTAGATCCTTCGGAATCGTAATTTCATTTTCTTTCTCCAATAGATTCTGAATAATTTCACGGGACTTTGTATGATAGCCAAATTGCGAGAGTGTCTGAGCAAGTAATATGCTTTTATCGTTTTCTTTATTTTTGATACTGACTAAACCATCTATCGCGCACTCGGGAATATTTTTGCTATTTGCCAGTTTAGTATATTTACTTTTGGCTTCTTCGATAAGACCAGCATCCGTAAGCGCATCAGCATCTATGCATGTTGTCTTTGAATGACCTGGTCCTCCGTTTGATTGAACTGGTCCACTGACGACCAGTAAAAGAGCTATCAAGTTGAACCAGTTAGTTATATGTATGAAGTATCTCATGTGTTTGTACCTATTTTTTAATATTGAGTTTTTTATTGTGGAAAAATTTAGAAACATAAAGCTTGTCAAGTTTTCCGGGTAAAGACAAAAACTCATCTCCTGAATTTTGCGGGCTTCTATTGCCAGAAAAGGCCTGTTGATACTTTCCTGAAAAGATATTTATTAGCTGTGTCTGGCTGCATTAATATTTTTCGCAAATAGTTTGTTCTCAGGTAAATCTGATGTGTAAAATTATCGTGTAAAGGGTTCGGAGCTCTTCATTAATGATAAATAATTTTAGTTGTTTATTATCAGATAGTGTCATTATCTGATAGAGTAAAGTAGCTCTAACAGAGCTAATTTGCATTAGCAAAAAATAACAACACATGAAGATATAATTCTATTTTTCATATCCATTAACTCTTTATTGAAATATTTAGCAGAATAAAAAACGGCTAAAAATTAAGTAGGTAGCAATTCACAGAGGATGAAATGGCTTAAAATTATACTAATACTCTTAATTATAAATAATTTCAACTGAGTATCTTTGTCATGAATAAGGTTTTAAAAAAACTGAGATGTCGAATTTAATTTTAAGTCTCTTGTAGTTATTTATCGTCTGCTTATGGCTGACAAGCGACCGTTTATATTAGTGATTTAGAAGTATGTTGTAAGTGTATATTCATCGGTCGCTTACCGGCCCAGACTGTGTGAAAACTCTAGAGCATCAGCAGAAAGTGGGAAAAACCTATCATATTTTTGCATTTATACAGGCAAAGTGGAGCTAACCATTATTACCGATTGATTAAAATTTAATATGTGTTGAATATTACCTGATTTTTAGGCCGTTTTTTAGTTTTCACACAGTCTAGACCCAAACCGGACATTTAGGAGTGAGGTTTCTGTAGTAAAGCAATGTATCGCTAGGCGATGCTGTTTAAGTGCTAAAGCCTTGCACTGAAAGTACATAGTTTTTACTAGCGGTCTGGGACAATAAATAACGCTAGCTATCAGCCAGCCCTGAACCGCGTAGCGGTTTCAGGGTCGACTGCAAGACTTTTGTAGGCGCTTCTAGCTTAGATAGAAAAGAAAGAACTTTACCCCTTTCTCTCTTTCGAGGTCAACACGCATATTCGGAAGAGCCATGCACTTTCTCGAGTGTATTGATACTAATGTGAGGCCATTGAGCGCGACCAGTCAGTCCGTCTTCGCGTGGCAGGAAAAAATCCAAAATCACGACCTGCGAATACTGCAAACGCAGCTTTGGATGACCATACTTGTCTTTTTCCTTCAATTCCTGAATCCAGAATGTTGACTTCATACTCACCGGCTCCGCCTGCTTTTTTACGAAAGGCGCATTGACGATACCCGCGTCTTGTCGTGTCGTATCAACCGTTAGAATCGTTGTATGCTCTATGTCAACACCCTGGTTTGCAAACCGGAGAATTTCATTCATATCCCTTGGATTGAATCCTGGAAATCCCGGTACACCCAATACATCGCCCATGAAAGGGTTTTCGATATAGTGCTTGTAGGGAGCCAAATAAGGATCGGGGGCGCCGTCGCCATTATCAGTCAAGACGTCATAACCTGGCGAAGCTAAATCTTCGAATCGGCCAATTGGAAGGCCGCTAATAGGCGGGATATCCGGCATTCCACACACGCAGGCTGCGGTTCCAAGCGCCAACACAGAATTCCCGTGCGGGATCGTTGCTAATCGAGCAACCTCGATCACTTTATCTACAATTTCAATACCCCCTCCCGGTGTACCAGCTATATCCTTGTCCGTAGCACGCAGATTCTTCATATAGAGCCAGAGACCTGGCTCGTGATGTATCGGCTTCCCGGAGGCGCCTGCAAGGCCGCCGCTGTCTGGGGTGTCCTCTGCTATCCTTTGCTCAATAGACTGCTGGTAATCCAGTGCAACAACAAATTGGTCATCCTCGGGGCTTCCAGGAGGATTGTTGCTGTTTTCGAGAACCTCCTTCAATCCGCGGTTTTCAACATTGTCACTGACAGTTGTGAATTCCAATTCCTCATCATACTGATTCATGAGAATTCGGAACTTGAAATCTGCATTACCAAAAGGAAGGGCGATCATATTCCATCCGGTTCTTTCTCCTTTCCACTTTCCGGGAAGCAATCCCAATGGACCTAATTCTTCTGAACTGGTCTTCGCCATTTGGTAACGTCGTTTGAAATTTTCATAAATTTTCATTTGATCCTCACTTGGATAATGGTGAAAAATTTTGTGATTCTTATAAGACTAGCAACTTGATTCTGCAAATATCAGATATAGAGCCTTCATCTTCTAATTGCCCCCCACGCTCCATGAAGAAACAGAATAATGGTGGTCCTGCCATGCCCTTTTATTAAGTCGTTTCGTGCACTAAGCTCCCTCCTTGTATAATTGTGGCTAATCATTGAGCTTCTGCAGCCTATTCCTGCTTCCTATGAATATTTTTTACCTAACAAATTACTCGCTAGTTTCTTTATATCTATACTGTTGTTTCTCATATTTAACAAAAAGGTTTTAGTATCAAGCATACAATATTGCATAACATGCTTATTATCGGAATATACAGAAACCATGAAGCAGTTAAGATGATAAATATTGTGTAACATTATGACTACTATTGCCGTAACCAGTTTATAAAAAACTTAAAGTAATCCTACACCATCAGAAAATAAAACACATGACCCAAATGGGGCAAAATTCAAATTAGTTTTACTCGGC
>Ga0105358_10001964_pt1 | contig 10989 bp, 8 predicted proteins | sample GOMGulsemesocosm_5_FD_83509 | JGI IMG/M metagenome (GOLD analysis project Ga0105358, IMG submission 83509) | Methane-oxidizing microbial communities from mesocosms in the Gulf of Mexico - GOM15C Gulf of Mexico | ecosystem: Environmental > Aquatic > Marine > Cold seeps | place: Gulf of Mexico...
AAGGAATTTGGAATAACTGCTACTTCAGAAGATGCACTAAACATGCCTCTATCGATAAAGGTTCTTAGTATATGTTCACTGATGCCGACGATGCCATTCACATATTTAGTATCGGTTTTTCGTGTTTTAAATTGTTCGCGGCACCTATTGCACCATTTTTCACACGGCACTTCGTTTGCGAACATCCTATTTTTGCAAATTAGGTTGTAGCTTCTAAGTGTATGGACGATTGGTAAGCCAAGATCAGATGTGACTTGCCACATTTTTGGAGGAGACGGTATGACACTTGTATGCACTATGTCCGGCTGCAGGTTTTTAACTAGTTTGGCGTATTTTTTGACAAACGGGATATAGTTTTTCTTATTTTTTTCTTTTAGCGAGGCTATGAGGTTTCGATCAATATCAAGAACATTTGGTTGATATCCTGGGGGTGATCCTAACCTGTAGACCTTTATTCCTTCATCAACTTCTTCAATATCCTCCTCTGCGACTGCCTGACAAATAACAACCACTTCATGACCCAGTTCTTTCAACCCTAAGGCGAGAAATCGCGTAGAACGTTCTGATCCTCCAATCCCGTCTGGTGGATATAGGAAATTAACTAATGCAATTTTCATATTGTGTCTCGCCAAGGCATTTTTTAAAGGATAGTCAATCTATGTTTCAGATTTATCATTCATTAAAGTGAAAGCTGCTTAAGTAAGGTGATTTCAAATTCTTATCTTAGAAAATTACAGCATTTTTCGGTGTCACTTTAGCTCAATCGTGGCAATAATACTCATCGAATACTTTCATAATAAACGCAATCGTTTCCTTTGATACATGTCTGTTATCTGGATCAAAGGGGTCATTGAGATAATTCACTACAATTTCATATGAAGGAAAATAGTGGAAATTTTCATCTTCCTTATTTTCGCGGAAAACTTCATCTAGCGCCACTCTTAACGATGCTTTGGATATGGAGTTGGAAATGACGCACGGCATATCACGATATGTACCCAACAGTGGAATGGGCGACAATGTGAATATAATTTCACAATCAGGTTTCGCTTTTCGAATAATTTTGTAAATTTCAGCTACATTTTTTATATTTTCAGCAACTGAAACAACTCGGTTTTCATACCGAGTCGGATCGATGTCCTTCCGAGGAACAAATTTCCAAAGATACTCTTTTTCCTGCTTATCATACCAGGCTTCTGAAAGGCCGAACGTAACTACAAAGACATCTGTATCAGCAATAATATCGCGTATCTTTTCAACTTCATGATATGATTTGTTCGCGCTTTCTTTACCTCCCACAAAAACTTCACCAAGATCTCTACCTTCAAACGCCCATTGGAATTGCTGAAGCAAAGCAGGACTGTGCACCATCAATTCATCTATCCGAATGAAGTCTGAGTTGGCATGTTTCCATTGATGTGCGTTGACAGAATAACCTTGTGCTGCCAGATATCGGCTTACATTTCCGGCAAAACAGCTGCCAAAGGCTGTAATTGATCGTTCTTTTGAAATAAAAGGCTCATTCGGCGCAAGTTTTCCAACAATAAAATCTTGAATTGCAGTCTCTTCATTCAAACGTTCCTTAGAGGGGTATCTATCTAAGCGTTTAAAGCCATGTTTTTCCAATACTGAGTTCTTTTTTTTCATCGTATTTCCCGTTAGGCTAGTCTGCAGTATACAATCACAATTATCTTACATCTATACTGACGTCATTTCTTAAAGCAAGAGAATAAGCTGAAGGTTTCTCTCTAACTCTCGTTAATATTTTTTGCACTTGCTTCGATCAAAATAATGTTTCTTTTCAGATTATTTTCATCGACAGGGCGATAATAAATTTTCTTTGGATTCTTAAATTCCCTATGCCCAGAATTTTCTACGTAATTCACTGTAAAGTCGAATTTATCAAGCATTAGTCGCAATGATTGGCACGTGAAGAAACACAAATTGGGAACATGCGCTTCGTTCTCCATCCCCAGGTTGAGCAATGAGGCGTTCTGAACCTCTATCAAAAACGTACCTTCGCCAGAAATAATTCGCCTAACTTCTTTTAGAAATTCTACGAAATCAACTGCATACATATTTTCCAAAGAGTAGCTGCAAGAAACAATATCAACACTCCCAGTTTCTAGAGATTTCATCGATTCAAGAAGCTCTATGTTCTGAAATTCTTTCTTGGAAAGCACATCAATATAATCAGATACAAATATTTTCTTCTCAAAATTCAGACTATCAAAATCATCAAAAAAACCTTCTCCGGATCCAACTATTGTTTGATTTTTCAAGGCCACCAAAGTTCTAATTGTTCCTTCCGAATATCCGATGAATTCTTTCGCCTCGTCACCAACATTCTTAGAATTGGAAAGAATTTCAAATATTCTACTGGATTGTTTTCGGGTTTGTTCTTCGAATAGGATTTTTCCGCTGTAACTGTGCAAGCCATAGGGTTTGTTTGGTACCCAAGAAAATCCACATTTCTGGCATCCCAGTACAGAAATATTGATAAAAAACAAGTCCTTTGTACTCGGATACTCTAGGCTAACTTTGCTTCTCACATCTGCACAAATAGGACATGCTAGTTTTTTAATGCGATATCTTGGTCGGCGAACAAGCTCATTTTCTACGTGCAAATTAAATTCAGTAGCCATCCATTCTGATTGACTGGCTTCGGTTAAAGGATTGGTCATTACATTACTGAAATCCAACCTCTTAATCCCATAATCCGTTAGCGTCTGCTCAATAGCGTTATAGATGCTTATTTGGCTTCGAGCTCGAACACATGTTCTCATTATCTCATCAAATGAGATGGACTTCATTCTTCGGTCAGCTACGTCACCATGACTGAGAATGAGCGAATAATTTAAGACTAGACTTTGATAAATAGCACCGAATTCATGGATCGTACCAAAACGTATTTCCATATTTTTGACGGAAGCCCGAAATATATATTCCCAGTTTTTGGCGTAATGCTCAAAAGCTTCACTTTCCATAACAAACAGTAAATAACTTAGAAGACAATTTCCTATCGATATATTGTATGCACATATCGGTGTCACTTCTATTATAGACGCGTTATCTGAAATATCTTTCAAGTGATTGATGCACTTTTCCAGATCGTTTGTTGTTAAAAGTAATTGTCCAATTGCAAGTTTGATAGAGGGATACCATCTGGCATGGCTTTTTTCTCTCAAATTCAAAGAGGAAAGAATATCTTCGGAAAATTCTTGAAGAATGCGTTTTTGCACCTCACCTAACTTATGGTGGTATTCGGTATATCTGTAGGCTACCGAACATATTGAAAAAGAGCGGACGTCCAAATGATCGTGAAGGGTCGCCCAATGATAAGCTTGCAAGGCAGCCACCAATTGAAAATTGCGCCCCAAAACTAACGATTTTCGCCGCTTTATATTTAGAACTAGAGATTGATAATCTTGTTCAAAAAGTGCTTTTAACTTATCTGGCTCGGTATTTGAGCAATCGTTGAGTGTTTCATTAAATTCTGATTTAACTGAAAAATTGGTTACCAAATGTTCATAGAAATTAAAATGAATAGGTGCAAAAAAGCACTTAGAATTAATAATTTTCTCTAACTCGAGCGGAAAAATCGTGTGATTGATCTCCACGCTAAATACTGCACCACTTATATTTTCGTATGTAAATGCCTTACGCTCCTGCTCACTGAACGAAACAGAGAGTGTGATACTGTCATCCCAAATATCCTCAATGGAATAAAAAAAATCTGAAAGTGCTTTTTGATCGATGTTCATTGCGTTATTCACTTGATCAGCACGCGTCTTTATTTTTTTTCTGGTAAAAAAGCTCTTTAAATACTTCACTTCTCAACGTCCAAATTTGCAATAAATATTTTTGAGCCAAGTTCAAATTGGTCCATTACATCAATATCAAATGCCGTAGAATGAGACAATTCATGCAGTTTTGGCTTACGACCAATTCTGTTTTCATATTTCCGGTAAATATCGACATTCGCAACAAATGCCCCACTGTTCACTTCCCACCAAACAGGCAGTGTTTGGGTTCTAGGCCATTTTTCCATAGTAACATCATAATTGACAGCACCAGATTCAGACCAGATAAATGTTTGTAGTCTATTCACTGTCATGAGTGAGTCAAAGTCTGAAGTGGCTAATGCAGCATTGTACGCAGCTAAAATGTTTTCATAACTTTGAGCATCAATGAAAGGAGATGTGACATGAGTCCACAATACTATCCCTTCATTAATGACTGAAGGTACGTATTTTATTAGATCGTCAGTTGACGTACTACTTGCAGCAAGATGTTCAGGACGTTCATCAAAAATAAACGGCTTGTCTGTAAGACTAGCGAATTTCTTACTTATCTCTCTGACTCTCTTGTCATTAGTTGACACTAAGATTGCATCGACGCGAGGACATTCGATGAGTTGCTGTAGCTTTATTGCAATAAGCCCCTGACCTTCTTGGCCAAATGGCCTAACATTTTTATCTGGTACTCTTTCACTGCCGAGTCGACAGGGAAGAAAAGCGGTCACGTAATCATTAGTAATCTGGTTCACAGAACTAGTCCCTCCACCAGGATCGTTTCCAATTCCGATAAATTGGCAATTGTTAGGCAGTTATTTTCATTTGCAATTTCTTCCACTTGAGACTTCGCATCTGAATAAGTAGGCATCAATATACACGGCAAGCCATTTGCGAGGGATGCTTCGTAGTCTTTCACCGCATCACCTATCATAATTGTACCACTCGAACAGTCAGAACCACTTATGATATCGGCGATACAATGTTCTTTCTTTTTAGGCGAACCAAGTATTTTAACGAAGTAGCTACTTATACCTCGGCTTTTGAAAACACTATTAAGTTCAACTTCATCACTACCCGAAGCAACAAATAATTGATGTTTAGACGCTAAACGTTTGATCACCATGTCAGCTTGATAAGTAAATGGGCAAGTCAAATAGAGTTTCTGGCATTGCAGGGAAAAACTTTTTAACAGATTTTCCAGCGAGTAGTTCTTATAATTAGTTTCAGTCATTTCATCGAGAAAGTAACGAAATTTCTCATATCGAGAAATACCGCCATTTGTTCTATGGTATTCTATGAACTTACTAATTTCCTCCTGTGGAAAATCGCGTAACACAATCTCGAATGCGGTTGTTTTTAGCTCATTGCTATCAAAAATCACGCCATCACAGTCGAAAATAACATTCATAGTTTATCGTTACCAGACGCAAAAAGAAGTGAATAAAGTGATTTCTTCTCAACGTTATATGCTGTTTGCGTAATGCTCGTAATGGATATGTTAGGATATTTTTCTTCCATGACATCGAGTGTTGCCTGCGTCTCCTCCATCAACCACATGTCTTTTGGTTTGTGCTCATCGTATCCATCAAAACCAGCAAGGTATACTACTGTTGATTTTATGTCTCGAACTACAGCAAGAGCTAAGCCTATCGGGTTAGCCAGCCCAAGTATATCATCGGCCTCAGACCCCTCAGGGATTATGGAAGAAGTACAGTACGTCTTACCACTGACCGAGCTGATGTCAGGTAGTCCAAAATAACATTCAGCATCAACAACGAAGCCAATGGTCTTTTCACCAAGATTTTCAAATTGCAACTCATCGATTTTTTCATGCTCGTCGCCAACAAGACATACAATCTGGTCACAGTCTTTTTCTTCAAAGAGTGACAGATGCCTGCTGCTTACATGAATTATTACAGCGCCAACCGCTTTAGCAAACTTAATTAGGCTGTCCACATGTCTTTCGACACTACTGCCGCCACCCAAAATTATGAACGGAGTATGAGTTTCAATAGGCATACTGGACAGGCTTTTTGCAGTTGTTCGGTGACTACCATCAGCGACAGATCTACCTGTTTGACCTCTCAGTTTATTAACAATCGCCGGTGTTGAGTAACGATTCCTGCCAACCCATTCCATAACTTCTGCTTGAGGTAAACTATTGAGGCCTGCGACAATATAGGGCAGTTCCGCCCCCCACCTGAACTCAGATTTCATTTGATCGAACAGATCCAAAGCCTCTGCAGCTGGGAATAGATCAATAACTTCGTTATTTAGATGAGAAAAATAAGAAGATATGAGTTCTGTTCTCAAGTTTCCCGCTCCTCGCCCCATACCCAAAATTGTAGAATCTACAACAGTTCCGCCGGCCTTAATCGCAGCAAGAGAATTAGCGAATGCGAGGCTTATATTATCATGCCCATGGAATCCAATTGGGACATTCAGGATTGATTTGGCAAGTTCAACAGTTTTTTCTACATCTTCAGGATAACAGGCGCCAAATGAATCTACGAATGACACAAAGTCAACAAACTCTTCATTGCTTGCTATCGTAATAAGTGTTTTTTCTTTATCGTAATCTTGGGATAAATACATCAGGTTGATACCGACTTTATATCCCATCTCCTTTAGTCGCCTTGATAAAGCAATGCCGTGGTCAATTTTAGAGGGGTCAATTGCCATGCGAACCATTTTCACTAGGTCACGGCAATCAGTTAGCAAATATTGTAAATCTGCAACATTCACATTTTTGGCATCAATCATAACGGCAAAATCAGGCCCATGAGGAATGACTGACCTTGCCTTCTCAATGACATTACGCGGTAGATATCTATAGGCCCCAAGATACCCTTGACCAGGAATATCCCGATACCCTAGCTCTATAAAAGAAATAGGCATACTTGCCATTGCTTTCAAATAGGACGCCACAAGATCATCAGAGAAATCCCAGTTAGTGTAATACCCGCCATCACGGAGTGTACAATCCAAAATATTCCAATTTACCATATCATTTCCGTCTCCAACGATTCAGCCTCAAGACATACAACGTGAACTGAATTTAAGTCAATGGATTAACCCCCCAAAACAGGTATTACGCGGGGATTATGCGGATCAACATTCAGTGCATAATTGACTTAGATAGCACAAATGGAGACGACGTATTTTCCGAATTACTTATGACAATAAGTGAAGTAAGTTGGGATTAAAACTTGTCAAATCTTCTAACATGTTTAGATTACGAAAAATCATATATTTCGGTAAATTGGGTCTTTAAGATGGAAGTTTATTCTCAACTCGGTCAAGAACTTATCTTGAGAAAATCGCTTAAAAGAATTCCTGTTCATTTCTATGTGGATGTAGGTTGCCATCATCCAGTTGAGAACAGCAATACATACTACTTTTACAAGAGTGGTGGAAAAGGAATTTGCATTGATCCAAACCCTAAATTCAAAGAAGAATTTAAGAAATACCGGCCTGACGACATATTTGTTTGTACTGCTGTATCAGATGAAAAAAGCGATGCACTAACCTACTACGAATATAATAATTCACAATGGAATGGCTTAGCTCCCAATCTGGGACAAAAACACAGACTAATCGGGACAAGCAACGTTCCCGTGAGACCACTAAATGAAATATTAATTGAACTCAATGCTCCTAGTGTAATCGAAATTTTATCAATTGACACAGAAGGTTATGAGTTGAACGTGTTGAAAAGCATAGATTATGACCAATTCTCTATAAGACGAATTTGTCTAGAATCTCGGATGACCATATTAGAGCACTTGCAAACAGATATTCATGAATTCCTCTCCGATCGGTATACACTTACCGGACATACTGGTCATGACGCCTTTTATTCTCTAAAAGTCCGAAATTTCGAGCCTAAACACCGACTTCAACCTCGAAAAAAAGTGTATTCACTTTCATCAAAGAATAAACTTATTGAGCCGATCAACAAGCATGAGAAGACTAGCTATCAGTTGCCTCTAATTTTCCGTCAACTTCTAAAGCGATTGTAATCGTATTTAAACGTTGATAGTGAGGAATTTCATGACTAACCCATCGAAGACTGATGCCGAATTCGACAGCCTAAAAAAGGCAGTTAGAAATGCAAAACAGGCTATTAAAAGGGGCGAAGTCTCCGAAAACATATTGAAGAGGCTGGAACAGTTAGAATTGAGGTTAGATACGCAGAAAAAGAAAATGTCCGCGTATATCCAGATTTCAAGCAAATTGAAGAATTATTACGACAAGTTAATTTTGGAAGAAATAAAGAAAAACGAAATCCCGGAAAAGCTAATTTTTGAGCTAAATGGACCTGCCATTGATCAGCATATGAGTGAACAATTCAACGATATTTTAAACTCAGAGGGATTGTGCATAATAAAAAGCAAACAATTTTCAACTGTTGTGGAAGACGCGAAAAATGAAATTTTTCAATTTTTGAATGAAAGTGAACAATATCTCAAACCGAGAGAATACGTTGAAACAGATAACTTCATTGTCGACGGAGAAAATTCGATCGCTGGAGGGCATACGGGAAAAGCAGCCAGAGAGAAACCCGTCATTAACATTCGAAACGGCAATGATGATGGAATGGTTGACCTATTTAATGCGGATCGAATTTTCCCAGCTGTTGCGAAATTAAAGCAAATGTTAGAAACCGGGAATGTTTCTAAATTGATAAATGCCGCTTTTCCAACAATGGAATTTGGCAATATGAATGTCTATTGCAATAGTGATGTGACTGAGACGCGCGGGTTTCATTATGACGCTCGAAAACCAGTATTAAAGATCTTTGTCTACCTGACTGATGTCCATGATTTTGACGCAGGCCCTTATTGTTTTGCATTAGGGAGCCACACTCAAACACAAGAAATTGATCAAAGCTATATCGCTACGGATTTTATCGATAAACGCCCAGGTGATACGTTTTATGTTCAACCTCAAAAATTGATTGGTTGCCTTGCATCTGCCGGAGATATCATTGTTTCCTGCCAACATGGTGCGCATAGAGGTTATCCCCAAACAAATGGAAATCATAGATTAATGGCAGTTCAGATATTAAGGCCGACCTGAATGGACTTGAAGCGCGACAAAGGTATTTTTCGGCAATTCATGTTCGAGTAAATATCATATCCTCCGCTCTCAACAAATGTTGAAGCTTTCAATATTAAAAAATTTACGCTAAACCACTATGCAAATATAGGAAAACAGGCATATCGGCGAAAAAGATTGCTCAAAACCTCATTAATAAACCACAAATGAAAAAAGCCAGGCTGTAGTATGAAAAAACTTGCTCATGATATTTATGTTTCAGAAATATTATCAGATCCCGAAGTGCCCAGCCGTCGTCGGAGGGGTGCCAATCATATTCTACACCACCTGAAACAGCAAGGCATAACCAAGGGAAAGGTACTTGAGATCGGCGCTTTCAAGAGACCATGCATGAGTCCATTCCCGCCAGAGAAATTCGAGTTCAATATACTTGAGCTGGGCGACCGCACACGGCATGACATTCCTATTTTGAAAGGAGATATTACAAATTGCCCACAACTCGCAGATAATAGTTATGACGTTGTAATGTCCCATGATGTATTTGAACACATTGATAAACCTTGGTTGGCAGCAAGTGAAATTCAGAGAATTTTGAAACCTGGAGGCATGTCCTACACACAGACATTGTTTTCCTGGAAGTTACATAAGGTCCCGGTTGACTATTGGCGATTTACCCCAGACTGCCTTGATATGCTATTTTCCGATTTGGAACGTGTTGAATCTGGCTTTGACATTATGGAGCGACGCAATATGAAGCCTGCGCGGACAATCCCTGAAGATGATTATGGAAAAGGTTGGCTAGAAAGTTGGCGTGTATTTCACGTGGGCATAAAAAAATAAAGTATACTTTATTTTATATGGGCTAACGCCTCTAGTCGATTTAGTAATTTCATTATTTTTGGGTTCTTGGGATCAACAGACAGGGCTTTTTGTGCAGACGCTTTAGCCTCTACTAATCCCCCTGTTTTTTCCCAAGCTCTGCTCACACCCATGAGCAGAGAAGAACAATTCCCTACCTCCTTTATGCCTTTTTCAAAAGTTTCCATGGCTTGTGGGTACATTCTATACTTTAAGTATCGATTACCCAAATTCGCCCAAGACCTTCGATCATGAGAGCAATATTGGGTCGCTTGTTTCGCTGTCTCTAGAGCTATGGCTGACCGGCCTGTTTCATCGAGCAATTTTTCCAAAATTCTGTACGACAGCATGCTGATTGGTTTGTACAAAATTGCTTCTCGCAATTCCACCTCAGCTCGCTCGAAATCGCCTTCTTCTATGAGCACATCCACCAACAACATACGTAAAGAATGGTTTTGCGGGATATCATTGAGGCTAGACGATAATAGGTCTATCGCTTTTAGATTTAAGTCTTGTTTCCTATACGCTTTAGCAAGTCCCAAAATTGCTGCAGGATAAAACTTGTCTTTGCTAAGGCCTTTAATTACCCCAGCATGTTCTGGTCGCAATGCTATTGCTGATTCTTGGCATTTTTCAGCCTCACTATACTCTCCAGCTGCAAGCAGCAGATTCCCATGGTGATGACGGTAAATCGGATTATTTGGGTAAATGGCAAGTGCCTTCTCTGAAGCCTGTAATGCAGCATCAATCTGCCCACTTTCCAAGAAAATAGAACTTAGTTGTTGATGGGCAGCATGATACTCTGGAAGAAAGGATATGGCTTTTGAAAAACACTCTATACTTTCACGAAAGCCACCTTGTTTTTTACAGGATTCGCCGATAACAAATAGCAACCTCGGGTCGTCTTCGTTTTCAAACTTTTGAAATATTTCAGACTCCAGCTGATCATCTTCTTTAAAAAAGCGTTCCTTTTTCCAAAGGCTTTGATCAATTGCATAGTATTTATCTACAAACCCTTGGATTTCTGAAATCACACGCTGCGAGAGTGTTTCTTTTCTTCCCTTATTCACATGAACAAGATCACCTATGCCAACACCGACACCAATGGCCTCTTGAATTGCTCGAAAATCGTTCTGCAAATTCTCAATCGTCCCAATATAATCTACCATAACCGTATTCGATTTACTGAGAATGTAGTCACATTGCGGCTTAAAGTGGGTATAGTTGAAAATCTGTTGTCGATAAATCCTGTTATTCAGAAGTTCAACAAACT
>Ga0105358_10001966_pt1 | contig 10985 bp, 7 predicted proteins | sample GOMGulsemesocosm_5_FD_83509 | JGI IMG/M metagenome (GOLD analysis project Ga0105358, IMG submission 83509) | Methane-oxidizing microbial communities from mesocosms in the Gulf of Mexico - GOM15C Gulf of Mexico | ecosystem: Environmental > Aquatic > Marine > Cold seeps | place: Gulf of Mexico...
AGCACTCCTGGCATTACTAACTTTGACGGCATAACTAGAGCGACTGTCTCAGTGATGGTGATTAACGATACAATTATAGCCTCAGCCCTACAAGTCGCCAGAGCTAAGTTAGAAGGTTTTGCTGCTGCCACAACAGTAAAAATTGACACAGATTTTTTCAAAAAACTTAGCTTTACACAACTGATAGAACAAGGCCATATATCACACTGGCAAGTAAGCAAAGAGCAAAGTTTAAAGCTCGCTTCCAATGTTTCTAATGAATTAGTAAACGCTATTACAGAAGTCGTTGAAGACAGTGACATTATTGATAATAGCAATTTTATCGAGTTATACTTTGCTTTTGTAAACATCCCTATTATCGGTAAAAACCTACTAGGTAAAGAGGAGTATCAGCGATTACTTGAAAGTCTAAAACCCGGAGAACATGCATTGATGGTGTTCAGTCTTGGCACTTATCCGTATGCTAGCGAAAACTTTATTCCCCAGACCGTTCCAGCCCGGCTAAGCGTTGTTCAGGGCGAGTTTCCAGTAGATATTCGTGATATTGATTTTTACAGTTACTATGATCCTTCGTTCAATGTGCAAACCCCCACTTTTGAACAACAAAATATATTTAGAATAAAATCTCAATCCGGCTTTGAAATTAGTCAACCTTTCAAAATTTCACTTGCGGTTAATTATAACCAATCATTTTTGTCAACACAGCAACACCAATTCACCACAGATTTACTTTTTCCTGAAAAATTGTTTTACACGCCTAAAATTATAATAGAAAAGAAACAACCTTTATGGGTAAGAATATGGCTAAGTCGTAGTGGTGAAATAGCCGTACTATCAATATACCTAATTATTTTATCTTTACTCTTTTGGAAACAAAAGCAACTGGCTCGCCATGTGAGTGCAATTCATAGAATACGCTTCACTATGCTGATGTTTACTATTTTTTACATTGGTTATTACAGTCAAGGCCAATTATCTGTTGTAAACATTTATACGTTATTATTGTCATTAGTTAATGGCTTTAGACTTGAAGTGTTTTTATTAGACCCTATTATTTTTATCCTATGGATTTTTGTATTCATTAGCCTATTTATTTTCGGACGAGGTTTGTTTTGCGGTTGGTTATGCCCTTTTGGTGCCCTTCAAGAAGTAATAGGGTTATTGGCAAAAAAACTCAGTATAAGACAAATAAAAATATCACCTAAACATCACAAGTATGCACAAAAGATCAAGTACATTATTTTATTCACTCTACTTGGCACATCTTTTTATTCACTCTCATTATCAGAGCAACTTGCCGAAATAGAACCTTTTAAAACTAGCCTGACATTAAACTTTGTTCGCTACTGGCCTTTTGTTCTATATGCGGTACTTTTATTATTATTAAGCTTAAAAGTACATAAGTTCTACTGTCGCTACCTTTGTCCTTTAGGTGCCGGATTAGCTATTGTTGGGCGCTTCCCTCTACTCAAATGGTTAACCAGAAGAAAAGAATGTGGTAGCCCTTGCCAGTTATGTCGTAACAAAAAATGTGATATTGACGCTATCAATCAAGATGGTTCAATTGATTACGGTGAATGTATTCAGTGTTTAGAGTGTTTAGTTACCATTGAAAACCCTACATTATGTGTTGTTAACAAATATAGCAAACGACCTATAAAAATACGCAACGTTGCCTAATAGCAAGAATGGTCAGAATAGATTTATTCAAAAGTAAATTGATAACGTCATCTTCGAACTTTTTTACCAAAAAGCTATTACCTTTAAAAGTGGACTTTAAGCCTAAAAGGCCATTAAAATGACTTTTCCGTCAATAGTAAATTTTTCCTGATTAATTTACATAGACAGGTAAAAACGTAACTTCATTAGGCAGAGTCATGAAAAATATAAAAACAATAGTCGCGGTTAGTAAATCAGTTGATGCGTTAACTGCTAGTCGAGAAATATATCAGCAATTAAATCACCCTGATATTGATTTTGTACTATTTTACTGTTCGGTGGTTTATCAGTTAGATGAATTAGCCGCAGAAATGACCCGATTTTTTAAAGGTATCGACCTGGTAGGTTGTACCACTGCCGGTGAGTTTAGTCGTGATGGCTGCGAGCAAAAGTCTATTGTTGCCATAGGGTTTTCCGGTAAATACTTTTCTATTAGTACTAAGCCAGTAGAGTCTATGGGCGAGTTTGATATTGTTGATGCACAAAACACCATAAATGAACTTACTGAGCAGTGCCGTTTGAAAGCGCTTGCGCCAATACAAGATAATAGCTTTCTACTGACGTTACTCGATGGGCTGTCAACAAAAGAAGAGCTGTTTTTACAAACCTTAAACTCTGCTACAGGAGGAATTCCACATTTTGGCGGCTCAGCGGGTGATGATGTAAATTTAGCCAACACACACGTTTTTTACCAAAATAAATTTCATCAACAAGCGGCAATTGTCATTTTGATCAATACCAAGTGCGCATTTGAAGTATTTAATTGCAACCATATCAAATGCCCTACCGAAAAATTAGTGGTCACTGAAGCTAATATTGAAAATAGAACAGTGTACGAACTCAACGCGATGCCTGCCGCAATTGAATATGCAAAATTACTCAATATGGATGTCAACGATTTAACGCCGGAAGTATTTTCACTTCACCCCCTAGCAGTAAAAGTAGGTGGGCAATACTATATTCGCTCGATACAAAAGGTCAATATAGACGATTTAAGTTTAACTTTTTATTGTGCTATTGATGTTGGTATTGTGCTCACCGCGGTTGATATGGATGATATTTTTAATTCATTAAATAATAAATTAGAAAATATCACCCAGCGCTTTGGGAAATCTGAACTAGTACTTTCTTGTGACTGTTTTTTACGTCGTATTGAAATTGAACAAAAAGAATTAAAAGAAAGAGCAAAGGTTTTATATGCTAAATATAACATCACAGGCTTTAACAGCTACGGTGAACATATTAATGGCATTCACTTAAACCAAACTTTTGCCGGTGTTTTTATTGCTGAAAATGAGTCCAAGGAGAATAAAGTTAATGAATAACAGTTGCAATAAAGACCCATTAGTTGAGCAAATAACACAGCTCAAAGAACAAAATGCAATATTAACAAAAATTAATCACGCCTTAATGGAGCGAGTAGAAAATCATGGTAATCATTTTGCCCCTTACGATGCATTTGAAAACTCAGTCTATCTAGCTAAAAAGGTAAAAGAAAAAACCCAAAAGTTGAAAAGTACGCTAGCTGAGTTAAAACGCAGTAACCGAGCATTAACACAAGCAAATAACAAAGCAAACCTATTTAAACAACGTTTTATTGATGCCATTGAGAGTATATCAGAACCGTTTGTTTTACTTGATGATCATGGCAGAATTATTCTACAAAACAGTACTTTTTCTTCTTTTTGGGGAAGTTTAGGCCTTGCGACTGATATCGGAGTGAACCTTAAAGAATTAAAAGACAGAGCTAAAAATCTTGGCATTATTCGCCATGTTCATCCCGGTGATGCCTATAACATTAATCCCGTCTATAAATTATCAAATGGTCGATGGTTTCAATTAAATGAACGCCGCACGAAAGAAGGTGGTTGGGTAATGCTTTATAGCGATATTACCGCATTAAAAAATGCCGAAAATGTTCGATACGAACAAGGTATGGCTAACAAGTCTTTTTTATTGCAAAGTTTAATTGATAACCTTTCTCAAGGGGTAGTATTAATTAGCAGCCAGCAACAAATTGAAGTATGGAATAATCGCTTTGCGCAAATAAGTCAGTTATCTCCTATTCTACTCAATGAAAAACCCTATTTGTCTAATATCTACAATTTAACTGAACTTGATTTAGCGCCTAAAAAAGAACACGCATACCATGTACAAATATTATCCAATGGCACTGTTGTCGAAATAAGAAACCATTATTTAAGTAACGGTAAATCAATTAGAACATATACTGACATTACCGAACAACATCACTATGCCGTATCATTGAAAAAAAGTGAAAATTGGTTACGATTAATCACCGATAACGTGCCCGCCATGATTGCTTACGTGGGATCAGATCTTAAATTTCAATTTACCAACCAAGTTTACATGGACTGGTATGGCCATTCTGTATCAGAACTTTATGAATTAGAAGAGCACCAAGACCGCACTAATTTAGATTTTAGTAAAGTAGAGCCTTATGTCAATAAAGCACTTGCTGGAGAAAGTGTTATTTTTGAGACAGAAGAAAAAAACTTAACAGGCGAACTTTCTTATTTATTAAAATCCTATGTACCCAATATTGATTCTAAAGGTCAGGTGCTTGGTTTTTTTGTGCTTATACGTGATATTACCGCCCGCAGAAAAAACGCCTTAGCCCTGCAAAAAGCCCATGACTTATTAGAAGTTAGAGTACAAGAGCGTACTTCTCAATTACAGGCAGAAGTCGAAGGCCATCGACAAGCACAAATTAGTTTAGTCAAAGCAACCAAAGACGCAGACGAAGCTAATATGTCTAAAACTAAGTTTCTTGCCGCCGTTAGCCATGATTTATTACAACCTTTAAATGCAGCACAATTATTCAATAGCTCACTATCAGAGCAAGTACACAATACCAATTTAGCGCCTATTGTAAATTCGGTTGATGCTTCACTCAGTGATTTAGAAAACTTAATTTGTACCTTGGTCGATATTTCCAAGCTTGATGCAGGTGTTGTTCGAGCAGATAAGTCTTCTTTTAAGCTTGCTGATTTACTTGATAACTTAGTAAATGAATATCAACAACAAGCGCATGAATACGGGGTTAGCTTGCATTACGTCAATACGGATATGATAATACATAGCGATAGTGTTTTATTAGCTCGCGTGCTACGTAATTTTCTTTCCAATGCTTTTAGATATACAGAAAACGGTAAGGTTTTACTTGGTTGTAGAAGACATGGCGATCATATCTCTATTGAAGTGTGGGATAATGGTGTTGGTATAGCTAAAGAAAAAATCAATGAAATTTTTCAGGAATTCAAGCGACTTAAGTCGTCTAAAGTAGCCTTTAGAAATGGACTAGGCTTAGGCTTAGCTATCGTAGATAAAATAGCAAAAGTACTAAATCACCCAATAAAAGTTAATTCTATTCAAGGCAAAGGCTCAATGTTTTCCATTCAAGTACCCCTAGGTACAATAGATCAACTCTGTACAGATGATTCACTTTCTCCTCAAATATTACAAAACACTGATTTAGCGCAACGCATTATTTGGGTTATCGATAATGATGCCAATATATGCGAAGGTATGGCTCGATTACTCGGCGGATGGAATTGCACTGTTATAACTGCACTCAGCCTTAAACACCTTGAGCAGCAAGTTGACACTTCTCAAGATCATGCAGATATTTTAATTGTCGATTACCATTTAGATGATGATGAAACAGGTTTTTCTGCTGCTAAATGTATTAATGATGGGCGAACATTATCAATACCAACATTAATGATCACTGCGAATTATAGTAAGTCACTGAAAAATAAAGTGGCAAAAGCTGATATTTTACTGCTTAATAAACCAGTAAAGCCGATGAAACTCAAAACATCCATGTTACATTTGTTACGTTAAAAACAAGAATCAGGAGTAGAGTTAGCCTATTCAGTAGCCTTTAATAATGCCACTATTGGAACCCGCTATAATTATTTAAAAGCGACTTTTGAGTCACCATTTATATTCTTTAGCCCTGAGAACCCACTTGGTGAAAATCGCCAAGTAATACCATGTATTAACCCTCCTTATTTTGTAGGGCCTGCGAGGCCAAGGTTTTTCAGTAATAGTGTTAATTATCAATTTTATTTGTATGCCTACCTTGAAAATTTAACAGATGAAAGATACGCTAGTCGCACTGATTATCCGTTTGGTTCTTATCGTTTTTTCAGTGACCAACCGCGCGCCATTCATTTTGGCGCCAAGGTTAGTTTTTAATCGAAGCGACGACTAATACATAAGAAAAGGTGCAAGTATGAATAAATGGTGTATAAGCATAACATTATATTTTTCTTTATCTTTTTATGTGATTGCTCAACCTGAAATACGTATTGGTGTTTTAAAGTACGGCACGGTTAACTGGGAAATTGCCATAATAAAACATCATCAACTAGATAAAAAATACAACGTCAATTTAAAAGTAATGCCGTTAAGTAATAAAAACGCATCTGCAGTAGCTCTACAAAGTAAAGCCGTTGACATTATTTTAGGTGATTGGTTATGGGTAAATCGCCAGCGTTTTAATGGGAAAAGCTATACTTTATACCCCACATCAGTTGCCTCTGGCGGCTTATATATTAATAGTGACTCTACTGTAAAATCATTACACGATCTTACTCAAGCTAAAATTGGGGTTGCTGGCGGCTCTGTAGATAAAAATTGGTTATTATTACAAGCCTATGCGCAAAAAAAACACAAACTAAATATTAAAAAAAATGCTGAAATAGTATTTGCTACACCACCGTTATTAAACCGTTTAATGCAAAGAAACGACGTAGATGCGGCAATAAACTTTTGGCATTACAATGCAAGACTCAGCGCTAATGGCTACCAATTATTAGTGAGTGTACCAGAAATGCTAGCCGAGTTAGGCATAACCAACAAAGTGCCTTTGTTGGGCTGGGTATTTGATCAAGACTGGGCTGCTAAGCACAACCGAAAACTAACCGGTTTTCTACAAGCGTCTAATGAAGCAAAAATGTTATTACTTTTTTGTGATAAAGAATGGCAGCGTATACGACCATTAACAAAATCCGAAAATGATGAGGTTTTTATTGCCTTAAAAAAAGAATACCGCATGCGATTGCTCGCTAAATTCGGCCCTGAAGAAATGCAAGCTACTAAAAAGGTATTTGCTATATTAGCACAACAAGGCGGACGAAGTTTAGTGGGTAAAGCGACAACATTAGCTGCGGAAACTTTTTGGCAAACAGACGACATTAATCACCCTGCCTTCAAACATCTGGCTGAAGACTCATCAAACCGTCAAGCAATATGCGCGTTTAAATAGGATCAAAGACTATTAAAAAACATACCAATGAGCAAGCAGTATCAAAAGGGTTATTAACCTCACTATGGCCTGTTTTTATGTCACCATTATATGGCCGATTATTCATGTTAATAATCTTAGCGAGTACATGGCAGGGTATCGCTTGGTTTGTTAATAGCTCTGATTTTCCGTCGTTATTCATTGTAATGGAAAGCTTTATCTATCATTTTTTTCAAGGTGATATGTTAGTCAACCTTAGTATTACCTTAACTCGTGTACTGATCAGTTTTACCATCGCCATGATATTAGGTGTGTTTATTGGTATTGTCATGGGTACCAGTGAGCGTATTAATCAACTATCAGACACTTTATTAATAATTACCCTTAATATCCCTGCCCTAGTGACTATTTTACTGTGTTATATCTGGTTTGGCTTGGTTGAGTCAGCCGCAATACTGGCTGTCGTCATTAATAAAATACCCACGGTTGTCGTCATGATACGAGAAGGTGCCCGTGTGGTAGATAACGACTTATTAAATGTTGCTAAAGTATATAAACTATCATTAAGTAAAACATTCTTTAAAGTATTCTTACCGCAACTTTATCCCTACATAATGGCTTCAGCACGTGCAGGTTTATCTTTAATATGGAAAATTGTTTTAGTGGTTGAACTTCTTGGTCGCAGTGACGGCGTTGGCTTTGCATTAAACACATTATTTCAATTTTTTGATATTGCTGGGATTCTTGCTTATACCTTTGCTTTCATTTCAATTGTTTTAGTGATTGAGAACCTAATTTTTAGACCATTAGACAAATTAATTGCTAAGGGAGGGCATCATGATAGCGCTTGATATTACTATTAAAGATAAGTACTACGCTAATAGCACTGCAGTGGTATTAAAAGATATACAATTTAGCGTTAAACCCGGAGAGTTCGTTGCCATCATTGGACCTTCTGGCTCTGGAAAAACCACATTACTTAATATGCTTTCTGGGCTTGAAGATGCCACAGCGCAAAAATTGTTAGGTAACTCAAAAGCTCTCAATGACTGTAAAGAATATAAACTAGGCTACGTTTTTCAACAACCAAGGTTAATGCCTTGGCTAACCGTTAACGAAAACATACAGTTAGTATTACCTACTGCACAAGAGGAAAAAATTGAGACCTTGTTAACGCAAGTTGGATTAGCTGGCAAAGGGAACTATTACCCCAAGCAATTATCTGGCGGTATGCAACGACGAGTAGCCATTGCCAGAGCTTTTGCCGTTAATCCTGAGTTAATTCTTCTTGATGAGCCTTTTAACTCTCTCGATGCACCAACAGCAGCTAAACTTAGATTATTACTCGTAAGTCTTTGTGAAAGTTGTGGAAGCACTGTTATTTTTGTTACTCACGACTTAAGTGAAGCTATTTATTTAGCTGACCGAATCATTTTTATGTCCGATTCACCTAGTTCAATCATTCATCAAGTTACGATTGATTTACCTAAACCGAGAAAAGAATCAGGTAACAATGAACTTGCATGGCAAGCAGAAATAATGACGCAGTACCCTCAAATACTCTCTGGTAGTGTTTCTCTCGATTAAAAACAACATTCCTTCATGTAATAACTCGAAAGGTTTATAGCTTAAAAATAAGCAAAAACTAGTATACCCGTGATTCCTCAAGAAAAAACCCCGTAAAACAGTGCTTTACGGGGTTTTAAAACGTTATGAACGTTTATGAAATAATCAGAGGCTGATTACATCATACCACCCATAGGGCCCATACCAGCTGCTTCTGGCATACCACCGGAACCACTGTCGTCAGCTTCATCTGTGATCATCGCTTCTGTTGTGATCATCAAACCAGCTATTGATGCAGCATTTTGAAGAGCTGTTCTTGTTACTTTTGTTGGATCTAAAATCCCCATTTCAATCATGTCGCCATACTCGCCTGTTCCGGCGTTATAACCTTCATAACCTGTTGATTGCTTAACTGCTTGCAACACAACCGATGCTTCTTCTCCAGCATTTGTTACGATTTGACGTAATGGCGCTTCCATTGCGCGTAACAAGATTTTAATACCAATGGCTTGGTCTTGATTAGATGCTTCTGCTTTACTAGCTTCTTCTAATACTCGAACAAGCGCTGTACCGCCACCAGGTACTACGCCTTCTTCAACCGCTGCTCTTGTTGAATGTAGTGCATCTTCAACACGAGCTTTTTTCTCTACCATTTCAACCTCGGTTGTTGCACCTACTTTAATTATCGCAACACCGCCCGATAGTTTAGCCATACGTTCCTGAAGTTTTTCTTTGTCATATTCAGAACTTACTTCATCTGCTTGAGCACGTATTTGAGCAACTCGTACGTCGATATCTGATGCTTTACCTGCTCCATTTACCACTACGGTGCTATCTTTGGTGATAGTGATTCGTTTGGCTGAACCTAAATCTTCTACCGTAGTTTTTTCAAGCATTAAGCCCACATCTTCTGTAATCACTGTGCCGCCAATTAAGATAGCTATGTCTTCTAACATTGCTTTACGGCGATCACCAAAACCAGGAGCTTTAACTGCTGCAACTTTTACGATTCCACGCATATTGTTAACAACTAGTGTTGCCAACGCTTCACCTTCGATTTCTTCAGCAATGATCAGTAATGGACGTCCTACTTTGGCAACGCCTTCTAAAATTGGCAGTAAATCGCGAATGTTTGAGATTTTTTTATCGTGTAATAAAATCAAAGGATCATCTAAATCAACACTCATATTTTCTTGGTTGTTGATGAAGTAAGGTGATAAGTAACCACGATCAAACTCCATACCTTCAACAACTTCTAATTCATTTTCTAAACCAGAGCCATCTTCAACAGTAATAACACCTTCTTTACCTACTTTATCCATCGCTTGTGCAATGATTTCACCAACTGATTTATCTGAGTTAGCTGAAATGGTACCAACTTGGGCAATAGCCTTTATGTCTGTACAAGGAACAGAAAGTTTTTCAAGTGCGCTAACTGCGGTAACTACGGCTTTGTCTATGCCGCGTTTAAGATCCATTGGATTCATACCAGCAGCAACTGATTTCATTCCTTCAACTAAAATAGCTTGAGCTAATACTGTCGCTGTAGTTGTTCCGTCACCCGCTACATCTGAGGTTTTAGACGCAACTTCTTTTACCATTTGCGCGCCCATGTTTTGAAACTTGTCTTTCAATTCAATTTCTTTTGCAACAGATACACCATCTTTAGTGATCGTTGGACCGCCAAAACTTTTGTCTAATACAACGTTACGACCTTTAGGGCCTAATGTTACTTTAACTGCTTTTGCTAAGATATTAACGCCTTCAACCATTAAGCTGCGTGCATCATCGCCAAATTTAATTTGCTTTGCCATGTACTTATTTCCTTAATTTATAACCTAAAATTAATTGTAGGTTTAGTTATTCAACAACAGCGATGATCTCGCTTTCACTCATCACAAGTAATTCTTCATCTTCTACTTCAACTTCTGTGCCTGAGTATTTGCCAAACAATACATTATCACCCACTTTTACAGACATTGGCATCACATCGCCTTTGCTGTTTATTGCTCCGTTACCTGAGGCAATAACTTCACCACGGCTTGGTTTTTCTTTTGCTGAATCAGGAAGCACAATGCCACCTAAACTTACTGATTCTTCTTTAAGGCGTTTAATGATTACTCGATCACCTAATGGACGTAAATTCATGTATAAATCTCCTGTTGTTTAATACGGTTTAATTGAATGTAATTTATAACATATGGGGCGATGTTAATTAAATCAACCCCTTCCAGCTCAAAAGCTAGATCAAGTTGTTAGGTGAAGCAACATTCACAGAACAAATTTATAATATTTATATAATTTTACATGCCTATGCACTTGGCTCAGGAGTTTTCTGAAAACGTCATCTTCGAGGTCACTTGTCGAAGATCCATTGTCTTTAAGCTTGGATTCCCGACAAAACACCTCGGGAATGACGGCTTCC
>Ga0105358_10001969_pt1 | contig 10977 bp, 6 predicted proteins | sample GOMGulsemesocosm_5_FD_83509 | JGI IMG/M metagenome (GOLD analysis project Ga0105358, IMG submission 83509) | Methane-oxidizing microbial communities from mesocosms in the Gulf of Mexico - GOM15C Gulf of Mexico | ecosystem: Environmental > Aquatic > Marine > Cold seeps | place: Gulf of Mexico...
AAAAAATGAAAACCGCATTGGCGAGCTGGGCTAAAACAGCCACTCGAAATGGCAATCAGTTTTGGGCTCAAATCAGTCACGCTGGCCGCCAAACTCAAACCAATGTGAATAAATCCCCTAAAGCGCCTTCGGCCGTTAAGCTAGGCTTACCGGGTGGCCAATTCGGCATGCCTATCCCCTTAGAGAAAGCGGAAATTGAAGATATTATTTTACGTTTTGCGACGGCCGCAAAAGTCGTTGTCGACGCGGGTTTCACGGGCGTACAAATTCATGCCGCCCATGGCTATTTGGTTTCTCAGTTTTTGAGCCCTCGCAGCAATCTACGCACCGATGAGTACGGTGGAAGTTTAGAAAATCGAGCGCGTTTCTTAATGTCTATTGTTAAAACCGTTCGTATCGCTTTGGGCCCTAAGGTGCCAGTCGCGGTTAAATTAAACAGCGCTGACTTCCAAAAAGGCGGCTTTGACTTTGACGACAGCCTGCAAGTGGTGCAGTGGCTAGAAGAAGCTGGCGTCGATTTGGTCGAAATTTCTGGAGGTACCTACGAGCAACCGAAACTACTGGGCTTAGAGGGTTTAGAGAAAGAAGAAGAACAAACCGTCGCTCGTTCAACGTCAATGCGTGAAGCCTACTTTGTAGATTTTGCGAAAGCCATGCAAAAACATGTCACCATCCCGCTGATGGTAACGGGAGGGTTTCGACAGCGCGCGGTTATGGAGAAGGCACTCAGTGACGACAGCGCAAATGTGATAGGACTGGGACGGCCAATGTGCGTTGACACTGATGCCCCAAAACAGCTATTAGAAGGCCGTGACGAATTAACCCGCTTCGAAGATCAACTCCAACTACTGCCAAGCTGGCTGTCTTTTTTGACTAAGATCGACATGGTTCGCTCCATATCGGCTTTTGCTACCCAGTTTTGGTACTACGCTCAGCTAGATTCCCTTGGGCATACCGGCCAAACAGATCAGACAACAAGCGTATTTCAAGCCACGAAGAAAGTCATGGCTGACCAGAAAAGTTGGTTAGCTCAGAGGGCAAGTTTTCGCTCAAATAAGCTTTAGTGTATTTTAGGGAGCTCAACAACACCTATCATCAAGACTGATTATAAAACAGATTCTAAAAGAGCCTGTTTTATAATCGTTAGCTTATGGAGCTGAATACACCGGCAGTCATCTTACAAAATATTCGCAAATTGAAGTGTTGATTATGGACACTCAACCACCACCCCCTCATCCCCTTCCGTCACAGGAATAGAACTCACATCAGCGGGAATTGCACCGAGGTAGACACAGAGTGCTGACGAATTGTCCTTATCCAATAGTGGCCCTGCCATCCCAGGGGAGCCAATATAGCCCCAAGAATTCACAGAAATAATTGGCCCCGCGCCTGTGCCTTCTGACATAGGTTGCACCCAGGGCCCACCAGAAGACCCGCCTGACAAACCACAATTAGGCAGCCACCAATTCACAGTGCCTTCTCTTGTCATATCTTCTGCACAGTACATAAACTTAGGATCATCGCTGTAGGAATAACCCAATGCATAACTCCGATCTGCATCAGTCGCGGGTATATCGACAATAGGGGGTGTAGAGAAATCAATAGAGAGCTCTTCAACGGCCATCTCCAATTGATCCACACTGCCCTTTCCTGCGTGAGCACCACTATCGTCAACGATGTAATAGGCATAATCCCATTGAATATTGTCGGGGAAGGTTCTTGTTGTCCAATTCATGTCTACAACACCATAGCTAGGCATCCAGCAGCCCAGCTGATCGTTAGAGCAATCAGTATCGGTCGAGGTACCACTGGCCGACTGGTTGGGAATAAATAATACCTTGCGAGCGAAGGCTTTATTCACATCATCGTAAACGCAGTGTGCAGCGGTGATTATGACTGACTTTTCTGCGCCGCTATCATTAATGACGGTACCCGAGCATACATAAGCAGACCATCTCTTTCTTCTGTGGTTATTGGGCATTTCAAAATAGATCCGCCCGGCAGCTGATTGCACATCGCCACCAAAGGGCCAGGACTTATTAGTAATGATATCGCTATCAGCGGGCGGGTCTACTGGATCGCTCGTACCGTCAGTATTGACTACAAAATTAATGGCTGAGCTTGTAGCGCTAGTGCCACCTTTAGCTCCATTGTCTTTGGCCGTAATACGCCAACTCCAGGAACCATTGGTAAAACCACTTAAAGGCACTGACCAAATATCGCCGCTGCGAGTGGGGGAAAAATTTTGCCAAACACCACTGCCTTTGCGCACACTGAATGACACGGATTTCACACCACTTTCGTCGCTTATCTCAGCTTGGAAGGTATGTGATTCACCAATTTCTTGATTGGCAAGCGGGCTTAGCGCAACAATGTTTGGTGGCGCGCTATCACCGCCAGAGGGTTTACCATTTGTCTCCTGAGCTTGTGCTGCGACCTGATGGCCATAGGGGGCCAGCAAGCCATTGGCATTGCGCAAATACGCGAAACCACGTTGATCAATCGCTAAATCTCGAGGCATGGCATTGGCCATACGGTCTGCTGTCCAATGCTTAAGTACTTTCGCGTGTGTTGAGTGCAGCTTATCGCTTCCCGCCACAACTTGGCTTGCGAATACGCAGCTTGCTAGAATTAAAAATTTGTTAATGATATTCATGCGTATCTCCCAGGAAAATCGAATTTCCGCAGTCGAGAGTCATGTATCAGGATACAGCCCTGCCTACCTAGAGCTTATCGGCACAAGGTAAGTTAATTATAGTAAAACGACGCCAATTCAATAGTCCAAAAAGTACTAATGCATCAAGGCTTAATTCTAAGTTCTGCAAATTATCCAACATCTGTAAGAAAACCATTCATACCAACAACATTCTTTCTCAATTTATGGTCCGTTCAGATCAGCTGGGATCATCCTCCTTATGTTTGCAATTTCCCGTACACGAAGGCAAATAAAGCAGGTGGAGACCAGAGAGATCCGTCCAGCTCACACCCGAAATTCCTCGCAAGCCAATCACCCATCAAACCACCAGCCAGAATCATTAAACTCATAAAATGGGTGAGGTATAGATCTCAACAAGGCAATATCAAAATTTGCTAGGCTACGTGCTTTAGTTAGAGATGCATCTTGATAAACATTATAAGTATTCGTCGCGCCGTTTTTAGTCGCGTAAACCAAGTACTGGGCACCCGCTTTGAATGGGCCACCTTCACACCCACCCTTCATTTTCAGGCAAGACATAATTATATTTTCAACACTCTTATATTTAAACGTTTCAATCACCTGAAAAACCATTTGTGAAGAATCGCTTGGTAAGTACATTGCGGTACCCACAAACACTTTATCAGCCAAAGCGTAGGCAGCCTCAATTGCTGGGGCTAGTTTTCTGTCTCCGTTAGCGAAAGTTAAAGAGGAACACCCCAATAATAACGAGAGGAGGATCGGAGCCAATTTACTCATGGATATACCTATATTGATATTGTTTGAATTCCAAAAATTGTAATAAATACGCATCATGCTTTACGCGCACGCGCCAACTTACCGTTAGCACGCACTATTTTTCATAATCACGAAATAAGGATGCTAGGCCAAAGAAGGCAGAGGCAGCGCGAGGCCTTCGCAACACGCTCCATCTTCAAGGTCAGACAAAGCTCGCTGCAAAGCTTCCTGGCGAGTTTTAAAGACGCCCTTGCAGGTCATTTCATCCAACAAGCCCAAACCTTTCAGAACCTCGCTCACGGCATCATTGATGCCTGACAGATAGAGAAAGTTGCCACTGTGTTCAGCATCCACCGCTATCGTTTCTACTGCATAGGCTGCGGAAACATCCATAAAGGGAACTCGTGAAAAATCTAAGATAATGGCTTCTGTATGATCTTTGTCCTGCAAACGTACATGGTGGCCGATATCAGCGGCTGCACCAAAGCTTAGGGGCCCGCCGAAATCAAAGACATTAATTCGACCCTTGGAAGCCTTCATTAGCGCTTGCTCTGCAGGCTTGTCCAAATTTTTGGGCATTTCTTTTATCGCCTCAATCTGCGCTTCACCAAGCTGCCTCAAAAATGCCAAGGAAGCCAACATCACACCAACCGCGACGGCCGTAATTAGGTCAACGAATACCGTTAAACCCAGTACCATAACCATTAAGAGCAAGTCCCAACGGGGCCCTCGATGCGCCTTCTTCAAATAATTCCAATCGATGATGTCGATACCGACTTTAACTAATAAACCCGCCAGCGCAGCGTGAGGGATTTGCGCCGCCAGCGGCGTAAAGGCAATCACAATAAGCAGTAAAACTAAGGCGTGAATCATTCCAGAACGGCGACTTTTACCGCCTGCACGAATATTAACCACCGTACGCATGGTCGCACCTGCACCGGCAACACCACCAATCAGACCAGTAATACCATTACCAATACCCTGGCCAATAAGCTCACGATCTGAATCATGGCGACTGCGGGTCATGTTGTCCGCCACCAAAGATGTCAATAAGCTGTCTATCGAACCTAGCACCGCTAGAATAATTGCCGCCTCTAGCACCAAGAAAAAGCTATCTTGGTTAAATACAGGCATGTGTAAATTCGGAAAACCTGAAGGAACAGGCCCTAAGGCTGGCGAGTTAAAAATTGCTACGCCTAACAAGGTGCCAACAGTGATAGCGGCCAGTGGGCCTGGCACATATTTGGCAAGTTTTGCTGGCCAAAAAAGTGCAATTGCCAAGGTAATTAAACCAACAGCCAGAGCATTGAAGTTGATATCTTGCAGCGCCGAGGGAATAAATGTTAGTGCTGGTAGCGTTCCTGCGGGCGGCTCATGCCCCAACAAGCGCCCCACTTGTAAAATTATTATGATTGCACCAATACCGGTCATAAAACCAGACACAACAGGATAGGGAACCAAGCGAATATATTGGCCAACACCGGTAAACCCAAAAATAATTTGCAGTAGCCCTGCGAGCATGATGGCCGTAAAAACCAACTCGACATTGCCACTAAGGCTCGCAAACAAGCCCGCAATCACCACCACCATTGGCCCTGTTGGGCCTGATATCTGCGACGCTGTACCACCGCAAAGAGCGGCAAAAAAACCCAGCGCTATGGCGCCGTAAAGGCCTGCCATTGGCCCCAGGCCAGATGCCACACCCAGTGCCAATGCTAAGGGTAGCGCAACAATACCGGCGGTTAGTCCACCGTAAATGTCGCCTCGAATTTCAGCTATATTAAATTTCATTTATCCGCTCTGAATGGTTTTTTAAGAACTGCCCGACTCAGGTTTGAAACTGCATCGGGAAGGCAAAATTGCGTGCGTATTCAATCAGCCAAGAGATTGATAAAAGCCCTCTAATGGCTCGAAGGAACGGCTTTTACCATCACTACAGCACATGCCCCCTGTCTCGATGTCATACATCCATGCGTGCAATTGCAGCTGCCCGGTGGCCAACCTTGAGGCCACCACAGGGTGTGTTTTCAAATGTTGTATTTGTTGCAGAATATTCTCTTCGGTTACCCTCTTTAATTGAGTGGTACCGGATGGTTGCCCTAAGACTTTGGCAACTTCTACAGCAGAACGAGAGTGGCCTAGCCACTCTTTTACGTGGGGTAAATCTTCGAGCGCGTCCATATTCAAAACGCCTTTCATTGCACCGCAATCGGTATGACCGCAAACCACAATGTGTCGCACGCCCAGCACAGCCACAGCATATTCAATAGAAGCCGTCATACCACCGGTTGCCTGGCTATGCGGAGGAATAATATTGCCGGCGTTGCGACAGATAAACAGATCTCCTGGCTTGCTTTGCGTCACGAGGTTAGGGTCTATCCTTGAATCTGAACAGGTAATGAACAACACTTCCGGGCTCTGCTGGGTAGCCAATTCATCAAAAAGTTTTTGGTGTTCTGGGAAAATATTTTTCTGAAAACTTAAAACACCATTGATAATGTGATCCATATTACTCCACTCATTTGCTAGCATTAAGTATTGAAGGCGCACTATGAATGCATTCATTAGATAGCTCAATAGAAACCAATGAGATTTAATGATAGCATCAGGCTATCATTAAAAATTTCCATATTGCCCTTATAGATCATTGAAAGAAGGAGTAAGGCAAATGTCAGCTGAGATTCCCACAATCAAACAATTAGAGTATTTTGTCTGTATTGCAGAGTTAAAAACTTTTCGAGGCGCTGCTGAGCGTTTGGGCGTCAGCCAGCCAACACTGAGTTCGCAGATGTATGTACTGGAACAATGCCTGGATGTTATTTTGTTGGAGCGGTCTCGAAAAGGTGCTGTATTGACACCCGCAGGGCGTGATTTATTAGTCAATGCCAGAGAGGTTCTGGAAAGTATGGGAGGATTGATAAATCAAGCCGGCATGATTCGCAACGGCCCCGGCGGTACTTTTCGAATTGGGGTCTCCCCCACTGTGGGCCCTTATTTATTACCCCATATACTGCCAGAGCTGCACCGGGAATATGCCGCTCTAAAGCTCTATGTTCGAGAGGAAATGCCAAAAACCTTAGAGCTAGATCTATTGGAGGGCCGCCTTGACCTCGTATTAATTCCCCTACCGTTTAGTGGCAGTAAATTTACTACCGACGTTTTATTTGGTGAGCCGCTGCAGCTGGTTTTACCCAAAGAAAATAAGCTAAGCAAACTAAAGGTTATTAAGACAACGCACATTCGCGGCCAAAACATGTTAACTCTGGAAGAACGATATAGTCACTACCAACAAATTCAAAAAACCTGTGAAGAGCTGGGTGCCAATATTTTGCGCGATTATGAAGGCACCAGCCTAGACGCTTTACGGCAAATGGTGGGCATGGGCATGGGCATGGCCTTTTTGCCCGCCTTGTATATTCATTCAGAAATTCATAGCCCCGAATCTTTGGTGGTCGCGAATGTACAAAAATTAAAACTCTCTAGAACTCATGTCTTGGCCTGGCGAAAAAACTCTCCAAATAGAGGGTTTTATCGGGAGCTGGCTAAAACAATTAGGAAGCTGGTAAAGAAAAATTTGAATAAGGTGCCTTTGGATTTTTCAACTGAAGAAAAAGAGTAGCGGCTCCCTTACATGTATTAGTTCCAAAAATCATCTTGTTCATAGCGAATTGCCAATTGCCAATTGCCGAGGGCCTATCCCATTAACTTGCCGACGCCCATTAACTTGCCGACGCCCATAAACTTTCCGACTCCCTAAATACGCAGGCCTACTCACCAAAGGACAAAAACCATCTAGAAGGTGTATACAGCATTTAGGTAATAAAACCGGCCTCGAATATCGTAAATTCCCGCTACTGTGGTATCGGCACTTCCGTTATTTTCGAAAAGCTGAGTCACCACTGGCGACTCTTCATCGGTCAAATTTTCAATTCCAACACTTAGGCGAATATGTTCGCTGGGCTTAATTCCGCCATGGAAATCTATATAAGTAAGTGAATCAACATTATTGCCTAAGGCAATATCTGGGTCGGCGGTTAAATCTTGTTGAGACGACGCAAGATACCTAAACGTTAGGCCCGCGTTCCACAGTGGCGTTTCATAAATTAAGGTCAGGTTAAGCTTGTCTTCAACATTGTCCACTCGGCCAGCCAAATCCTCTTCAAGCGCCACGTCATTAACGGTACGGGTGTGTTCAAGTAGGTGTGAATACAATCCCGACACCTTGAAAGTGCCTTCCGCTGCCCAAAGCGCAAAGCCACGAGAAAATGCTAGATCAATGCCTTTCACACCTTCTGCCGCGAGATTTACCTGCTCACTGCGAATCGATGTCACAAAACGGCTTATTGGGTCTCGAGACACATTGTCACAGAAAAATGAATCGTTTGTGGCTATACAGCGGTCTAAGGTCTCTTGAGCACCAAAGGCAGAGGCTAGTACATCTTCCATTTGAATAGAGAAATAGTCGATTGAGATATTCATCCCATTTCCCCATGAAAAAACAGTACCGATTGTATAAGTATCCGCAGTTTCGGAACCTAGGCTAGGGTTGCCCCCCGAGATGGCTCGAATTTGCTGGTCAAGATCAGTAGGGTTATAGGTTCCGCCAAAAGAGGAACAAGCCATTGCCGGTGCTAGCGCAGCGCCTGAGTCATCAGCCGTATCACAGGGGTCTGATATGGCCGACGTAGTAACTCGATCAGGGCCATTTAACTCGTTGATATTTGGCGCCCGTGTTGCGGAACCAACACTGGCTCGAACGGTAGCCCAGTCACTGAGTGGCCAATTTAAGTTAACACCATAAGTTACTTCGGAACCTACGGTACTATAATCAGAATATCTCGCCGACAAACCGATCTTGGCGTTTCCCCCTACAGGCACCAATAACTCACCAAATACCTCCGAAACATCATAGCTCCCCTTAGTATCTCCAAAAAACGTGCGTGTGCCTTTCAAACCTACAGTCTGCCCCACTCCAGGGTTGATTGGGTTATCTACCGCAATTAGCCCATCATTGGGCTCTACCGATACATCCTCAGTTCGGTATTCTATGCCAATGACGTAAGCAACATTTGAACCATCAAATTCGAATAAATCACCCGTCATATAAGCATTGAATATATGCTGTTCACTTTCATTGTCACTAAGCAGATCATCTGAAATCCAGGCTAATGACGCGGAATCAATTGAACGTCGACCATAAAGATTAACGAATTGGCAACCTAGCTGAGCGGCGCACGCGACGGGGTCAATGGCAGTGGCAAGCCTTAATTTGTCGATAGTATTGAAGTCTTTCTGCACTGCTGCAACCTTGCCATACTGATAATATCCCTCATAACTGGACTCACCGATCGCACCATCAAAGCCAAATGCAATGCGAGTCACATCACGTTCAATTTCAGAAGAACGGGGGCCAAACTCGGCAAACCTTCGCGTAATTACCCTTAACGAATCACTATTGGCCGCGACCGTTGGCCCCGTAGGAAAGCGAAACCCAGCGGTGCCTGAGGAGGAGAATCCTGCGTCTGAAAAAACCGCTAACTGAGGGTCAAATTGAACGGTAACTTCCGATCGAGCAAAGGCGACTTCAACAAAAATAGCTGTGTCACTCGTTAAGGAAAAACGACTTCTTCCGGAAATAAGCAAACGATCCGTCTCATTTTGCAAATAACGGAATGGCACACGCTGAAAACGCTCGGCAAAAGGTGAAACAAATTGCCCTAATGAATCAAAACCTCCGGTTCCCCCAAAATTAGCACTCAAAAATAGACCGCCAGGGTTAACACCTGAACCATTGCTAGATGCGCTTAAACCTGTAGAGGCACTACCATCGTATTGGGCAAACGGACGGTCAGCGCCTAGAATTGGATTCTGGGCACTGTATTCTGCGGAAAGGATATAGTCACCACTTTCAAAAACGCCGCCGTGCGTAAAACCAAAGCTAAGCTCATCACCGTCACTTTCCCCGGTAACACCGAATCTAGACGTGAGTTCAGTACCTTCGTAGTTCTCCTTAAGAATTACATTCACCACTCCAGTCACTGCATCAGCACCATAAATCGCTGACCCAGCACCCGTAACGACGTCAACACGCTCAATTAAGCCCGCGGGGATAGTATTAAGATCGACCGCTGAGGTGCCCATATCGCCTCCGATATGCCGGCGACCATTGACAAGAACCAGTGTTCTGTTCGAACCCAAGCCACGCAAGTTGACCGTTTGAGTGCCTACACCAAACCCAGAGTTGAGTGAATTGATGCTTGACCCGCCTTCAAGAGCATCACCCAGCTGTGGCAATTGATTCATCGCGTCTTCTGCGGTCAACGCTCCGGAATTGATAAAATCACTGCGATCCAAGGACGTCATCGGCTGAGGGGAAGTTGTGTTGTCAGTTTTAATTCGTGTTGAAGTCACAATTACGTCCTCAAGAAGAAATTCTTCCTGTTCGCTCGGACTTTGTGCTGCAACATTTCCTACATATAAACTTGCACATATTCCGACGGCTATAATACCAATTATATTCATAGGGTCTTCCTCCCATATGTCGTCAGAAAAATGCGCTGTCATCAACTGACGCTCATCAAACTCAGCCAGCCACCCGATATCCGACCGTAATATATCCAGCGTTTCTCTTACGCCTAAAACTTCCGCGGACACTTGCCTTACAATTTTGCTAACCCGATTGAAGGGAACGATGAAACTAGCATTTGTACCCCTTCAGAGCATATAGGACCAAATTAGCCCATTCCTAAGAGACACTGTTTCTGCTCCTGTCTTTCTAGTCTAGCCCGCTAGCGGAGGTTTTGTACTCTCCTGAGAGTTAGTGCGCGCGCCTTAATAGCGGCACGCTCAGTTAATGTTTCATGAAACCGACCAAAGAATAGCTGAGAGTTGTCCTCTATACCGTGGGAAGTCCAAAATAGTGCGATTTAATGCCTAAAAAATCCTGGGAAGTCCACAATAATGTGCGCCAAGGCGTCAATTTAATTTCCAAATAATCTATGATGAACAAGCTCTGCTTGATGCTATGGAAAAATGGCTCCATCTCATCACAGTAAATACCGACCAAGGTGCTTTATCCCCTGAGCCGCTAAATTTCACTTAACAAGGTTGTGAGAAATCACCAAAAATGACATACCGTAGAAATTTCTAACCTTCCCAGAGTACGTTCACTTATAATAGCCTCATTGTTACTTGTAACCATCCAGCTGCTGCTCCAAGTCGTACAAAACTTTATAGCAAGGCAATACTTTTGCCACGCTAGAATTCGGTTCTCGACCATCGGTAATTGCGGAAATAAATTCGCGATCTTGTAATTCAATACCGTTCATGGATACGGCCACCTTCGAGACATCGATAGGCATCTCTTTGCCATTGAACAAATCATCGTAGCGAGCAAGGTAAGTATCGTTATCGCAGATGTAGCGAAAAAATGTTCCCAATGGACCATCATTATTGAAAGACAATGACAGCGTACAAATGGCCGCGTTCTCTGCTTTCAATTGAACAGACATGTCCATTGCAATACCCAACTCGGGGTGAATGGG
>Ga0105358_10001971_pt1 | contig 10968 bp, 9 predicted proteins | sample GOMGulsemesocosm_5_FD_83509 | JGI IMG/M metagenome (GOLD analysis project Ga0105358, IMG submission 83509) | Methane-oxidizing microbial communities from mesocosms in the Gulf of Mexico - GOM15C Gulf of Mexico | ecosystem: Environmental > Aquatic > Marine > Cold seeps | place: Gulf of Mexico...
ATTTCGTCGCCTTAAATTTAAGCTTATCTAACATTTTTTAGGAGTCACCTTGGCTAATTCAAAGCAAGCTAAGAAGCGCGCAGTACAATCTGAAAAGCGCCGTCAACACAATGGAAGCCGTCGCTCAATGATGCGTACTTTACTTAAAAAAGTAATCGTAGCTATTGAAGCCGGTGATAAAGAAGCAGCAACTAAACAATTAGCTGCTGTTACACCAATTTTAGACCGTTATGCAAGTAAGGGTCTTATTCATAAAAACAAAGCAGCTCGTAGTAAGAGCCGTTTAAGTGCTGCTATTAAAGCCCTATAAGCTAGATAGCACATTACGTTTTTCTGATTACTTATGGTAATATTTTAAAAACCGACTTTAGTCGGTTTTTTTATATCTACAATTTTAACTAAAAAACCAGTTAATAGTGTCTAATGATTTATTTAAACCTCATTGATAAATCAATAGCTTGCACATGTTTAGTTAATGCCCCTGAAGAAATAAAATCTACACCTGCTTTCGAGTATTCCCGCAATGTTTCTATAGTCATATTACCTGACACTTCTAACTTTGCTTTATTACGTGTAGCTATTACCGCCTCTTCAATCATACTAGGGGTGAAATTATCCAACATAATTATATCTGCCCCTGCATCAAGCGCTTGTTGCAACTCATCCATTGATTCGACTTCAACTTCCACCGTTTTATCGCAATGATTTATCTTAGCCCTAGCAACCGCTTGTGCTATACCGCCACACGCTGCAATATGATTTTCTTTAATTAAAAAAGCATCAAACAAGCCTATTCTATGATTAACACCACCACCACAAAGCACCGAATATTTCTGCGCACTACGTAAACCGGGTAAGGTTTTACGGGTATCTAATAACTTGGTGCTACTTCCTTGTAACTCTTGCACATACTTACTAGTTAAAGTGGCTGTACCTGATAGTGTTTGCAAAAAGTTAAGCGCTGTACGCTCACCTGTCAATAACGTTCTGGCATAACCTTCTAATTCAAATAAGGTGGTATTCGCTTTCACCATTTGACCATCTTTAACAAACCAGGTGATTTTGGTAGGTGATATTTTTGTTGCTTGTTCTGTGGGTACTTGTTCAACGGGTGCTTGTTTAGCGGTATAAGTAAGTGATGCATCTAGTTGCTTAAACACTTCATTTACCCATGCAACACCGCAAACAATACAATCTTCACGGGTAATAACGGTGGCAACCGCTTGTTCATTTTTAGGAATCAACATCGCAGTGATGTCTTGTTCTACACCGGCATATTCACTTTCAAACGCACCTAAATCTTCTTTAAGAGCCCAAGTAGTTGTGGCGATAATGTCTTGTTGTAGCTGAGCCAATTGAGAAGTGAGCATTTACTTTTATTCCTATTAAAGAGGTTCTCGCAAAATTAATTGTTTACCTGTTTGTTGAAAATCTAACTGTTTTAATGCACTCATGCCTAGCAATATTTCATCATTTTTCATCGCAGGGTTTATATGTGCGGCAACATTATATAGGAAAATATTGCCAATGCTAAGCTGATCTATTTTAGTTTTATAAACAGTGACTTTACCGTTGGCTGTTTGCACAGAGTAACTGCCATAACTTTTAAGCTGTAACTTATCTGCAATATGTGCAGGAATAGAGACTTGGGTAGCGCCAGTATCAAGTAAAAAAGTTACTGAGGTCTCGTTAATGCCACCCTTTACAACATAATGACCTTGCATATTTTGCTTCAATATCACCTCTGCTTGGCCTGAGCTATTCAAACTAACTTTTGGCTGGCTGTTTGGATTATATTGCTTATCAAGCTCATCTTCAAAGAAAAACATCAATAAAACAATAGCCATAATCCATGTAAGCCAAACAAAAAGTTTACCAATTTTGTGTGTCGGGTCATCTTCAGTCATAATAGGATACGATTTTATTAAAAAGTTATTGTATGTCCTTAACCGACAAGAACAAAGCCTCAAATAGTAATAATTTGCGATCGGCCTCTCATCCTCAAAAATTACAAAGATTAATCATTAAAGATGGCTGGCTCCAAAACACTGAGCAAAAATCATCTGCTTTTTTTAGCCTTAGAGAACCACAAGATATTATTAGCTTACTTGTTATTCATAATATCTCATTACCTGCTGGCAGCTTTGGTGGTAATCATATAACAGATTTGTTTTTAGGTAAGTTAACTGCCGCAGCGCATCCTAGTTTTGCAGATATTGCCCAGTTAAAAGTTTCTGCTCATTGCTTAATAAGACGTGATGGCAGTATTATTCAATATGTTTCTTTTAATAATAAAGCTTGGCATGCGGGTGCTTCTTGTTTTAATAATAGGGAAAACTGCAATGATTTCTCTATTGGAATAGAGCTTGAAGGTACCGACAATATTCCTTATGAAGATGCACAATATCAACAATTATCAAGATTAACGATAAGTTTGCAACAACATTATCCGCTTATAACCGATGAACACATCGTTGGGCATTGTGATATAGCACCGAAAAGAAAGACAGACCCTGGGCAAATATTTAACTGGTCTTATTATCGTCAAATTTCAAAACAAATAACGATGAATAATTCATAGAACAACTGCCCTATAACAGGAACAGGAACAGGCAACTTCAAACACAAAACAAATAAGGTGTCACATGAGTCTTCTCAGTTTACTAATTGCCCTAGCAGCAGAAAAATCACTTTCTTCTGATTTCTGGCGTTTTGATTTTTACTATCAAAAGTATGCTAGCTTATTTCGACGTAAAATACCTTTATCTAACTATAAAGGTAGTACACTAAGCTATACCATTTTTTTATTATTACCTGTTGCTTTAATTTATGGCATTTTAGTATTGGCTGGTGATGGCTTATTACATTTAATAATATCTACTGTAGTGCTCATTGTTTGCTTTGGTTGTGTTACTACACGACATAGCTTCAAGCAATACCTGCATGCGGCTTTTCGCGGTGAAGAAACAACGTCAGAACTATTTCATCAGCAATTGTTACAAGATAAAAATTTACCACCTATGGGGTTTGGAGAAGCACTCATCTGGCTAAATTACCGGTATTACATCGCCATCATGTTATATTTCACTATTTTTGGCGCTGTGGGTGTCGTTTTTTACCGGTTACTGACTACCGTAATAGAACAACAAAATAGCTGTTCATTAGATCAAAAAGAAAAAACGCCTACTAGTGACAACCCAGACATAACTCAGCAACAAGCTCTTAATGAAGAATACATATTAAATGAAAAGAGTAAACATAGCATTCCAAGTGTTTCATCCGGCTGTAAAAACTATCACAACATTTTATTTTATTTAGATTGGTTACCAGTACGCATAACTTCATTTGGCTATATGTTTATCGGCCATTTTTCTAATGCACTACCTATGTGGTTAGAAAGTTTTTTTGATGCTAAAAAGCCAACTCACAAAATTTTAACCGATGTAGCACAAAAATCTGAAGATATAACGATAGACAAGGATGACTTCACCGCAGAGCCTTGTTTATTAGTGCAACTTTCCAAACGAAACGTATTACTATTACTTTCCTTAATAGCGGTTTTAACTCTATTTGGTGCTATTCGCTAATATATATTACAGCTAAACCAAAATACTAGGTATCGCACCTAGCCCTCCACTTTATTATCATCAAACTAGAGCAGAGCCAATACTTGTTTCTAGGGTGCCTTCTAAACTCCAGAAGACAAACCAAATCATTCAAAAATAATTGGTAAGACCAATAAGAATACAAATAAATATTTCAGATTTTTATTCTGCTTTGTCTATAAAACAACCTTGCTTTAATGCTATGATTGAACTATATTTTATTTCAATCATTATTACTTTTACTTTATTTTAATCAAAAAGCAACCAAAACACTCATTGGTAATACCAATTGACCGCAAACATTATAATCATTTATCGCTTTAAAGTAGTCTTCTTTTCTTAAAGTAGTCAATGTACAAATGTAAATTAGAAACGATTAAGGGTTTTTCCGTTAATGACACAGTTATTACAACAAAAATTAAAGCCACAAAAGCTGTCTGACATTATTTTAGCTCAACTAGAAAAGTTGATTATTGAAGGTAGTTTGCAACCAGGCGAAAAGTTACCACCTGAGCGTGAATTAGCGAAACAGTTTGAAGTTTCAAGACCGTCCTTACGTGAAGCTATTCAAAAATTGGAAACTAAAGGGCTTGTCACCCGTAAACAAGGAGGTGGTACATTTGTTAGCAAGAGAATAATGAAATCATTTTCCGAACCTATGTTTGATTTGATTGCAAATAGTGATGAATCGCAGTTTGACTTATTAGAATTTCGCCATGCCATTGAAGGCATGGCGTCTTATTATGCAGCCATGCGAGGTACCGCGATCGATTTTGAACAAATACAAAACAAACATAATAATATTGGTAATTGCCAACTAGAGGATAACTTCCACTTAGAAGCGGAGGCCGTTTATGAGTTTTATATCGCTATATGTACAGCCTCGCATAATGTGGTGATATTACAAACCGCACTTAGTATGGCTGAACTGATAATAGATAACATAGTACAAAACTTAACTGTTTTAGCTAAACGTCCTGAGATATTTAGCAAAGTAACAAATTATAGAAAAGATTTGCTAGACGCCATTATTAGCGGACAGCCAAAGAAAGCCTGGGGTGCTAGCCACCGCCATTTAACTTTTATAGAAGACATACTTTTAAAACTAACCCAAGAAAATAGTCGCATAAAAAGAACCATGCGTAGAATGTAAAAACACTTAAAAAACAAGAATTTTAGAGGTAAAACAATATGTCAGATCTCCCAAACATTGATATTGATTCATTAGAAACCCAAGAGTGGCTAGAATCCATGGAATCAGTATTAGAAAATGAAGGTCCAGAACGTGCTCATTTTTTATTGGAAAAATTAATTGACCGGGCACGTCGTGGTGGTACTCATTTACCTTTTGAGGCAACAACTGCCTATCTAAATACTATCCCTCCTGGGCAAGAGCCAAATATGCCAGGAGACTTAACCATTGAATGTCACATACGTGCTGCTATTCGTTGGAATGCATTAGCCTTAGTATTAAGAGCTTCTAAGAAGAATTTAGAACTAGGTGGTCATGTGGGTAGTTTTGCCTCTTCAGCATTACTTTACGATGTAGGTTTTAATCATTTTTTTAAAGCATCTTCAGCACAAGACGGTGGTGATTTCATATTCGCTCAAGGACATATTTCTCCTGGTATTTATGCCCGTGCATTTATGGAGGGCCGTTTAACAGAGAGTCAAATGAATAACTTCCGTCAAGAATGTGATGGCAAAGGTTTGTCATCTTACCCTCATCCTCATCTGATGGGCGATTTTTGGCAGTTCCCAACTGTTTCTATGGGCTTAGGTCCATTGCAAGCAATCTATACTGCGCGTTTCCTTAAATATTTAACAGACCGCGGTATTAAAGATTGTTCAGGGCAACGTGTTTATTGTTTTCTTGGTGACGGTGAAACCGATGAGCCAGAATCATTAGGTGCTATTGGTTTAGCCTCACGTGAAAGTTTAGATAATCTAACATTTATCGTTAACTGTAATTTACAACGTTTAGACGGCCCTGTTCGTGGTAACGGTAAAATAATTCAAGAGCTTGAAGGTACATTCCGCGGCGCAGGTTGGGAAGTTGTTAAAGTTATCTGGGGTAGTTACTGGGATGCCCTTATTGCCCGTGACACCTCAGGTAAATTATTACAGTTAATGGAAGAAACCGTTGATGGTGAATACCAAAACTGTAAAGCCAAAGGCGGCAAATATACTCGTGAAAATTTCTTCAATAAATACCCTGAAACTGCGGCCCTTGTTGCCAACATGTCAGATGAAGACATCTATCGCTTAAACCGTGGTGGCCATGATCCCGTAAAAGTTTATGCTGCCTATAAAAAAGCGATGGAAACCAAAGGTCGTCCAACCGTTATTTTAGCGAAAACAGTTAAAGGTTTTGGTTTAGGCTCGGCTGTTGAAGGCTTAAATATTGCACATAACGTTAAAAAACTCGATATTGATTCACTGAAGCATTTCCGTGATCGCTTTAATATTCCTGTGGCAGATGACGATATTGAAGATTTACCATTTTATAAGTTCCCAGAAGACAGCGTTGAACATAAGTACATGAAAGCACGCCGTGAAGCGTTAGGTGGTTCAATGCCTGCGCGTCGTGAACAAGCTGAAGAATCATTAGAAATTCCATCATTAAAAATATTTGATGCTATTTTAAAAGGCTCAGGCGAGCGTCAAGTTTCATCAACCATGACGTTTGTTCGTGTATTAAATAGCTTACTTAAAGATAAAAAAATTGGTAAACGCATTGTGCCAATTATTCCAGATGAAGCACGTACTTTTGGTATGGAAGGTTTATTCCGCCAAGTGGGAATTTATGCCAATGAAGGACAAAAATACGTTCCACAAGATGCTGACCAAGTTGCCTATTATCGTGAAGATAAAAAAGGCCAAGTATTACAAGAAGGTATTAATGAGTTAGGCGCAATGGCGTCATGGGTTGCTGCGGGCACCTCTTACTCAACTTGTAATGCTATCACTATTCCATTTTACGTATACTACTCAATGTTTGGTTTTCAACGGGTTGGTGATTTAGCTTGGGCAGCAGGCGATAGCCAAGCAAAAGGTTTCTTACTCGGCGCAACAGCCGGTAGAACAACGCTTAACGGTGAAGGTTTACAGCATCAAGATGGTCACTCTCATGTTCAAGCGGGCTTAATTCCTAACTGCGTTACCTATGACCCAACCTTTGGTTATGAAGTAGCTGTTATTATTCATGAAGGTTTACGCCGCATGTATGAAGAAAATGAAAACATTTTCTTCTACTTAACCTTAATGAATGAGAACTATCAGCACCCAGCAATACCAGAAAGTAAAAATATTGAAGAACAAATTATCAAAGGTATTTATAAGTTAGAAAGTATTGCAGCAAAAGCCAATAAGAAAGCCAAAATAAATGTTCAATTAATGGGCTCTGGTACTATTTTATTACAAGTTCGCCAAGCAGCCCAAATTTTAGCAAAAGATTATGGCGTTTCTAGTGATGTTTTTTCTGTAACGTCTTTCAATGAGCTAACACGTGAAGGTCAAGACGTTACGCGTTGGAATATGCTTCACCCTGAAAGCAAGCAGAAAACCGCTTATATTGGTAAAGTGATCACCCCAGCTAAAGGCCCTGCAATTGCCGCTACAGATTACATTAAAAACTATGCCGAACAAGTGCGTGCCTTTATTGATACAGATTACCGCGTACTAGGTACCGACGGATTTGGTCGTAGTGATAGCCGTGTTAATTTACGTCAACATTTCGAAGTAGATCAAAATTACATTGTTGTTGCTGCTTTATTCGAATTAGCTAATCGCGGTGATATTGAAGGCTCTGTTGTGACACAAGCGATTAAACGTTTCAATATTGATACCCAAAAAATTAACCCACTTTACGCTTAATAGAGATTACTATGTCAGATATACAAACAATTATAGTCCCCGATGTTGGTGGCGATGAAGTAGAAATTATCGAAATTTGTGTTGCTATCGGCGACTCAGTTGAAGCTGAAGATGCCATTATCACAGTAGAAACAGATAAAGCCTCGATGGATATTCCAGCACCGGGTACTGGTACCATCTCAGCCCTATTAGTTGCGGTTGGTGACAAGCTTAAAGAAGGTGATTCAATTGCTCAAATGAGCAGTAACGCAAGCAATGAAAGTACAGCTCGTGCTGAAACTGTAGCAGCACCTCAAGAATTTACTGCTACACCAGCTGCTAGTGCCATTATCGATGTGGAAGTACCTGATATTGGTGAGGATGGTGAAGTTGATGTTATTGAAGTACTTGTTGCTGTTGGCGATGTTATAGCTGAAGAAGATGGTTTAATCACTTTAGAGACTGATAAAGCAACAATGGATGTACCTACCCCTGTGGCGGGAACTGTTGTTGAAGTATTAATTAATGCGGGTGATAAGGTTAAACAAGGCTCATTAGTGATCCGTTTGGAAACATCAACGGGCGCTACTGCACCTATTGATGTGACTCAAACACCAGTGATAGCTCCTGTAAAAGCAGCTCCAACAGTTAAAAAACTACCCCCTGTGCCACACCACCCAGAAGCAGGTAAAGTGAGTAAAGGCGCAATTTACACCTCACCATCAATTCGTCGTCTTGCACGTGAATTTGGTGTTGATTTAACGCTTATCAAAGGCACAGGTAATAAAGGTCGTATTATAAAAGAAGATGTTCAGTCTTACGTGAAATATGAACTTTCACGCCCGAAAGCAAACGCGGGTAGTTCAGTATCCGCAGGTGAAGGTGGTTTACAGGTAGTTAGTGCCAAGGTCATTGATTTTTCAAAGTTTGGTGAAATTGAGATTAAACCATTTTCTCGTATTCAAAAAATATCAGGACCTTTTTTACATCGTAACTGGGTTACTATTCCCCATGTAACTCAGTTCGATGAAGCCGATATAACTAACGTTGAAGCATTTCGTAAAGAGCAAAATGTTGTTTGTGAAAAGCAAAAGCTTGGTTTTAAAATTACGCCTCTTGTATTTATTTTAAAAGCAGCCGCTGATGCCCTGCGTGCTTTCCCAGTATTTAGCTCAAGTTTGAGTGAAGACGGTGAAAGCTTAATAATGAAAAAATACATTCATATTGGTGTAGCAGTTGATACACCTAATGGTTTAGTAGTGCCAGTAGTACGCAATGTTGATCAAAAGGGTATTCATCAATTATCTCGTGAATTATTAGAAATTAGCATTAAAGCACGTGATGGCAAACTAAAAGCACAAGATATGCAAGGTGGCTGTTTTACTATTTCTAGTCTTGGCGGTATTGGTGGCACAGCTTTTACACCGATTGTAAATGCGCCTGAAGTGGCAATTTTAGGTGTATCAAAATCTGAAATGAAGCCAAAATGGAATGGCAGCGAATTTGATCCTAAATTAATGCTTCCATTATCAATGTCTTACGATCATCGTGTCATTGATGGTGCGCTTGCAGCACGCTTTACTGTACATATAGCAAGCGTAATGTCAGATATTCGCAAGTTGAGCTTGTAAAAACTAATTATCGACTTTAGTCGGTTCTTTTCAATTAATATTGGCGAAATTCAATAGATAAGCGTAGTATTTCGTCATTAAAAAATTTACACAAAAATAAAAAACTTTAATCAGTTTTATTGAGGACAGTATGAGTAACGAAATCAAAACTCAAGTAGTAATATTGGGTGCAGGCCCTGGTGGCTATTCTGCAGCATTTCGCGCAGCAGATTTAGGTTTAGAGGTAGTATTAGTTGAAAGCCGTGAAACACTAGGCGGTGTTTGTTTAAACGTAGGTTGTATTCCATCAAAAGCATTATTACATGTAGCTAAAGTGATTGATGATGCAGAAGCAATGGCTTCACACGGTGTTACCTTTGGCAAACCAAAAATTGATTTGGCTAAAATTCGAAACTGGAAAGAAAGTGTAGTTAGTCAATTAACGGGTGGTTTAGGCGGCATGTCTAAAGCACGTAAAGTTAAAACAGTTTACGGTTTTGGTAAATTTACTAGTGATAAAACAATCGCAGTAGAAGGTAATGACGGTAAAACGACAACAATTACTTTTGATAATGCCATTATTGCTGCGGGCTCATCAGTGGTTGATTTACCATTTATTCCAAAAAATGATCCTCGTGTTATTGATTCAACCGGTGCTTTAGAACTTAAAGACATCCCAGGTGAAATGCTAGTATTAGGCGGCGGTATCATCGGTTTAGAAATGGGCACGGTCTACAGTGCGTTAGGCTCTAACGTTTCAGTAGTTGAATTTGCTGATCAATTAGTACCTGCTGCTGATAAAGACATTGTTAAAATTTACACTAATTACAACAAAAATAAATTCAACATCATGTTATCCACAAAAGTGGTCGCTGTTGAAGCTAAAAAAGACGGTTTATACGTAACTTTTGAAGGTAAGAAAGCACCTGCTGAACCAGTACGTTATGACAAAATTTTAGTTGCTGTTGGTCGTAAGCCTAACGGTCTCTTAGTTGACGCTGACAAAGCTGGCGTAAACGTTGACGAACGTGGTTTCATCAACGTTACAAATGAACTACGTACAAACGTAAATCACATTTTTGCTATTGGTGATGTTGTTGGTCAACCAATGTTAGCGCATAAAGCTGTTCATGAAGCACATTGTGCCGCTGAAGTTATCTCAGGTAAAAAGCACACGTTTGAACCTCGTTGTATTCCTTCAATTGCTTATACAGATCCAGAAATGGCTTGGGTTGGTGTTACAGAACGTGAAGCAAAAGAACAAGGTTTAAGTATCGAAGTTGCTAATTTTCCTTGGGCTGCTTCTGGTCGTGCAATTGCTTCCGCACGTACTGAAGGTAAAACTAAGATGATCTTCGAAAAAGAAACTGGTCGTGTTCTTGGTGGCGCTATTATTGGTATTAACGCCGGCGAAATGCTTGGTGAAATTTGCTTAGCCGTTGAAATGGGTGCTGATGCTGAAGATGTTGGTTTAACTATTCATGCTCATCCAACATTAAATGAAACAATCGGTTTAGCGGCTGAAATTTTTGAAGGTTCAATTACTGATTTACCGAATGCTAAAGCGGTAAAAAAGAAAAAATAAAACGATTTAACTTTAATCGTTAACAAATAATCAAGCCATTATCTTACTATTAGATAATGGCTTTTTTATTGTCGAAATTAGGGGATCTACTTTATACGCTGGAAAAATCGCCAAATACAAGGCATTTATTTCAACAAGTAGAAATGATAATACGTTAAAAGAATACAATTTATTTAACGTTGTTTACTATTAAGCAATAAAAAAGGGTCACTTTACTTAGTATAAGTAAAGTGACCCTTTGGCTTTATTCTGTCTAACGAGTAAAAATAGAGAGCCTAGCTAGGATCTGCAATTTTCACTGCGGCGTGAGTCG
>Ga0105358_10001972_pt1 | contig 10967 bp, 7 predicted proteins | sample GOMGulsemesocosm_5_FD_83509 | JGI IMG/M metagenome (GOLD analysis project Ga0105358, IMG submission 83509) | Methane-oxidizing microbial communities from mesocosms in the Gulf of Mexico - GOM15C Gulf of Mexico | ecosystem: Environmental > Aquatic > Marine > Cold seeps | place: Gulf of Mexico...
ATAAGTTTTTTTATCTTACGAATATCCATTGTAATACCTTAATTTTAATATAAATATATTTCGAGTGTCGAGTGTCGAGTTTCACTAGTATAGTTGAATAAAACTCGGTACTCATAATTCGTTATCTGTTTTTTTCTAAATATTCTTTTGCTGATTCAAGTGCATAGCTATAACCTTTAGCACCTAATCCACATATGACGCCGTTAGCAACATCGGATAAGTAGGAATGTTGTCTAAATTTTTCTCTAGCGTGCACATTAGATAAATGCACCTCAATAAAAGGGATGTTTACGGCTAATAATGCATCTCGAAGCGCTACACTGGTATGAGTGAAAGCGGCAGGGTTAATTATAATAAAATCAACTTTTTTAAATGCTTGATGAATAGAATTAATCAGTTCATGTTCAGCATTTGATTGCACATGAGATAGCTCAATTTCTTTTGTTTGTGCTTGTTGTGTTAATTGATCGACTATCTCATTTAATGTTTGAGTACCATATATTTCAGGCTCACGCTTACCTAGCATGTTTAAATTTGGACCATTTAACAGTAAAATTTTGAACTTTGCAGTCATCTTCGTCAAAAACACCTATAAAATTAATTCACTATTGATGATTACATAAAATAATGTGAGAGTGAACTAAAAAAAGCAATTTTTATTATTTAAGCTATTATTATAGTGTTTTCGAAGAATATAGCAGCACAATACTGGTCTTGTCAGTTTGTTGTTATGAGTGATTGGTTTTTTCTTAATTGTTGATTATACTTATAGTTAGATTGTGTTTCTTGAAGTGTCATTTCTAAAAATAATTATACTTCTGATTTGATTAACTACAATACCCAAGAGTGATGTTTTTATTATATTTCAAGTGGTTAAAAAGCGTGTGTAGCGAAGAATTGTTTTTTTTTATTGTGAATAGTAATGAGTTGTTGTGACGAATGGATGCTTTGAATTGTTTTGTAGCTAATACTAATTCTATTAAATTCCACTGAATAATAATTGGTATAGCAAGGAATGTATTATTAAAACCTTTTACTCTTTATGTTTAATCATATTTCTAGGCTGTATTAGCGTATCTGTTTATGCTGTTGACGTTATTGTACACCCATCGGTAAATGAATCTTCTATAACAAAATCGCAATTGCGTCGTATCTATACCATGCGTCAAACGCAGTGGCTAGATGGCCAGCGTATTACCGTTTTTGTGTTACCTCGATATCACGCACTGCATTTACAATTTAGCAAAGAACGTTTAGAAATGTACCCTTATCAACTTGATCGAATATGGAACAAGTTAACCTATTCGGGTCTTGGCGTAGCACCTATTACGGTTGTATCACCTGCAGCGCTTATTAATGCGGTTAGAAGTACGCCAGGGGCAATAGGTTATGTGAAAGAAGTTAAACAACTTAAGGATGAGAAAGGTTTTTATGTTATTAAAGTTAAAAGTTAAGGTGGCAAGTGTGCTTATAAAAAGGTTACCTTTGTTGATAGCTATTTTTTATTTGTTTTCTACTGTGGCTATGGCATCAGAGCAAAATTTCCAGCTACATGGCTTTGTCTCCCAAGGGCTTATTGATGTTGACGGTAGCAACTTTGTCAATGATGATAAAACGATATCTGCTGAATTAACTGAGTTAGGCTTAAATGGCTCTTATCAGCTAAATTCAACATTGAGAGCAACAGGGCAGGTAGTTTACCTCGATGGCGGTAATAGGTATGCTAAAGGTGCACGTATTGATTATGCGTTACTTGATTGGTCTGTTTACGGCAGCGACAACTGGCAAGCAAACATTTATTTAGGGCGATTTAAAAATAATCATTGGTTATATTCCAGTGATAGAGATGTTCCCTTTGCTCGCCCAAGTATTATTTTGCCACAATCTGTTTATTTTGATGGTTTTAGAGATATTGCTGTAGGTAGTGATGGTATTGCAGTAAAAATCAGCCATAGTGATGATGACTATGGTGATTTTGATTTAAATCTAAGCTACGGCAGCTCGGCAATTTCAGATGAACAAGCCGAAATTATTTTGAGTAAGCTTCCCCAAGGAAAAGTTAAACAAGATTATGAGGCGCAAGCAAGTGCTTATTGGCGGCCGGCTTTTTCATCTTGGCGATTTGGTCTATCACTTTTAGACTCAACTTTTAGCTACCTGGCAAATGATGATCTTGACACTAATATTTTCGATGGTGATTTTTCTTTTCAGTTTTACACCTTGAACGCTTTATACGAAGGTGAACGCTGGGAGTTCAGTGGAGAAATATACCAAGAGAAATTTATTACCGATGGATTCTATCATCCACAACATAATAGCTCACCCATCGGACAGGGCCTGTACCTGCAGTCACGTTATAAAGTAAATGAAAAGTTAACTTTACTGGCTCGTTATGAGCGTTTCTATATTGATAAAAATGATAAAGATGGTAAAAAGCTAGAAGAATTAACTGGTGTTCCTGCTTATTTTGCTTATCATCGCGATACCACTATGGGTATATCCTATGATATTTCAAGTGATATTAGTTTTAGAGTTGAATACCATTGGTTTCAAGGTGCAGGGCGTTTAACTCCAGTTGTTTTACCGGACGAAAAAATTAATGATAGTAAAAATTGGCAATTATGGGCAGTGCAACTCATGTATTGGTTTTAAATTGAGATGTTATTGATGGGAAAAATATTTATTAGTGTGCCAACTAAATTGTTGATGCTAATTATTTCCGGCTTATTGTTTTTAGCGATAGGGTTTTCTATTTTATCATTATCACGGCTGCAAGATGATTATCAGCAATTTCAGCAGAGAACTTTAGATCGAGGTCAAGCTCAGTTTGCTTTACATAGTGATATTTTACGCTCTAAATTGAACGTTTGGTTAGAATCTTTTTCTGAAATAACACAACTTGCTCAGCAGCATGACTTTACTTTTTTTGCCCAACAACTAGCAAGACAAATTGATGGTTTACAGCTCAATTTGAATGTCGAGAATGTTTGGTTGGTGGATGAAACTAATGAAGTACTTTTTTCTACCTCTGAAATTCCCAACATAGTTCAGGAAAATATTGTACAAGTCTTTGCGTCTCAGCAGCCGAGTCATCAACTTTATTGTCAAAGTAGCTGTCAATTATTGTTGAGCTTGCCGTTACTAAATGATCAGGGAAATGAGGTTGTTATTACCATGAGTGCTTCGCTCATTGATATGCTCTATGCGATTAAAACGTCATTAAATAGTGATGTGGCGATAATTAGCTTTCCTGAACAAAATAATGGTAAAGGTGCTAATGCAGAAATAATTTCATCATCGAATATGAAGCTAACTAAAAATCTTTTAGTTTTAAATCAAAAGGTTGCTGTGGATGTTGTTCTTGAGCAAGGTTTGCAAAATGATCTTGCTGAGCATAGCTATCTAGTTAATTTTTTACCGCTAGCGAAGCATAACCAACGTGTATTTTATTTAACCTTAATAGACGATGTAACAACGTTTAAAAATAAGAGTGCTAAGTATCGGCAGCAGTTTTTAATTTCTCTTACGGGTATATTTTTGGTTTTAGGTGTTTTAGTTTATTTTATTGTCCGACCGTTCACTAAACGCCTATTACGCTTGTCTGGCGCACTTCCCTTTTTGTCACACAAAAAATTTGATCAATTTAGACAGGTAAAATTGAAAAGGCCTACTTTATTTACTGATGAATTAGATATATTAACTGACTCGGCATTAGAACTAAGTTATGAATTAGAGCAGTTAAATATAGAAGTTGAGCAAAAGACTAAAGAATTAGAAAATATAGCGATGTACGATTTACTAACAGGTCTTCCAAATCGTAATATGCTTAATTATCAATTACGTAAATCTATCGCTAATATTAGCCGTCATGGTGGTGGCGTAGCGGTGTTATTCTTAGACTTAGATGACTTTAAAAAAGTGAATGATAGTAATGGTCACAGCGAAGGAGACAAGCTATTAATTCAAGCGGCTGAACGCATTCGTTTGAGTGTTGGTCAAATTGATTTAGCTTGTCGCTTTGGTGGTGATGAGTTTGTCATTGTACTTGGTCATTTAACCTCAGTGAATGAAGCGATAAAAGTTGCTGAAATATTACTTGCACAATTTAAAGAGCCGATTAGGTTGGGGTCAAGTGTTTTTTATGTGTCAACCAGTATTGGTATTACATACACCGAGCAGGCAGGTGAGAAAGCGGAAGATATCATTTCTCATGCAGATATTGCTATGTATGAGGCTAAAGATAATGGCGGTGGTCAATATTATGTTTACCATCAAGAAATGTATCAACGGGTTGCGCACCGGGTTATGTTAGAAGCTGAAGTGAGACAAGCACTGGCTAAAAAACAATTTAGTTTAAGCTTACAGCCTCAGTTATGCGCAAAAGATAAAAGAGTGTACGGCTTTGAAGCATTACTTCGTTGGAAGCACCCTGAACGAGGCATGATTTCACCAGAAGACTTTATTCCAATTTTAGAAAATTCTCAGCATATGATTGAGTTGGGCTATTGGATTATTAATCGTTGTTTTGAGTTAGCGGTAGCAATTAAAAAACAGGGGTTAACAGAGACTAGAATATCGATAAACTTATCAGCGGGGCAGTTTGTCGATGCCAATTTACCAAAATATATGCACAGTTTACTTATAAAACATTCGCTCCCAGCGCAAACATTTGAATTAGAGTTAACAGAACAAACCTTGGTTAAAGATATTGATCATACCATTGCCATGATGGATGAATTGAAAAAAATGGGTTTTTCTTTCGCTATAGATGACTTTGGTACGGGTTATTCTTCGCTGGCTTATATAAAGAAAATGCCAATAGATGTGATTAAAATTGATCAAAGCTTTGTTTTTGGTATGTTAGAAAACCATGCCGATTATCAAATTATCATGTCAACTATTGCTATGGTGAAAAACTTGGAACTAACGGTTATCGCTGAAGGAGTTGAAACAGCAGCACAATTGCGTAGTTTAACGGAAAACGATTGTGATATTATCCAAGGATATTATTTTTCAAAACCCATCCCTGAGTCAGAACTTTTTGATTTTATTAATACTCATACTCAAGGAGGTTACTGGAAAACCCAAGTAGAAAAGCAGTCTATTACGACTGCCTAAATAATTACTTGAATAAGAAAAAGTACCACAAAGGTATTATCAGTTAAAATAGTGCATTAACATGAACGTTAAATTCATCAGCCCCCATAAAACCAGTAATACGTTGCTGGCTTAATTCATCACCTTGTAAATTAAAGAATAAAATAGATGGCAAACCAAAAACATTGAAATAATCCATTAATTCGATATTTTGTTTAGTACCGGTATCAGTTAAATCTATTTGTAATAACACCGAGTTAGCTAACGTTTTTTGTACCTCAGTATCAGAGAAGGTATATTTTTCAAATTCTTTACACGCTATACACCAATCAGCATACAAATCGAGCATGACTGTTTTTCCCTGTTTATTAGCTTGTGTAACGGCAGTTTGTAACTCTGCTAATGTTTTTACTTGGGTAAAGTGTTGCACTTCTTGAGCAGTGTTTGATTTTAGAACAGGTGGTTTTTGGCTCGGTACAACAAGTTGATACGCCATATTTGCACCAATAAACAACATTAAAAAGATGACTAATGAACGAGCACCAAACCAAAAGCTTTTACTATTGCTATTCATATTGGTTACATAAAAATAACTTGCGGCGCTTAATGAAAGCAGTGCCCATAATGCTTGACTGGCAATTTCTGGAATAAAGCGTTCAAGTAAAAATATCGGTACAGCCAACAACAGCAAGCCAAAAATATTTTTGATAATATTCATCCAAGCACCCGCTTTAGGTAATAATTTTCCGCCAGAACTACCCAAAATGAGTAGTGGTAATCCCATACCTAAACTTAATGCGTATAAAGCTGAAGCTCCTAATACAACATCTCCAGTTTGCGATATGTATAATAAAGCCCCAGTGAGTGGTGCAGTTGTGCAAGGGGAGGCGACTAAGCCAGAAATAACACCCATCATCACTACGCCAGTAATAGAACCACCTTTTTGTTTATTACTTATATTGTTCAATTTATTTTGCCAGCTAGCGGGTAATGCCAAATTGAAAACACCAAACATAGAAAGTGCCAAAAAGATAAATAATATGCTTAATGCAATTAAGACAAAAGGATGCTGAAAGACAGCTTGAAATTGTGCACCCGCTAAAGCAACAACAATACCGAGCAATGTATAAGTTACGGCCATACCTTGTACATAGAAGAAAGATAAAGTGAACGCTTTCTTAGTGGTTAAGGGGGAAGTTAAATCTTTACCAGCACCAACAATGATCCCCGTTAAAATTGGATACATTGGAAAGACACAAGGCGTAAACGATAGTAATAAACCACCGACAAAAAAAGCAATTAATGTAACTATTAAACTGTCTTGCTTTAACATGTCTGCCAGTTGATGCTGCTCACTACTGGGTGTGGGTTTGTTAATGTTTCCAGCTAAATTAGCACTGTCATTTGTTTTAATTAACGCGGAAAGTACAGCAGTATTGTCATTTGATGCGTGATTTGATGCATTATTTTTTAAACTATCGAGAGCAATTACTTTTTTGGTTGGTGGATAGCAAAGGCCTTTTTCGGCACAGCCTTGATAACGAATAGTAATACTAGAGTCTTCACTTGCTTTTTCAAGGTTTATCGTAAATTTCAGCTGATCTTTATAAATCTGTTGGATACCAAAAAATTCATCTTTATGATCTACGCCTATTGGTAAATCAATTGTTGTATAAGTTGCATTGTTGGCAGTAAAATTAAACTGATGACGATATAGGTAATAGCCTTCGCTGATATCGAAGTTGATATGTAATTGGTCGTTTTGCTGATCAAAATTAAAAGAAAAAGCTTGGTCTACTTTTAAAAACTCATCATCATTACTAAATAAAGAGCTACTTGAGGTGTCGAAAATAGATTGTTGGGCATGGCTTATCGCGGGCAACAAGGTTACCAAAGAGATAAATAGACAAACAGTCAGGTTAAGAAACAAAGAGGATTTTTTCATTTATTTTACTTCAACGATTTAGTTATCCAGTTTAAATAATACGTATCACCTTGCTGGATGTTCAAGATAACCTCACCTACTACATCATATAGATGCAATTCATTTATTCGTACAATACTGATATTCTCTTAAAAATAACTTAACAATACCAGTATTTAATCGTGCATCTTCAAGTGAAACGGGTTTACCCTTGAAAAAGACCTGTTAAACCCAATGTTAGTTTCATAGAAAATAAGGAATCATTATGTTTCGTTTGTTATTTGTACTTTTTATTATTATCCCTATTATTGAAATTAGTGTGCTAATGCAAGTGGGTGAACTACTCGGCATGTGGCCCACTATCGGTATAGTCATCTTGAGTGCTTGGATCGGCGCAAAATATGTTCGTCAGCAAGGCTTAGCAACACTGCAATCGGTACAAACTAAAATGGCACAAGGTGAAATGCCATCAAGTGAGATTGTTACTGGATTAATGCTGTTAGTTGCCGGAGTATTATTAGTTACTCCTGGTTTTGTTACCGATATTTTTGGTCTGTCATTATTGGTACCTAGTGTTCGCCAAGCAATAGCAATGAGTGTGCAAAAACATATTAAAGTTAATACTCATAGTTCGGGACATGGTGCAGGTGCGAGTTTTCATCAGGGGAACACCTATGGAAATGAAGGGTTCTCTCAAACATCGAACGCAGAGAGTAAGATCATACCCCAACACCGTAGTGAGACTATTGAAGGTGAATACACCCGCAAAGAATAAAAATCAATTAGTTGGCTTGTGAATACTAATTTCATCCCCATTTATAGTTACAATAAATTAACCTAATAATAAAGTGTAAAGAAAAAAGCTGAATCAAAGTCAGCCGGTGGCCTTGCTTTAACGGGTGGTGGTGCTGAAAAACCCACGCTTGGCGAAGTTATTGCTGTGGGAAATAGCCGTGTATTAGAAAATGGTGAAATACGTGCTTTAGACGTTAAAGTGGGAAACCAGGTTATCTTTTTAGAGGGGATGGCTTAAAAACTGAAAAATTGATGGTGAAGAAGTACTTATACTGTCTGAGTCAGATATTCTAACTATTGTTGATTAATCTCAATAGTTATTGAACTTTAATATGATGTAGAGTGTACTCCATTATATTTAATTATAGAAAATAAAAATTATAGGAATAAATAACATGGCTTTAAAAGACGTATTATTTGGAAATGATGCACGTGCAAAAATACTACGTGGTGTAAATATATTAGCTGGCGCAGTAAAAGTAACGTTAGGTCCTAAAGGTCGTAATGTAGTCATTGATAAGTCTTTTGGTGGTCCAACAATCACCAAAGATGGTGTGACGGTCGCTAAAGAAATTGAATTAGAAGACAAATTCGAAAACATGGGCGCACAAATGGTGAAAGAAGTTGCTTCTAAAGCCAATGATGAAGCCGGTGACGGAACAACTACTGCTACAGTTTTAGCGCAAGCTATTGTTAACGAAGGCTTGAAGTCTATCGCAGCGGGTATGAACCCAATGGATCTTAAACGCGGTATCGACAAAGCTGTTATTGCTGCCGTTGCAGAATTAAAAAACCTTTCTCAAGCGTGTACTGACAACAAAGCTATTGAGCAAGTTGGTACAATTTCAGCTAACTCAGATGAAACCGTTGGTCAAATCATTGCAACAGCAATGGATAAAGTAGGCGAAGAAGGCGTTATTACGGTGGAAGAAGGGCAAACGTTAACAGATGAATTAGACGTAGTTGAAGGCATGCAGTTTGATCGTGGTTACTTATCACCTTACTTCATCAACAATCAAGAAAATGGTAGTGTTGAATTAGAAAACCCATTTATTCTGTTAGTTGATAAAAAAGTATCTAACATTCGTGAATTGTTAACGACTTTAGAAGCTGTTGCTAAATCAGGTAAGCCATTACTAATTATTGCTGAGGATGTTGAAGGTGAAGCTCTTGCAACACTCGTAGTTAACAACATGCGCGGTATCGTAAAAGTTGCCGCTGTTAAAGCACCTGGCTTTGGTGACCGTCGTAAATCAATGCTACAAGATGTTGCTACGTTAACGGCAGGTACTGTTATTTCTGAAGAAATCGGACTGGATCTAGAAAAAGCTACGTTAGAAGATTTAGGTCAAGCTAAGCGTGTCGTGATCTCTAAAGACACCACTATCATCATTGATGGTGTTGGTGACGATGCTGACATTAAAGCACGTGTTGCACAAATTCGTGGTCAAATTGAAGAGTCATCTTCTGATTATGACAAAGAAAAATTACAAGAGCGCTTAGCTAAATTAGCAGGTGGTGTTGCTGTTATCAAAATTGGTGCTGCGACTGAAACGGAAATGAAAGAGAAAAAATTCCGAGTTGAAGATGCATTACATGCAACGCGCGCCGCAGTAGAAGAAGGTGTTGTTGCCGGTGGTGGTGTTGCCTTAATTCGTGCTGCAGAAGCAATTAAAGATTTAGAAGGTATAAACGAAGATCAAACTCACGGTATAAACGTTGTCATTCGCGCGATGGAAGCACCACTTCGTCAAATCGTAGCTAACTGTGGAGATGAATCTTCAGTAGTATTAAATGAAGTGCGTAATGGCAAAGGCAATTATGGTTACAATGCAGGTAACTCAACTTACGGTGATATGTTAGAAATGGGGATTTTAGACCCAACTAAAGTAACACGTAGTGCGTTGCAATTTGCCGCATCAATTGCCGGCTTAATGCTAACAACAGAAGCAATGATCACAGATGTACCACAAGATGCAGCTCCTGCTATGCCTGATATGGGTGGCATGATGTAATTTTTTATCGGCATAAATAGCCATTACTATTTATAGTTCAAAATTGAAAAAGCCCGAATAGCGATATTCGGGCTTTTTGTTATTTACAGTAGCGTATACTGTAAAGTATTAATGTCACTTTACTTCTAAATATTAAAAGGTGTCTTAGCCTTTTGTTATCACTTTTTTAACCATTGTTTTAATTTTTGCAACTACTCGACGGTTTGTCTCATGATCGGCTTTAGTATTTCCGTTAGAAATTAACTGTGTTTCACCAAAACCTTTTGCAGATAAACGACTTGCATCTATATTAAATTTATTCACTAATACCTTTTTAATCGCATCAGCACGTTTTTGCGAAAGTATTAAGTTGTATTTTTCACTACCAATAGTAGAGCTATGCCCCTCAATAACAGCACTTGTGTTTTTGTATTGCTGCATAAAATCAGCTAAACGTTGAATATCATTCATTGCAGGTGCTTTTAATTGTGCACTATTGTTTTCAAACGCAACATTTAAGTTAATTTCAATCACTTTATTTGCAAGTACTGCACAACCTCTTGAATCAATTTTTGCATTTTCTGGTGTATTAGGGCAAGAATCTTTTACATCAGAAATGCCGTCGTTATCGGTCTCAACAAAGACTACTGTAGGAACAGCTACAGGTGTTACGGTTGGTTCAACAGGCTTACTAACAACTGCTGTTCTTTTTACATCACCAAACGCATACTTTAAACCAAGTTTAATACCTTGGTCGGTGTAGCCATAATCAACATCACGATAAACAACCGCTTCACTATAGAAAGAAAAACGTTCATTTATTTGATAGTTATAACCAGCACCAACATTAACAGCATTGTAACTTTTTACATTGTTAAAACGTTTTACACCAGCGAAAAGGTATAGGCCTGAATCTTCAACTTTATAAATTGCATCAAGGCCAAATCGTGTGCCGTAGTCAGTATCATTGCCATTTTGAATGTCGTAACGAGTCTTTGCTAATTCAAAACGAGCATTCCATTGTTCGTTAACTATTTTTTCTAAATCAATACCAAGACCTTTACCAGCTTCAATTCGTTGCCAGTCAGCTTGGTTTTCTTTATTTGTGCTTGATTTGATGTAGTCACCAAAGACACCCACTTGCCATGTTTTATCTA
>Ga0105358_10001973_pt1 | contig 10961 bp, 8 predicted proteins | sample GOMGulsemesocosm_5_FD_83509 | JGI IMG/M metagenome (GOLD analysis project Ga0105358, IMG submission 83509) | Methane-oxidizing microbial communities from mesocosms in the Gulf of Mexico - GOM15C Gulf of Mexico | ecosystem: Environmental > Aquatic > Marine > Cold seeps | place: Gulf of Mexico...
ACAAACGCGGAAACATAAATATACGAACGAAGCATATGTGCATATTTCCGCGGCTTACGGGATAAAACGACCAGATGAGGTAGTGCTGATACATTACCCTTCGAATAAAGATGGCGAGAAATTCCGAAATAATAAGGGTAATGCAGACATCATGGCTGGTATTGAGGCGTTCAATCGCGATCATTTAACTCAGTTTAGTTATTTTGTCGCTGCATCCAATCGCTAATTCCTGCGATGGGTTAGGAGTGCAATACCTCTTAACCCAATTTTATCGGAGTTTGCCTATCGATCACGTGAGTTATAAACTGTGGGAACCGGACAATCCATAATTTACCCGCGAAGACCGAACGAGACAATTTGGTCGATCCACAAAATCATTTAAACTGGAATTGGCCGCAAAACGTGTTCTTTAAGAAGATCAATAACGAGGCACATTACCTGTGGCAGGCCATCGACCACGAAAAGAAGCTCTAGAAGCAGTTGTTTCCAAACGACGCTGGGTAGATGTCACAATTGATGAAGAAGAAATAAACTCATTTAGGTTTTCGATCCACGTGCCGCGCAATTCTACGACCTGATTTTCCGACACTCATACGTACTTCGTCAGATTTTTGTTCAAGAATTTCTTCTGCTTTTACTGAGGAAATCCGAGCGGCCAACGCCAATCGTTCAATACTTCGCCACACAAATTTATGACTTGTAAATTCACGGCTCATAGCAATCCAGGCCGTTTCATTACGTTTCGCCTGTTCGCTTTCTATACCCATGATCTGGTCTTGCTCAGCTATTTCATGCCGCTGTTGAAGATCTTTGATAACTGTCTTGAGATCATCTATTTCCTGCCCAAGCTTTGATACTGCCGTTGCAGTACCGCTTAACTCGTCCTTCGCGACATCCGCAACTTCTTCAGCATGTTCATCAAATTTTTCATCAATTTTAGCTTGGGATTCTGATGTTATTTTTTTGGTTTGCTCATCTGCATATCTTTTGAATTCTGCGGTTAGTTCTTCTTTTTTCTTGTTGATATCATCGACGAAAGAGACTTCCAGCTTATCCTTTACTTCTCTCAGTGTTTTCAATCCAAAGAAAGTCGCGATAATGGCACCTGCTGCAACGAATATTGTTACGCCGATCAGCATATTTTCAAGAACAGTTTGATGTTTATCCAGAAGACTAAGATGAGCTAGAGCAAGTTCAGTGTTTTCTTTTTTTACTGTATTTCCAAATACGTTCAGCGGCCAGCCAAAAATTGCGGCCACGGACAGGCCAAATCGATACCATTTCTGCATGCGAAATCTCCCTTTGTTGAAGGGTAGCGTAGCAATTGGGATTAATCTACTGCATCCAACAAAGAAAATTAGTCTTTTAGAATTTATATCGACTGCTGCTATCCTAGAATTATCAGAATTTTGGCTCATCTACCGGGTTCCACCGCACTTTTGTTTAATGCTGCGGGACTTATGGTGCCCCCTTGCTGCCTTGCAAAATTACAACATTCGGAACATTCCAAGCCCCAACCGCAATGTCATACAGTGGTAAGAACCTGTGAACGGATGACCTGTTTGTCCTAATTGACGCATTTTCTTTGGAAGAGGTGAAGTCGCGTTGTTAAAAATACAGACAAATTCGTGTGCATTTTAAGTAATTCTAATATAATAATGTTTTCGACGGAATAATAGGCCTTTAAAGAAGACAAATTTATCAATTTTTTCAATCGGCACTTGAGGTCGTTGCGGGGGGGGGTATTGATGACAACGATAAAACGCATTACTGACTTAACCGAGTATACGAATGTATTGCCATATGCTAGTGAATTGTTCGGTGTTTATCAGCCCTTACTTGGCTGGAAATCGAAACGTTTAGCAGAACGGTATAAGGCAGGTTTTAAGTTAGATCGTTCGGTTCTTCTGAATAAACTAAAAAGCCAATTCACCGACCTTGTAAACTACGATATTGTCGCGGACAATAGCGGCTTGAGACCTGAAAACAGTCTGAAATTAAAGATCAAACCGGGCGTATTGAACCACGGAGAAATTCGTACCAGTAAAAGTCTGGTTTTGGACAGTATATCTTCAAGCCTTCCTACGCTGGAGAAATACAAACCTTCGGTTTGGGCCCGTGCAATTACGGAGAGAAAAATTGACGTAATCCTGTCTGGAGAGGTCGCCAAATTCTATTCAGAAATGTTCGCAAGGCTTAAACGAGAGAATGAGCGCAACAAAAAAACCTTCCGTACTGACAGCCCTGAATTTTTACTCATCAAAAACCAATTGGCGTACGAGTCAACCATTGCCGGTGCGCTTCTTTTTCTGGTTGATGAAAAAAGCCACAGCATTTTGCAGGACATGTTTTACAACTCGTTGAGCAAACCTGAAATTGCGCGGACGATACAACGGATGATCAACGCTAAAAGCAGTACGGAAGCCTTTCTAGATATTGAAAACCTTGATCCCACGGAAAAAGAGCAACTGAAAGGTGTGACGCTGTCCCCGATCAGTGTTGTACATTTGTTCAGACAATACTTTTTTGAGCTGGATACATTTCTCGGTACGCCTGAAGGTCATGTCTGGCTGAGCCCGGGTTCAAGTGTCGAATTAATCGAAGAGCATACGCGCAAGACCACTATCGAGAAAACGTTTGAAACTACTCTGGATATTCTGACTAAATCAGAAGTGGAGACAACCGTAAGAGATGAAATTTCTGACGCGGTTAGAAAAGAAAATTCAAAAAATATAAAATTGGGTGCAAGTGTGACAGCGTCTTATGCGGGCGTTGAAGCGACGTCGAGTTTTGACTATGAGAGCTCACAAAACAAGGCCCGAGAAAAAACTCATAAATCCATGCGGGAGCAAACTGAGAAACTCTCTTCTGAGATCCGAAAAAATTTCAAAACCACATTTAGAACCGTGACTGAGTTTACGGAATTTAACCGAACGAAACACCTGCTTAATAATACCACAGACGATCTGATAAATTACGAATTGAGAAGAAAAATGCGACAGGTAGGTGTTCAGGTTCAGGATATTGGTACTTACCTTTGTTGGCAAACCTATGTGGATGATCCTGGCCGGGATCTGGGGCTTTCAAAACTTATTCATATCGCGCAATCAGCCGAATTGGGTGGATTGCAGCATCCTGAAGCTATCCCACTGTTTCAACCGGTTCAGGAAGAAAAAACAGTCACTATTCCCTTTATCTCGGTGGGGAATGTGAGCGCAGATAAAAAAGGCGAAGTATATGTGCTCGGAGTGGAATCCGATAACAACGAATTTCTTGCAAAACTGGAGAAAATCAAGTTCGAGTTCCCCATGCAGTTCATTTCGCCAAAACCGGATTACGAGCTATCCAACATTGAGTTTGACGCAGTAGGTTTGCCTGTTACCGCTTCACGTAAAGGCAGCATCCAGAGTGTCAATGGACGTGCGTCTTTCACTCTGCGATTAGATTCTGCAAATTTCCAGGGTCGAGACAATATCCAGATAAAACTCACCCTTCATTGGTCACCGAATGAGGCGGCCAATGCAGAAATAACAGAAAAAAACAGAGACAAAATTGATGAGTTCAAAGTTGCAGAAAAGGAAGCCTATGAAAGCGCCTATATCGAAACAGTAAAGGACCGGGTCAATGCCATTAGCAATATTAAGGCCCGTGACAGGGATGAGTTGCGCGAAGAAGAACGCATCGTTGTATACCGAAAGCTAATACAGGATATGCTTCTCAACAAGGTTTCAAGCCCTGACGATCGAACCATGCATGTCCTCGCCGAGCTGATTAATTCAATATTTGACGTCAATAAAATGCTGTATTTCGTCGCACCAGAATGGTGGCGCCCAAGGTTGCATAAAAGTAAGCAACAATTGTATGAGGCAACAGCAGCAGCTCCTCCTAAAAATATATTAAACCTCACGGCCAAAGAGGCGGTGATGACCACACTAGATGCACAAGTTATCTTTGACGGGGTAGCTTCATCAACCAGTGTGGACCCTGATGTGCTCATCACTCAGACCGCAGGCTGGGGTGGCATCGAGGATACGAGGCGGGATAATTATTATATCACCGAGGAGTCAGAGCCCGCCAAATTTGGTAGTTCATTAGGTTGGTTGTTGCAATTGGACGGAGACAATATGCGGAACGCCTTTTTGAACGCACCGTGGGTCAAAGCCGTTATGCCAATTAGGCCCGGCAAGGAAAAAGCGGCTATCAATTGGCTTAAAGCAGTCGAAGGCATGAATGGGATTACTGAAGACGTCATCTATCACGCCTCCAATCCGGAAGAAAAAGACATTGATGGCGAACCGCTTGATGGGCAGCCCATGATCGATGTCTTGATGGACCTGGCTAGCAAGATTGAGAGGAAACACAAAGAAGGGCTAGAATCTGAAGAGTATCCGAAAACAGAGGACGTGTCAGACCCGGCACTTGTTGACGAGGAGAACACAGTCACAGCCACGCCCATTGACCGTGTCTATGAACATGGTTTCTTCCCATTGAAAGACAGTTTCAGAGCCAATATCGGAAAAAATTATGAAATTTTCGATCAATGGATTGAAATCCTTCCCACCGATCAGACAGTACCGGTCGAGGTCAAATATGACCCAAAAACCGGTAGGCAGGTTTAGGTGTTGTGGGGGCGATTTCAAATCGTTGGCTAAAAGTATTCCCGGAGGCAAAATTAAATACTGCGGAGTATCTTATTGACGGGGAAGCCTATTTCAAATCGGTTGTTGAGGCGATTAAGACAACCGACGGACCTGACCACTATATTTATATTTTGGGTTGGATGCTGGATGTAGAGTTCAAACTGACACCACAGGGCCCAACGCTGTCCGAAGTACTTCTGGAAGCCTCAAAAAGAAACGTCGAAATTCGAATTTTGATTTGGGATAACCCACTCTACCTTAAGAAGACAGAGAAGAGCCTTAGCAATTTAAATCAATTGGCCAACACCGAGTGCTTCACCGACAGCGCGACATTTACACATCCTTTTCTTCGAAAAAAAATCAAAGCCTTCTTCACAGATGTTGTCAAATTAATCGAAGATAATTCGAAGGGACTTATTGGTATGTTCCTCGAGGACAGAAACACAAAAGTAACTGGTGATGTAACGGTCAAGGATTTGGAGTCGTGGATTATAAGAGCCGATTATTCAATCTCAGCGCACCATGAAAAAAATGTCATTATTAAAGGGAATAAAGGCCTTATCGGTTATTGTGGCGGAATGGATTTTAATAAAAATCGTGTGGAGATGAAAATCAAAGACAAAGTGTATCATCGAACACCTCATTATCATGATGTCGCTTGCAAACTAAAGGGGCCTGCAACTTTTGTCCTCCTAGAAAAATTCAAAACCCGCTGGAGAAATCATCCTAAAGCCAAATCAATCGACCTGACTGGGAATAATGAAACAGAACCACAAGATGAAACAGTAATTACGACGAGAAACGCGACAGAATATTTAACATACGCCAAAATTGTTGGGACATATAACAACCCAACCGGCGGTGACACGGACAGAAGTTTCAGTGACGCCTATCTTAAAATAATCGATAATGCGCAACACTATTTATATATTGAAGATCAGTATCTTGTGGATTTGGGTGTTGCGAAAAGAATTAGCAAAAAAATAAGGGAAGCACGTTTCAAATTCGTACTGCTTGTTGTTCAGGATTCTGATGAATCAAGCGATCTTGTTATTCCAAACAGAAAAAGAGCTGAATTTATCAATGCTATTACAAGAGGGGCTTCTAAAAATGAAAAGTCGAAAGTTATCTACACAGTCCTTGATAAAACAAATTACAAAAAAGAGCTTTTCCACCCTGGGATACACTCAAAAATTTTGATTGCAGATGATGACATTGCGATTATTGGATCGGGTAATGTTAACAGAAGAGCATTTTCTATGGAGAGTGAGACTTCTGTTGTTTTGTTTGGCGGAACTAAAACTTTTGGATCCAACATCGCGCAGAATTTAAGAATTTCACTGTGGCAGCACGCGCTACGCTCTCCAGTTCCTCAGAAATTATTAAAAAACTGGATAATATTTCCAGCAATTCTCAAAAAACAAATTACTAATCTGCCAGCCACTCCTTATTTGAAGATTTACACCTCTCCAAATAAGGAAGATTTGGAAAAAATTATTATTGATGTCCTTATTCTGTTAGCGCCACATCCAATAATTGATAGCTTGAGTGGTCAGGACAAAGATCTCTTTTCGTTGGTAAAAATAATGAGCCGCTCAAAAATCAGGAAAATAGTCGACATTATTTTTCATCTTGATGGGACCTCTTCTCCCAAGGGCGATGGCTTGTATGATTACCCAAAAACATATGCTCAATCTTTAACAAACATTCTGTGGAAATATATAATTGACCCTTAGTTTCTCTATATAACGAGAACATCTTATTCCACGATCAAAGATCGCCGTCAGTTTTGTTTGAGAAGAGCACTCTTAACTGGGCGGAAAGGCAAAGAGAAGGTGGCATTCATCATCACTGTCAACTAGATGATCTCTGGAAGAGTTTTGGAATAGAGGTTTGGATTTTTCACCCGCAGATATTAAATCCTTAATCGCATTGCTCATGCAATTTGTTCTGCCAATGTTGCACCTGCAGCTAAACTATGAGATCGATGAGTTAACACTGCTGTTTGGGCTCATATCAAAATTGAATAATTAAGCTGATTTGCGGCCAATCAATGCTTCCCTCGATGGCACGAATAGTATCAAGAAATTATAGATTAGCTGTTCAAAGCGCCATGTTTCAGACGGTATGAATTATGCCGAGATATTTTGCGCGCAGAAACTTTTAAAGGTAGGTCTAAAAATGCAAAAACAACCTCTCCGTCATGGTTTCCAGAAAATGCTTGCTGAAGCGAATGCTGTTATTGAAACCGTTTCAGTTCAGGATCTGCCATATCTTCTTGATGATCCAAAAGTTATTCTTGTTGATGTTCGGGAATCCGTTGAACGCGTCTCTGATGGTGGTATTCCAGGGTCAATTCATGCGTCACGCGGACTTCTCGAGTTTCACGCAGATCCCGAAAGCCCTGCTTATAATCCAGCTCTGAAACCTGATCACAGACTTGTTCTTTACTGCGGCTCCGGTGGAAGATCCGCATTGGCAGCAAAAACCCTTCTCGATATGGGTTACGACGACGTGCTCTCGCTTGCCGGCGGCTATGCCGCATGGAAAGTGGCACAGGTCGACCAATAAGGCATGAACAGGTTTATTAATCTCTTGTTGGCTGGGGTCGCTCTGATCCAAATAACGGGCCCAGTATTTGCGCAAGGCGCATCACAAGGTGGCATCTTCAACGGACGGGCTATCGCTGAGCAAAATTGCGCTCGCTGTCATAATGTCATCGGCCAAGGTGTCAGCCCTTTTCAGCCTGCACCTCCCTTTAGAGAGCTCGCGTCACGGTGGCCACTCGAATATCTTGAGGAGGCTTTGGCAGAAGGGATATCTGTGGGCCATGAAGCTATGCCTGAATTTCAGTTTAGCACAGACGAGATAGTAGACCTCCTGAGTTATATTCAGTCGATTAGCCCTTAAAGGGCTCTATTTGTAGTATTGGCACTCTTGGATATTGCCTGCAGAAGCACTAGAAAAGCTTTCCAAAACTAAGAATAATAAAGTAAACATGAATTTAGACTGCGAGCCCTTTCAAAAACATTTGGCAACAGATCAGACATAGGTTCCTCAACGAATGAACTTTAAATTTTTGAGCAATCCCAAAATAACTGGAAAATTAGACAGATGAACTTACACAAAAATATCATCAAAAAAATCGGGATACTTCTATGCCTCTTCTCCTTCAGTTTTCCCTCATTAACCACCGGTGCGGAAAACCGAACTGCACTGGACCGGGATGTACATGCGGCCATTGCTAAACTCTTAGAAACCTCCCCTGCCGCCAAACGGCTTGCCCCTAGCGCGAAAGGTGCACTTGTCTTTCCGAATATTGTCAAAGCAGGATTTTTGGTCGGCTTCCAGTATGGCCAAGGAGCCTTGGTTAGAGCGAAACAAGGCGGCGGCTATTACATCTCCAGTTACTACAATATAACGTCTGCCTCCTATGGATTACAGGCAGGGGCTCAATCTTTTGGTTATGTGATGGCGCTGATGACAGACGCTGCCGTAGAAGAAGCAGAAACTAGCAATGGTTGGGAACTCGGTGTAGGGCCAAGTATTGTCCTTGTAGACGAGGGACTAGCCAAAACCCTTTCAACTGAAACTATGAAAAGCGATGTCTATGTGTTTACCTTTGGGCAGCAAGGCTTGATGGCCGGCTTAGGGATACAAGGCACGAAGGTAACCAAGCTTAATAAATGAACTACAACCCTCTGGATATGTGTTTACCTTAACCTACAAGTTTCATATGAAGACCTAAAGAAGTGCTTTGGCACGATGACAAAGTCATCTTACAGAAATTGGCCGAAAATTAGTGTAGATGCTACCAATCGATGTCATTCGTATATTTGCTATTGCGCGTATTTTTCTTGCCAACGCCTAACACGCGGGTTCATCATTTGAAACCATAGTGGTGGGATCAAGGCCACGATTAAAAGAGCCGCATATCCAAGCGGCAATTGAGGCGCATTCTCAAAATGGCGCAAAACCTGGTAGCGTCGCGAGGTATTGTAATGATGATCAGAATGTCGGGCGAGGTTGATCAAGTATAGATTTGAGATAACATAACTGGAATTCCAGCTGTGCCATGGTTGTACTTTTTCATATTTCCCGTTCTCGTCGGCTTGCCTTTGTAGCCCGTAATGTTCGAGATAATTGATTAGTTCAAGTAAGATTATGGCTACGCTTGCCTGCCCAAGATAGAAGCCAATACCTATGCCGCCTGCGAATACGTAAATACCGATGAAAACCAAGATTTGAACTGCAGCATATCGAAGCATGCGGTTTCTGTAATGCCAGAAGGGAAGCTTTTTTTTCGCCAATTGGTGTTTCTCGATATTCAAGGCGTTGCGGTAGCTTCCGATAAAAGTTCGAGGCAGAAAATGGTAGAAATTCTCGCCGTAACGAGCGGAAGCCGGATCACGGGGTGTCGCAACATTTTTATGGTGCCCGTAGATATGCTCAATGGAAAAATGAGCATAAGCAACACAAGTCAATAAAATTTCAGCGAGAACACGTTCAGCCAATTTTGTCCGATGGCACAATTCATGAGCCCAAGTAATACCAATTGCGCCAGTCATGATCCCGGCTGAAAGAGTAGCCCCTATAATCTCGAGCATTGTTGATGTCGGTGCGACAACAAACAGCATTACCCGGTAAAGGATAGCAAGCTGAACAGGAGCCCAGATCCAAACGACAAAATTATATCCAAAAGATCGGGTCCGATCCGCTTCCAACTCCGTCGATACATTTCCTGTCTTCTCGCCGTAAGCGTAATCCAGTACAGGCGTTATTGTGAAGACCCAAATGGGCGTTGCCCAGACAAAGATACCGCCATTCTCAAGCCCAGTGACTACAAACAGTGGCAAAAGAAAAGTCAGATAATACCAACCATAGTGGGGCATGGATGAGGCCTATTTTGAATTGACCGCCTCCAAAGCAATGTCGACGATACTTATTAACATTAATATTAGTGTATACTGAAGGCCGGAAATCTCTATCCGTTATTTATAGAACATATAAGTTAACCCGCCAACCATCTCAACGCTAGAAATTCCAGTCTGTTTACCATGGGTAAATTGGGCACGGCATTAGCGACTTATGATTGTTTATTCAGGACGTCCTTTGTAAATTCAAATAGTCTTCCCGCGTTAGCATACTGCGGACAATTTTTGCGGTTCCATCACTAAATTCGCTTTCCGGCAACATTCCAAAACGGGAGAGAATTTTGAGGGATGAGGTGTTAGTCGCTTTGGCGATGCCATAAATTTTTGGCAATGCCAAAGTTAAAAACCCGTAATCAAGCATTGCTGTAGCAGCTTCTGTGGCGTAGCCTTTTCCCCAGTGGCTGGGGAATAGGCCGTATGAAATTTCAATACCATCTTTGTCCCGAGCAATTTCACGCAAACCGCATTCTCCGATAAATTGGCCACTTTCTTTTTCGATAACAGCAAAAATCCCATAACCATGACGGTGCCAATGGTTGAGAAGCAATTCTAATTCAGCATCACTTTTAGCACGATTTAACGTTCCAATTTTTCGGGATACCATTACTTTTTGGTCCCCATACAAACGAAACAGAGCATTAGTATCTGCGATCGTTATTGGACGCATTTGCAAGCGTGTTGTTTCTAATGTGATATTCTTCATGAAATGCCCATTCTTAACTTTAACGGATATTAACGGGCCTTATAAGCTGAGACAACTTCTACTCCCGATAACAACTAGAATATTAGGTCCTCATGGGTCATTGCCTTTATTCGATTGAATTTTGTTTTTTACGATTATTCAAGTCGCCGCTTTCTTCTGATCTACAGTGAAATAATCCATCGATAACCCAAAGAACATTTCCTAAATATACATGTTGTCCAGGTTGTAGTTCTTCAGCAGCTGATGACGATTTTCTTCATTCCAGCGATTTTCATCTTCTTGACCAACAAAAGGCTGATAGTCGTATCGAGGTTCTTTTGGGAATTGTTGCTGGCGCGCATCGATTGCCAGGGCGAGAATACGACTACGCCGCATTATTCTAGCTTCATCAAAAGTTGCCAGCGCGCCGCTGAGCAATTTGGTAGTGACATTCAGAACCCTTTTCTTTGCAAAAAAGCCACTATTTATGGTGACTCTCCTGTGCCGTGATGTATTGGCAAAAGATCCATGGACAATTTGTCTGTTCATCACAATCACATCCCCTGCTTGGCAAAGCATCGGGACAGCTCCCTCTATTCTTTCGGAACCGCTCTTTGCGACCAGCGCTTTTATATCGGCTTTACCTGATTTATGGCTTCCTGGAAGGACCCATACACAATTTCCTGCTGTGCTGGGGTAAAGTTG
>Ga0105358_10001974_pt1 | contig 10957 bp, 11 predicted proteins | sample GOMGulsemesocosm_5_FD_83509 | JGI IMG/M metagenome (GOLD analysis project Ga0105358, IMG submission 83509) | Methane-oxidizing microbial communities from mesocosms in the Gulf of Mexico - GOM15C Gulf of Mexico | ecosystem: Environmental > Aquatic > Marine > Cold seeps | place: Gulf of Mexico...
CCGTTGAGCTATTAGTAGCTCCAGCCACCAGCATTGAAATGACTCAATTATTGATGGCCAGTTTACGCGAGGCCGCCGTACAACAACGACTAGTACTGATCCTAGACGAACTAAAGAACGTAAGCCCCGATATCGGAGAGGTTGATTTAATGGCCGCCAGCGGGGCCGAAGACGAAAGCCTTATCTCAGTGCGTTACGCCCTTGAGATCAAAGACGATATTAAAGCGCCCACCTCAGTCCAGCAAAATGTGCCAGCTTGGTTAGTATTTTCTATGTTTTTTGTAGTAGTTCCCTTAGCTAATACTTTAATTAATGAAAGACAATTGGGAACACTTCGCCGAATTCAAACTATACCGGTTGCTGCTTGGAAGTTAATCATAGGGAAAATGATTCCTTATTTTATAATAAACCAATTGCAAGTCGTTCTAATGTTAATTGTGGGTATGACCTTGGTACCCTGGCTGGGTGGCGATAGATTAAACCTAGGCGATTCAGTCCTGGGATTGGCGATCATGTCGTCGGCCTTGAGCGTCGCGGCATTGGGCTACGCCATGTTGATTGCCGTAATTTCTCGCACCACCGAACAAGCAACCACGCTAGGCGGTGCTGGTAATATTATTCTAGCGGCATTGGGCGGCATAATGGTGCCGGCTTTTGTTATGCCAGATTTCATGCAGACAATCACTGTTATTTCGCCAATGTCATGGGGCCTACAAGGATTTTTAGATGTCTTTCTACGCGGCGGTGGCGTCACCCATATATGGCCTGAGGCCTTGTCATTATTCACCTTTGGAATGGCGGCACTTGGTTTGGCACTATTTCATTATCGCCAAAACAATTAAGAGGTAACTATGGAGATTCAAACTCAGCTGTCACCAGAGCAGTTAAAGCTAGCGCTGAAAGAAATGATTATTGAGGAGTGTGATAAAGATATTAGCGCGAATGATATCTGTGATGAAGAGCAGTTAATTGGCGGCGATTTAGATCTCGACTCCCTCGACGCGCTGCAGATATGCATGGCCGTAAAAGCGATTTATGGCGTTCGTATCGAGGGCGGCCCGGAAGCGAGGAAATCACTGGCATCGGTGAACAGCCTTTGCCAAACTATTCTTGAGAAAGCAATTTAATGCCGCAAACGAGAGCCGTATTTCTTGGCGCCGGGATTCACAGTAGTTTGGGCAATGGGGTCGATGCGAATATAGCCGGGTTAAAAAACCCACCTACCGCTCCCCTCATACTAAAAAATACCGTTACCAATGAAGTCCTCGATATACCCTATAAATTGTTGGCGCAGACTTCGCTGGAAGATATTAACGAGCGAGCTTACACGGTGGTACTTGACGTTATCGAACAGGCAATGACGGAAGCACAATTGAATCCCGAGCAACGCCAGCATATGGGCTTATTTATTGGCTCCTCATCTTTTGATATATCGGTAACAGAAGCCCTATACCAACAAGAGTTGCAATTCGTCGGCGACGACGCCATAGCACTGCGCAACCCAAGCTTTGGTAACTTGGCAGATTATCTTATTCAAACTCTGGATTTACACGGTGAAGATTACAATTTCAATACCGCTTGCAGCTCTAGCGCCAACGCTTTAATTGCAGCTACCGCTCAAGTTGAAGCGGGTTTGATCGATTATGCTCTGGTAATAGGGCTTGAGCTTCATAATAATGTCACCGCTTTAGGTTTTCATAGCTTGGACTTGCTAACATCCTCGGCCATGAAACCCTTTGATGTACAACGTGATGGATTGGTATTAGGTGAAGGCGTATCGGCACTGGTGATTGGCCCTGCGCCTGATGGTAACAAACCCTATTTTTATTTGCGTGGTTCCGCCTGCCTTAGCGATACATTCAGTATTACTGCAACCAACCCTGATGGATCGATGATTTATAAAGTGATGACTGATGCCTTAGCGGATTCTGAGGTGAGCACTGATAACATCAGCGCCATTAAAGTACACGGTACTGCTAGCTTACGAAATGACGAATCAGAAGCGGCCGGCATGAATCAAGCTTTTTCGACACTGCCTAGTCTCTGTGCGATAAAACCTTTTATTGGACATACCCTAGGAGCCTGCGGCCTAAACGAATTAATATTATTTTACCGCTCCGTTGAAGCCGGGTTCCTGATAGCAACACCAGGAATAGGCATTGATACCGGTGCACTTGAGCTGCAATTAAACCAACACTACAGCGCCGTAGCGCCGGGTAACTTCATGTTAAATTATTTTGGTTTTGGCGGTAACAATACCAGCTTGATCATTAGTAATTTGGCTCAAGAGGATCTATCTTGAAAGCTTATATTGTAGCGACCGGAGCATATTGCGAGAATATCGACGCCGACGAACTGCCCGTATTGAAGCCCTTAGTGAAAGAAGCAAGCGGACGCAGCGTGCGCCGAATCGGCCGCTTTATTGAGCTGGCTTTAATTGGCGCCGGTCGCGCAGCCGTTCAGAAACTTGACCATACCGCCGTCTATTTAAGTTCTGGGCGAGGTGATATAGAGGTCACGGTTAATGTGCTTAATAGCTTATTTTATCAAAACCAGGCACCAAGGCCGCAGACTTTTATCAATACAGTCAGTAATGCGGCTACATTTTATGTGGCACAATGCCTGGGATTACAAGGCGCCAGCAGCTTTATTACTAGCCGCTATTTTTCATTGGAAATGGGACTTAAGTCCGCGTGTTTTGATTTAAGCCGAGGGCAAATAGAAAGCGCCTTGGTTGGGGCGGTAGATATTGTGTCCCTACCGTTAAGTACACACCGGCAGCGACTGGGTATAACCGCCACCACCCCGGTAGCCGAAGCAAGCCATTGGTTGCAGTTAGTGGCCAAGCCCGACCAGCACGCCGTGTTAGCCAGCGTTGAACCTATTCAGCAATTCCCCAACCGGCAGTTGTTATCAACTTGGCTACAACAGCAAAATTTTGAAGATGGAACGCAATTGGCCAACGGCCAATATATGGCTGACGACGAAGCCGCCGAGTGGTTAGCAGAAACCAAGTTACCGCCATTTCTCTATCGCGACAACATCGGTCATTTTGACAGCCAAGTAGGACGAGCCTTATGCCAATTCGTTAAGTCTGATATCGCAGCCTTGGTCTATATCAATCGAGATCCAAGGGGCCGTTACACGGTTATTTTGTTAAAGCGGTAATTACTATTTAGATCATCGCCAGCCTACTCTCTTCAACAAGCTTTAAACTTAGTGCTTGTTAATGCCTGCTTAGTATCGCTTCAACAGTGTCCACATTTTTTGTTCTTTATCAGCGCAGCGATTTAAAATTTCAGCCAGTAAAAAAGCATCCATTGGTTTACGTCCCTTGCACATTTTACTGCTCATGAGCGCAAACATACGCCAGTCATCACCAGCGTCTAAAATTATTTCGGCAGCCTCGGCCAACAAACTGTTATCAAGCTTGGCCGCTGTCTCTTTTAGAAACGCGCCATAAATAAAACGAAAGCCAGCACCACCTGTGCCTATCTCTTCTTGCATACGCACAATATGGCTGAGGTAATGAGGCAAATACGCTTCCCGTTTTTTAGGATTTTGACTAAGTTTTATAATATTTTTGGCCATATAACGAATACCCCTAATACCAATAATAGGTACTGGCGCTCCAGTCATGGTGCGATAGTTAGCGCGAATAGCGCGCTGTGATGCCAGCTTAAGATCAAACGATTCTGGCACGTCCGTGGGGTAATACATCATACCCTTCGAGGCTAACGCACCTTTAGCAAAGCGAGCCTTTTGCAGCGCCTTGCTATCGCAGACTACCGGCTCTTCAAACACCGGGTCACTAATTAAGTAGTCGTCACCTTGGCGTCCATAAACTAATAGGTTGTGGGCGTTAAAATGGAAACGCATTGTTTCAGGGAAGTACGGTAACCAAAAAACTGAAGCCTGCAAGCCAACTACACGGCCCTGCTCTAACTGTTCATTGAGGCTTTGCATGCCTTTTTCTGGGTTGCGAAAGGTCTCAAACTTCATCTTAATATTAAGGCGTTTTTGTACTCCTTTGATAATGCTTCGCGGTGGCATTCGATAAGCGATTAAAGGCATACCGGATAATTTAATAAACGGCAGGTAGGCAAACGCCAAACCGCCAGCGAGGCCAAACGCCATTGGCTCAGAAAGTGGCAAGCCACAGTGATTGAGCATATTGGCAACCACGCCGCTCTCGCAATGTGCCGATTGCCGGTGTTGGAAAGTCGCGTTGTTATTTACTTGAGTTATCAGTGTCATGGAGAGGCTGGTCTGGTAAGTGGCTAAGTACGCTGGCATCTAGGCCAAGCGCTTCGGCATATCGATTAAGTTGTTTGAGCTTAAGCTTGTTAAATACCGCGGGCTTAAAGTGGCGACGAATACGCCACTGAAAAAATCCACTGACTTGAGCCAGCAGTGCTACATCCATCCGCCGATAGTACATATAATATTCAAGCGCTGCGGTTTCACCGCTGCTAACTCGCTGCCAAGCCTGGTCGCACTGACGCTGGATTAGCGTCAGTGCCGATTGAGTCGCTTCGGCTTCAACATCCCAGCCAGTTGATTTAACACCAACCACACCACCACTGTCGTCGACCGCATAAATTAATTTGCGAGCGCCGCCATAGGTGCTGTTCTCGCTATCTTGAGGAACTTCATCTGTCTTCATGGGAACGTCCCTCTTCTATTTAAACGACGGTTAAATGCAAATACGCGCTGGCAAAACGACCACTTTCCGGAATATAACAAAGTATCGTTTGATCTTTAACTAAGTCACCGCAATGCAGCAGCTGGTCCAGCATGATATACATAGACGCTGCACCCGTATTGCCTTTTTCGCTTAGGTTGGTAAACCAACGTTGCTGGGGAATGTCAAAGCCGACTTTAGTCATGCCCTGATAAACTCGATCGCGGAAAAATTTTGATGAGTAATGTGGTACGAACCAGTCAACACTAGTGGCTTCTAACTGATGTTTTTGTTGCAGCGCCAGCAATGGTTTTTCAACCGTATAGTGAATGATATTTTCATTCAGTAATTTGACGTCTTGCTTAACCGCCATGACTGAGTCTTTAGCACGCTGCTGACCGCTAAAATTTTGCCAACCGCTTAACTCACCGTTGTCATCTTTAACTGCGCCGGCATACATACAGGCTTCCATCTCGCCGGCATAAGAAAACATATCCAGCCAATCAATTCGCAATGACAATCGATCGGGGTTGGGCTGTGGCTGAACCAACATAGCGCCGGCGCCATCAGATAACATCCAACGCAGGAAATCTTTTTCAAAAGCTAATTCAGGTTGTCTTTCAAATTCAGCCAACTCAACGTCAACTTCGTCGCTGAAATTATTGGCTGTCATTGATGCCGATGACAAATCCGAACCGGTAGCGACAACGTTTTTATGCTGGCCTGATAGCACTGCCATATAAGCGTACTTCAACGCTGCCATGCCGCTAGCGCAAACACCTGAGGTCGCCACCGCTTCACATTGAGGTAGTTTAAGCTCGCCTTGCGTCATTGACGCATGGTTGGGCATGAGCTGGTCAGGTATCGAAGTACCGCAGCTGAGGCAGTCGATATCGTTTAGAGTGATATTCCGGCCAGCAAGTAAGCGAACCGCCTCAGCCGTCATTGAAGCATTAGAGTAGTTAGGCTTTAAGCTCTGAGGATCAATCGCATAGTGGCGGCTGGTAATGCCGTTGGAACGTAAGACAGTGCGGCGCGCTCGAGAAGGACGATGCCCTACTTGCCCCAAAATAGTTTCCATCTGGTCATTGGATACCGGCGCATTAGGCATAAAAGCCGCGATATCGGTGATATAGGCTTTACTGCCGCTCATGTTTTTTTGTCCATATTGTTGGTCTCTTCACCAGAAGGCAAAGCAAAGTATTGCCGTTGCTGCTTTATTCGCTGGGCCATTAGGGGTGCTAATAAACGCTTTATGATGGCAGACAAGGGCACAACCGTTAAAATTAAAGTGATTAAAAATAAGATATAAGCGATCAAAACCGTTCGACGTAATAGAGCTCCGGGCTTGCCGGTAAAACGTAATAAGCCACCCCAGACTCGAAAGCTGCGACTGGCAATACGCTCAGAGGCAATCAGTCGTTCATTAATAGTTACCGCACCCAACCCCTGTAGCATTGGCTCTCGGTCATCACTCTGCCGTAGGGGCAGTTGACTGGCGATAGCCTCTCCAAAACGCGAGGCCTGCTCAACGTCTTGCGAGCTAACACCGGCGGCGGGAATTAAACCGTTAAAAAACGGCCCCTTATTGCCAGTCAACATCCACATGGGGGTCGAGAAAAAAGTGGCCGCGCTATGAACCGAATCAGTGAGTACGACATTATCAATCAAATGAGCGTTTAAGCTTTGTAACTGTAGCTTCATCCTCTCCTGGGCCATCAACCACATATTACGACAGGCAATTACCGTCATAACCGGGCAATTGTTTAATAATCGCTTCGCATCCGCGGATTGTAAAAAAGCAGTGATGGGTTGTGAGGGTGATAAAAACCATACTTGGTAAGCTAAAATAATTAGATCAAAGTCCCCCTCAGTTTGTGGCGATAGCGGCTCGATAGCGACCGGGTCGTCATAAACAGTTTCAGGGAAAGTGTCAAAGAATTTGAAAAACGGCCAGGGAAAAGGATAGGATTCAACCGGCTTAAGGCACTCATAAACTATATCAATATTGTCGGCGCTGTCTAATGGTTCGGTAATGGCCCGAGCGACGTTACTAAGCTGGCCAGTTTGACTGAAGTGAAGAACGAGTACTCTTTTGTTCACGACGCAGACGATCCTTGTATATTTGTGATGGTGCAGAGTTGCTTATTGTAGCATAGGCTTAACGCTGAACCAGCTGTAAGCGACCCTCAACTTTATCGCAATTAAGATCAGTCTATAATTCACCCCAAAACCTACCTAACCAAATCATCCGCTTACTCCGTAATAGAGACATTCAATATGAATAAAATTTTGTTAATTTCCCTAGTTGTAGCGATCAGCGCCTGTAGCGGCAACCGCCCCAGTAATTTGGGCGTACATAATGGCACGCTTACACCCTGTCCCAAGTCCCCCAACTGTGTTAGCAGCTTTGCTGATATAAATGACGAGCAACATGCTATTGCCCCAATTATCTATAACGGTAGGGGCGGCACGATCATGAAACAATTAAAAGCGATTCTCGAAGGGGCTGGCAACGCAGAAATAATCAGCGCCTCAAATAATTATATCCACGCCGAGTTTGTTAGCACAGTGATGCTCTTTGTCGACGATGTCGAGTTTTATATTGTGCCTGACCAACACATTATCCATGTCCGTTCAGCTTCGCGGATAGGTAAGAGTGATATGGGCATCAATCGACAGCGTATTGAAATTTTACGCAAGAAAATTAAATAAGTTTAATGGCATAAAAACGGGAGGTGTGCCACTTTAGATTGGCCTTGGCTCTATTGAGACTCAAACCTTTTATTGATTTTTCTTGATCCATAACAACCCCGGCACCGTCGGCATATGACCTAAGAGATTGATACCCGCTATTTCTGGGGAATTCTAAAACTATCAAAACCTAGATATTGCAGCTAATAAATCGGGAGCTTTGATGGAGCCTCACCACAGGTGGCTTCGAATACCAGAGCCTTAGTTTGAGCGCCCTAGTTATACGTTCCATGGTGCCGAGTAGTTACTTAATTTCTATTGAGCCAGGGATTCTAGATTTCCAAAATTGGCTGATCTTCAGTATAAGACTATCACTAAGTTCTGTACCAAAAGGCAGGACGATTGTTCCATCCTCCGAATAAACATTTGAAGCCAAAACCATACCGGCACTAAGAGACTCGGTGGAAACCATTTGTGATTGTTTTTCTACTTCCCCTAAAGCTTGATTGAGATCTTCATCAAATAGCATTGGGAATTTTTGACGAATTACGCTTAGCGCCTCGGCTCTAGTCATACCTTTAACTTGCAAGTCATCAAGCTTCATTGACAGCCCAAGTATCAACTTAGAGAGATCTTCATCATTTTTGGGGGCATTTTTTATTTCGTAATTTTTCAAAGATAAAACAATATCCGCACATTCTTTGAGATAAGGAATTTTACTTAAAATTTGATGACTCAACTCTGGGTAATTGGCATAAATTGCTTCATCTTCTGGGGACAAAGTATCACCTGAGCAGGCTGATTCTACTAATTCACGCGGCAACAATACACAACCAATCTGGCTAAGCCCAGCTGCTACCTCGCATTTCCAAACATCGTTTAATTTAAGCTTTTTAGCAAGTGAGCTCACGGATGCTTTTAGACGGGACGCCCGAGCAAAAGCTTGGGGATGTGAACAAGATAGTATTTCACCAAAGGTGTTTACACAGGCCCGCACCATAGATTGCAACTCTTGTTGAAGTCGCTCGCGATGTGCGCTTAATTCAATATGGGTTTTTATCCGGCTCTTCACGACCAAAGGATTGATGGGCTTTGTTATGTAATCCGCGGCGCCGTTAGTCAGACCTTTAGTAATATCCAAAGGAGAATCTTTCCCACTAACGAAAATAATAGGGATGTCGCGCGTTGCTGGACTAGACTTGAGCCGCCGGCATACTTCATAACCGTCCATGTTTGGCATGACTATGTCTAATAAGATTAAATCAGGCTTACGTCCATATTTTACAATTTCTAGTGCACGCTGGCCGCTCTTTGCAACAATCACATTGTAAGTTTCAAACAAAATATTTCTAAAAATATCGATATTGCCCGAAACGTCGTCAACAACAAGAATTGTTTTCTTTTTTTCGTTTTTCATAACAGTCTTCGACTTCCAAAATCCATCAATGCGTCATTAAAATACAGCCCCTATTCGGCACAAAGACCAATTACTGGGAATATGCAAAGAGCCGGCTTACAAGCCATTTAGCTTTGTTTTTATAGCGAATCAACAACAATATACCAATAAGAATAGCACAAAAAGGAAAGCCACTTTAAGCTTTAAAAATGCCATGGTAGGAATATGAAAAGCGCCTTAGCAATAACGCTAAAACAGCTCTGTTACATAAGTCGAGTGAAGCATAGATTATTGAAAGGAAATGTATCTATCGTTAAGACGCCGCTGAGCACGATTCAAAGCAAACAGCACTGCAAGCCAAAAGACTGCGTAAAATCAGCCACCACTTACCGTCAGTGATGGCTGCACCTGCATGCCTTACAAAGCTTTCATTTGTTTTACGGTTTGCTCAGTAGTACGCACCGAATTAGCGATCATTCTAAAGTTTATCAACGAGGCTTCATAAGCATCCATACCCGGTAAAATAGCACCCGCCGTTGCATCCGATACAACTTGCACCTCGAAGCCCTGCTCTATCAACTCACGCATATGCGACTCAGTACACAGGTTGGAAGACATGCCCGCCAAAATTACTTTATCGATTCCACGCTTGCGCAGCTGCAACACTAAATCATTTGAATCTGGGCCATACATTTTATGAGGGCTGGTAACGACGGTTTTGCCATCGTTGATATAGGGTTTGTATTGCTCCAACCAATCGGCACCCGAGCCTTTAAAGTTTTTCACCGACAACGGTCCTTGGCGGTCAAACATTTTTATGCTGTGCATTAATACTTCTAACGAGCCTTCGTGCTGCCATTTATGATCATGCGGGTAATAGTAATGCGGAGAAACGAAGACCGGAATATTACTCGTCTTGGCTGTTTTAAATAGGCTATCCAAATTGGCAACGGTACCGTTTTTTACAACGCTTTTACCCACGACACCCCAGGCAACACCGCTCGGGCTCAAGAAGTCATTTTGGGGGTCAGTGATCACCACCGCGGTATTATCCGAGCCCAGGATCATCCCTGGGTCGGGTAAATCTGCCTGGCTGACATTGACCATCGCACTCATTAATCCTAAACCTAGGGCAACCTTTTTAATCGTATTTTGCATAATGCTCTCCACATTGTATTTAATCTGCGGGTATCATTATGGTTTAAATTTTGATATTTTTAGTAGCATATAATCCTTTATTCGTGTCAATTAGTCCTAACTTGGAATCATTATGGATGTTCTTAGTGATATATTACGCAGCATGAATCTACGTGGCAGCGTGTATTTTGGCTCTAGCTTCTGTGTACCCTGGGGCTTAGACATAGCTCAGAGCGAAAAGGCCTCATTCCATATTATTGAGCGTGGCCAGTGCTGGCTGCGCATGGACCATCTACCAGCACCCGTACCTCTGGTCGGCGGAGACATTCTGGTTCTACCCCATGGTTCACGCCATTGTATTTCAGATCAAGCTGACAGCGAATGCTTCACAGCCGAGCCGATTATTGAGCGTATTATTAAAAATGAAAACCCGTTTTCCGGTGAAAATGACAGTTTTAAAGTTATCTGTGGTTACTTCGAATACAAGCAAGATAAACAACAGCCGTTTTTTAATGTGTTACCTGAAATGATTCACTTAAGCCAACAGCACCGCCAGCAATTTAGCTGGTTAGATACGGCGCTAACGTTAGTGGTATCCGAGGCGACTTCAAATAACCCAGGTAAAAGCATACTCGTTGACCGGATTACCGAAATTCTTTTTATTCAAGTTATTCGCGCGTTTATACAGCTGCAACCAAAGCAAGATAATTTCTTGGCCGCTCTAAATGATAAGCACATTGCCAAAGTATTAAGTGCCATTCACCAATCACCGGGGCATCACTGGGCACTTGATAACTTAGCAGAGCAAGCCGGCATGTCACGCTCGGTATTCGCCAATCGCTTTCATCTTTTGGTTGGCATAACGCCCATGAAATATGTTTTATCCTGTCGCATGCAACTAGCCAAAGAGCTGATAGAACGGACGCCCACCCCGTTATACGCTGTTGCCGAACAAATTGGTTACAGTTCAGACAGTTCATTTAAAAAAGCGTTTAAACAATTTTTTGAGCGTACACCCGCATCATTTCGAGTCGATAATCGATAGC